>Ga0335074_10000860_pt1 | contig 41606 bp, 43 predicted proteins | sample Lox_Sample_23_FD_206715 | JGI IMG/M metagenome (GOLD analysis project Ga0335074, IMG submission 206715) | Soil microbial communities from Loxahatchee National Wildlife Refuge, Florida, United States - Lox_Sample_2.3 | ecosystem: Environmental > Terrestrial > Soil > Wetlands | place: USA...
AGATTCTCCCGCCCATGCAGCGTGTTTCCAAGTCCTGGTACCAAGGCACCGCCGACGCGGTCTTTCAGAATATCTACTCGATCGGTTCCGAGGAGCCGCAGCACGTCCTCATCCTCTCCGGCGACCACATCTACAAGATGAACTACGCCCTGATGAAAGAGCATCACTGCAACTCCGGCGCTGATGTGACGATCGCCACGCTGCCTGTCACGCCCGACGAGGTCTCCGCATTCGGTGTCGTCGAGGTCGCCAAGAGTGGCGAGGTTACAGGCTTTGTCGAAAAGCCCAAAGAGACGAACATCCGCTCGCCGTTCAATCCAGACATGGTCGATGTCTCGATGGGCATCTACCTCTTCAATACCGACGTCCTGATCCCCGAGCTGCTGCGTGACGCGGAAGATCCGGAATCACGCCATGACTTCGGCCACGACATCCTGCCCAAGCTCCTGGGCCGTTACAAGATGTGCGCATACAACTTCGTCGATGAGAACAAGCAGCGCGCCCTCTATTGGCGCGATGTCGGTACGCTGGAGGCCTACTACGAAGCCAACATGGACGTCTCCTCGGTCACGCCGACCTTCAATCTCTACGACAAGGCGTGGCCCATGCGCTCGCGTGCCTATCAGTATCCGCCGGCCAAGTTTGTGTTCGGCGAGCCCGGCCGCACCGGCATGGCCATCAACTCCATCGTCTCTGCGGGTTCCATCGTCTCGGGCTCGGTCGTACGCAACTCGGTGCTTTCGCATGATGTGCGCGTGAACAGCTATGCCGATGTCGACTCCAGCGTAATCTTTTCGCACGTGAATATCGGTCGGCACTGCCGCATCCGCCACGCCATTATTGATCGCGACTGCCACATCCCGGATGGCACGGTCATCGGCTACGATCCAGCTGAGGACAAGAAGAATTACTTTGTTACCGGATCCGGCCTCACCGTCGTCACACGGGATTACTCGCAGTTTGAAAACCCGGTGTCGCAGGAGTTTTTGCAGGTAATGTAGCGGCTTTCCACAGGTGCGGATGCCGTCAAGCTGCGTCCAAACACCAAAGTTCCGCCTCCGTTTGCCGGGAATCCCGCGCGGTTCCCCTTGAAATTTCGCGCGAAGCACGTCTTCCGCCAAATGGAGTATCGTGGGACTGAGCATGGGGCCGGAGGCTGTGTTACGCGCACGCGTGGGCGGCTCGAAACCTGCGAGAGAACCCCTCCTTTTGAGGAAAGGAAAATCAGACTATGTGGAAACCGAACCAGCCTGGCAATCAAACGCCTCCTACCCCTGAGCCGGCGCGTCCCCAGCCCCCCGCTGGTGCACCTGCCTATGATGCCTCCCGTGCCGGTGCCACTGCTACCGGCGAGCAGGCCACCATTGGCAAGAGCCTTGTCGTCAAAGGCGAGCTCTCCGGCTCCGAGTCGCTGTACGTTGACGGCAAGGTGGAAGGCGCGATTAATCTGCCTGGCAATCGCGTGACCGTGGGCCGCAACGGCCAGGTCGCGGCCAACATTATGGCGCGCGAGATCGTCGTGCTCGGCAAGGTCCGGGGCAACTGCCAGGCCTCCGACCGTGTCGACATCCGCAGCGAAGGCTCGCTCACCGGCGATGTCGTCGCGGCGCGCATCTCCATCGAAGATGGCGCCTTCTTCAAGGGCGGCATTGACATCCGCAAGCCCGGCAACGAAGCCAAGGGCGGCAGCTCCAGCTCGAGCTCGGGCTCAACGAGCACCAGCACGCCCGAGCCGGCAGCAGCCACAACCGCATCGCACAGCTAAACCCGCTTGCCTTGCCGCCAACAAAAGGCCGCGCTCATAGCGCGGTCTTTTTCTTCGAGCAAGCAGAATGCGCTAACCCTCTTTGGCGGCCTCTTTCAGCGTTGCAATGTCCAGCTTCTTCATCGTCATCATCGCCTTCATCGCGCCGGGTCGCCGCACCAGCTCGATGACGTTCTCCGGAACAATCTGCCAACGCAACCCAAAGCGATCCTTCAGCCACCCGCAAGCGATTTCCTCGCCGCCGCCCTGCAGCAGTTTCGACCAGTACGAATCGATCTCGGCCTGGTCCTTGCAATGAACGAAGAACGAAACGGCCTCATTGAACGGATGCCCCGGGCCCCCATTCAGCGCCGTAAAGGGCTGCCCATCCAGCTCGAAGCCGATCGTCAGCACCCCGCCCTTTTGCACCGTTCCGGCGTCTACACTCGTGCGCAGCTCGCCAATCCGGCGCGAGTTCGGAAAGACCTTCAGATAAAACTCGACCGCCTCTTCTGCATTGTTGTCGAACCACAGAAACGGTGTAATCTTCGGCATCGTTCACCTCGAAGTTTCAACTAAACCATTTGATCGTTTGCGTTCGCCAGCGTGGTGTCCTTGGCCGCTCTCGACCAGAAGATGCGCAGGTCCTTCACGTTGTGCAGCGAGAAGTTCGGCTGCGGAGGCGCTGTAATCGCGAAGAAATCTGCACGACGCACATCCTCCAGCCAGAACGCGGGCCGCGGGTCAGGCACTTGTGGCGCGATCTCCACGTGGCTCATCTCCAGGTTCTTCAGGTGACGAATGAAGAAGCCATTGCACGGCGTCGGCCCAAAGCGCAGCAACTCCGGATACGCGTCTTCGATCTCCGGCACATGGATCGTGTGCCAGTCCGGCATGGGCTTCGAGTTGTCGCCCCAGCCGATGCGCATGTCCTTCGGGAGTCCGCGATGCCCAAAGTAGCAGTTGTCGAGCTTCACGTCCTCAATTAAGTTCTCCGGAATTCCGGAAAACAGCGAAGACGTCGACGACATCGAATCGTGGCTCACAAGATTTGAAATCAGCACGCGCCGCAGCGTGCCGGGACGCATCGTTTCTTTCGGTCCGCGATTGCGCCGGTTCAACCGTAGAAAGAGCGCAGCATCCTGAATCTCACGCATGGTATTGCCGGTAATTGCAATGTCCTCGAGATACGCTCCATCGCTGGTTTCGAGCGAGATTCCCTTACATCCCTCCAGCACATTGCCCGTGATGGTAATGTTGCGGAACCCTCCGTTCGATTCCGTCCCGCACTTGATGCGTCCGTTGCGCGGCACGTGCGCGTCCTCGGGAAATCGCTTCCACGTTCCGTCATGCACGGTGCCCAACTGATAGATGCCGGTCACATAATTGTTCGAGATCGTCACGTTATCGGTCGAACGCTGATATCCGAGCGCGTAACTCGACTTCGGGCAAATCCCGTCGTCCCACGGCGAGTTTACCGTGCAGTTTGAAACCCGCACATTACGGCAGCAGTCGATGTCGAACCCATCGCGATCGGTATCGATCAGCAGGTTATCGAGCGTCATATTGTCCACGCCGGTCGCCAGCAGCGCAAAGTGTCCGCCCTTCAGCACAGAGAAATCTCGCAGCGTCACGTTGTGGCAGTTCTTCAACGCGATTGACTTGTTGCCTACACCGGCCTGCTCCGCAATAAACGCGTCATATCCCGGAGCCGAAGAGCGCGTGCCGCGCGACAATCCCTTGCCGTGAATCAACCCCGGGCCATAGATGCCGAAGTCATGTTCGTTCTCCGCCCACAGCAACGAGTTATGCCAGTGGTTATGCCCGTAATCCTGATACGGCGTCCACGGATCGTTCGGCTGGGCCGCGTCATACGTGCCGCCGTCGTAGCCTGTCGTCTCGCCTGGCTTCGGCGAATCAGCCGCGAGGATCGTACATCCCGCGCTCAAATATAGATCGACATAGCTCTTCAGCCGAAGAGAGAAGCACATGTATGTTCCGGCCGGAAACACCAGCGTTCCGCCGCCGGCAGCCGCTATGGCCTCGATCGCTTTGTTGATCGCCGGCGAGTCGCCGGTCTTTCCATCGCCGGTTGCGCCAAATTTTCGCACATCATAGATCGCCTCTGCCGCGTGCGGCTCAGCGGTTGACTGGGCCAACGCAACATGACCCACGGTGGAGGCAAGGACGAGCGGGGAGGCTTTCAGCAAATCGCGTCGCAGCATAGATGCCCATCCTAGCAGTCAGACAGCTTCTTGCTGAAGTGGGCCCATTCTTCTTGCTCCACCGCAAATCCTGGCATACCCCTCGCAAATCAGTCCAGCGCGATCAGCAATCCTTCGCCCGCCTCGATCGTCACCTCGCCATCCACTCGTGCCCCTACGCCATCCAGCAGCGTCGTCAGCACCACCGTCCCCGGCGCGGATCGTGTTGTAGCAATCTCAGTCCCCAGATTCAGCAGCACCTGAAAATCGGTACTGTCGCCATCTGGCGACGCGATGCGTCGATACCGCAGCAAATCACCCTCCGCGGCAACATCGGCAATCGCACCGGCATGCAGCGTGTCATGCTGTCTCCGCAACGCCAGCAGCCTGCGATACAACGTCAGCATCGACTTCGAATCGCCGCGCTGCACCGCTGCATTCTTCGTCGGCCAGTCAGCTTCAATCGGCAGCCACGGCGTCGCCTCTGGCGTGGTGAAGCCCGCATTCGGCGCATTCACCCATAACATTGGCGACCGCTCCGGATCGCGCCCGCGCCCTTTACCAGGCTCATTCTTCTCCGCGGGATCACGCACTTGGTTCGCCGCAATCGGCACATCTTCCATCCCCAGCTCGTCGCCGTAATACATGGTCGGTGTGCCACGCAGCGTCAGCAGCAGCATCGCAGCCACGCGTGCCTGTTTCGCTCCCACGCGGGAGGCGAGCCTCGGCTGATCGTGATTGCCCAGCACGTAGTTCGGCCATCCACCCGGTGGCAGCAACTGCTCGTAGATGCCAACGATCTCGGCAATCGCGCCCGCCCTCCAGGCCGTCTGGATCAGGTGAAAGTTGAACGGCAGGTTCGCCCCATTCAGCTCCTGCGTCTCCGGAGCGGGCATCTCCGCAGGCCCGCGTTCCACCGGCATGCCGTAGTACTGCACCAGCTCCGGCAGCGGCAGGTAAATCTCTCCAATCAATACACGATGGGAGCGCGCCGACTGCCGCTCCATCGGTGACTCCGCCGCAAGCGGCTTAACACGCTCCGGCAGCGTCGGCCCGTAGCTGTCCATCAACCCACGCATCTCTGCAACAATTTCATGCGTCTCCGGGCGGTTCGAGTTGTATACCGGCAACGTCGACGCAAAGTCGTGCATGCCACCGTGATACTCCGGATTCGGCGGATTATTCCGAAACTCCGCATCCTTCACCAGCAGCCATAACACGTCCATCCTGAAACCATCGACACCCTTCGCAAGCCAGAAGCGCATCGCTCCATACATTGCTGCACGTACGTCCGTATTTCGCCAATTCAGATCCGGCTGCTCCTTCAAAAATGAGTGGAGATAAAACTGCTCCGTCCGCTCATCCCACTGCCAGGCCGGTCCGCCGAAGTGCGACATCCAGTTGTTGGGCAGCCGCTCCCAGGCAGGTCTCCAGTCGTCGCCGCCCGGCAACGGCTTATGCCAGAGGTACCAGTTGCGCTTGGCGTTCGTCGTTGATGTTCTCGACTCCATAAACCACGGGTGTTCATCCGAGCTGTGATTCGGCACAAAGTCGAGGATCAGCCGCAGACCACGCGCATGCGCCTCGCGCAGCAGCTCATCGAAGTCCTCCATCGTCCCGAACAGTGGATCGACGCCAGTGTAATCGGCGACGTCATATCCAAAGTCCTTCATCGGTGACGGATAGAACGGCGAGATCCAGATCGCGTCTACACCGAGTCCGGCAAGATAATCCAGGCGCGCCGTAATCCCGCGCAAATCGCCCACGCCATCGCCATCCGTATCCTGAAAGCTGCGCGGATAAATCTGATAGATCACTCCCTGCTGCCACCACTGCAATGCCGCCATCAACGCTCCTCACGAACTTGGATGCAGCTACAGGCGTAGCATCGAAGCCATGAGCGCCGCAACTTCCATCGACATCCCCGAACTCGATGAGCTTCTTCACGAAGCCGAGCTTGCTCATGGCCATCTCTGTGCCGGGCAGATCCTCGGCGTTCGCATGGCCATGCTTGCGATGAACCGCCTGGGCATCCGTTCACCACGCAAGAAATTCCTGCCCGATGGCGAGCTCAACCCCGATCGCAAGCGTCCCGTCGTCTTCGTTGAGATCGATCGATGCGCCACCGATGCCATCGCAGTCGTTACCGGCGCCCGGGTCGGCAAACGCGCGCTCAAGCTGCGCGACTGGGGCAAGATGGCCGCGACCTTCATCGACCTCAATGCGAAACTCTCTCCCGACGTCTACAAAGGAATTCGTATCGTCGCCCTCGAAGGCTCCAAGCAACGCGCCCGCCAGCTCTATCCCGAGCTGGAAAAAAATGAAGCACAGATGCGCGCTTACCGCGAACTTCCCCACGAAGAGCTCTTCAGCGAGCAATGGGTACAAGTTCCCCTAAGTCCGAGCGAGTTTCCCGGCTACCGGGGTGAACGGCTCGCCTGCGCCCGCTGCGGTGAAGGCATCAACTTCGATCGCTTCGTCGAACGCGACGGCCAGCGCCTCTGCCTCGCCTGCGCGGACCCCTCATCCCTGTACTATCGTCCGCTCTGAAACGCCAGAGGCCGCCCACCCGGAGCGGCCTCTGCGAATCAACTGCCGAAGTTTAGTAGTGGTGATGGAAACGGCGCGGCGCAACCCAGACGCGATGCGGTCCATAGTAGTAGCCAGGCCCGACATACACGACCGGAGGAGGAACCGGCGCAACATACACCGGACCGCGTGCTCGGACACCGAAGTACACGCGCTGTGCCTGTGCTGCAGGTGCCGCAACCGCAAGCGCCGCGCCTGCCACCGCAGCAATCCCAAGTGTCTTCATTGCTTTCATTTTCATCGTAGCCAGCTTCATATCCTTACCTCCTGCGGCGATCGTTCCATCGCCTCGCACTCAGGTAAACGCAACGCTGCGACTCGAGTTGTGCGCAACTTTATGCTGCTCACCCGTGTTGAGCTTCCTCACCGTGAGAACGCGTACCGCATGCCCGCCTGCACCATGCGCGGCGCGGCCAGTGTCAGGATCGGCGTCAACCCTGCATCGATCTGCCGGTTCAGCAGGTTCTGCGCGCCCGCGAACACCGACAGTCCCCACCGCAGCCTGCGGTCGGCCGACACATCAAACCGCGCATACGGATGCAGCCGGAACTGGTTGAGCGCATCGTCAAATTCCTGGCCCTCATAGCTCGCAATCACGTGAAGGTTCGCGATGCGTGCATCCGTGTAGTTCGCGGTCGCCGTCACCGATTCTCTTGGCACTTCAGGGATCCATTTTCCGGTTAGATTTCTCTGCACCGAGCTGCTGGAGTTGAACGCCGTCACCGTTGCAATTGCAAGTTGATACCCAAAACTTGCATCCAAACCGCGCCAACGTGCGCTCTGCCCTTCCAACATCAATCCGCGACTGCGAATCTGCCCGAGGTTTTGTCGCTGCAGCAGCTGCGAAGTCGCAGTCTGCGAAAGAAGAACGGCGGAGATCGGTCGATTTACCTCAGTCCAGAAGTACGTTGCTCGCAACTGTCCGACGTCATGACCGACGGCGCGCAACGGCGCAAACTCCGCACCAAACTCAAAGCCGGTCGCGCGCTCCGCCAGCAAAGAGTTATTGGCAATCGTCGTCTGCTGTCCTACTTGGCTTGTGCGATAAAGCTCATTCATCGTCGGCCCGCGAAACGCTCGAAACGCGGTCCCTGTCAGCGCCAGGCCGTGCGGCAGAAACCGAACCAGCCCCACGCGCGGGCTGACCATCATTTCGTCAATCTCCGGCAACGGAGTAAATTCACGCAGTGTCGTTGATCTCTGCACCGCATCGAACGTCCGAAAGCTGTCCACGCGCACAGATCCTGACAGCGACCATCCCTTTGGCTGCCAGATGGCGTCTGCGTATCCGCCAAATTCCCGCTGCCGCGCGCTGATGCTCGTGGTGTACGTGGCCAAGCCGCCGGTCACCGGCGACTCATTATCCGTGGCGCGCACATCGCGCATATCCGATCCCAGCGCCGCCGTCAGGGCACGCCCGAAAGCTCGCGTCGCCTGCAGCACAAATCCAAACTCATCCGTCGGCACAGTCTGCAACCTCACAAGGTTCTCGCTGTCACGGTCCGCCGCGACGGAAGAAAAACTCTGCCGATATCCCTCCCTCGATCCAAACAGCCGCAGAGCCGTGTGAGTTTCCGCGATGTCCGCATCGGCTCCGCCTGTATAACGCCACAGGCGCGTTGCATTCGTTTGCAGTGGCGTACCATTTTGGCGAGATTCATTCAACACATTTCCGCGCAGGAACGCCGACCATCCGGCGAGGGCCGGCGGCGTTCGCAGTTCCAGCCTTCCACTCTGCGTGTCTACACTCGTCGGCACATCCACGCTTCCGCGCAACGCCGGGGCCGTCGTAATGTATCCCCCCGTCTTCAACTCACTCGCCGCCGCCAGCGCCGCGATCCATCGCGTGCCAGACTCTGCCATTCCATCAGCGAGCGCCGTATTTTCAGTCGCTCCACTCGCGTCCGCGGCAACCTGTATCGTCTTTTTTTCTCGCGGCTCTACCGGCACGATATCGATGACACCGCCGATCGCGCTGGATCCATACAGCTCTGCCGAGCCGCCGCGTATCAGCTCCACATCCTGGATCGCGGGCGGCGGAATCTCCGTCCAGTGCACCCATCCGCCGAAGGGATCGTTCATGGGAACCTCGTCGCTCACCACCAGCGTTCGGCTGGCCGCGGTCGAACCAAGCCCACGCAGGCTCACGCCGCTGCTCGTGGGATTCGCCGTCCACGAGCTCGTCCGTCGAAACAGCTGAAAGCCCGCGATCTGATGCAAGCTGTCATCCAGTGCCAGCCCTGGCTCCACTCTCAACTTCTCCTGATCAAGCACTGCCACACTTGCTGCTACGTCATTGATGCCCACCAGCCCACGGTCTGCTGTCACCGTGACACTGTTTCCTGCAGCCATTGGCCGCATCACCACCTGCTCGGACGTGCCCTCGGCCAACCCTGCCAACGTAGCGGGAGCAAATCCGTTGAGCCGAACTGTAACGATCCTGCCCGGCGGTACTGTCGCACACGCGTTGGCGTCCAACGGTACCGCCGAGCCGGCTTGAGCAGTTCGCGCCCCCACCGTCACATCCGCGCCTTGCAGAGCCCTTCCTCCTGCATCCACGACGCAGACCTTGGCCTGCTGCGCCAAAGCTATCGCAGGGAAGAGAAGCCACGATGCTATCCACCGCCCCGCGGACATTCCTTCAGCCTCTCATATATCGTCCCAGCCCCGAGTCACGGCGCTATGGAGATCGAACAGACCGAACGTGGGAAGACAAAACGTAATGGCAGGCTCGTCGCTGTCGCAGAGGTCTCTCAGCTCTTCGCCAACATCAAACGCTCAGCGATCTTCCTCGCAAGGCTCGCGCGGAGATCGACAAATTCTTCACCACCTACCATCGCCTGCAGGGCAAACAATCTCGCACTTTGCGATGGATCAAGGCCGCTGCAGCGCGTCGTCTCATCGACGAAGCCCAGCGCCGCAAGTCCAACTCCTGATCTTGGCTATTGTTTTCTCTGGGCGGCTTGAATCGTTGCGCCTACACGCAACAGGGTAGCCTCATCAAAGTGCCGTCCCAGCACCTGCACACCGATGGGCAACCCATCCGCTGTAGCACCTGCCGGCACGCTCATGCCGCAGATTCCCGCCAGCGACGCGGCAACCGAATAGATGTCTTCCAGGTACATCTGCAGCGGATCGTCTGTCTTTTCGCCGAGCTTGAACGCCGGCGTCGGCGTCACCGGGCACACAATCGCGTCCACCTTCTCGAACGCCGCGAGAAAATCGCGAGCCAGCAACGTCCTCACCTGCTGCGCCTTGCGGTAGTACGCATCGTAGTACCCCGCAGAGAGGGCGTACGTTCCCAAGAGAATTCTGCGCTTTACCTCGGCCCCAAAACCCTCGTCACGGGTCTTCCTGTACATTGCCGCGAGCGTATTCGCGTCCTCCACGCGCAACCCATAGCGCACGCCATCGAAGCGTGAAAGGTTCGCGCTCGCTTCCGCCGTCGCGACGACATAATAAGTCGGAACCGCGTACTTCGTGTGCGGCAGGCTCACGCGGTCAATCGTGCATCCTGCGGCGCGCAGGTCGTCCAGCGCCCGCTCCACCGCTGCTCGAATCTCTTCATTCAATCCCGCGCCGAAGTATTCCTGCGGCACACCGATGCGCAGCCCAGCGACCGGTTTCTTCAATTCGCGCACATATCCGGTCACCGGCTGGTCGGAGCTCGTCGCATCGCACGCATCTTTGCCCGCGATCACCTCCAGCACCGTCGCCGCATCCTCCACCGACCGCGCGAACGGCCCAACGCGATCCAGCGAAGATGCAAACGCGATCAATCCATAGCGCGACACGCGGCCATATGTCGGCAGCACGCCTACCACTCCGCAAAACGCTGCCGGTTGCCGGATCGATCCGCCCGTGTCCGTTCCCAAGGACGCTGCGCAGAATCCTGCCGCAACCGCTGCCGCCGAGCCGCCCGAGCTTCCGCCCGGCACCCTGTCGAGCGCGCGCGGATTCCGCACCGGCCCATACGCGGAGTTCTCGTTCGAAGAACCCATCGCGAACTCATCACAGTTCAGTTTGCCCAGCACCACCGCGCCCGCGGCTTCCATCCTTGCCACGGACGTCGCGTCATACGGCGGATGGTAGCCTTTCAAAATTTTTGACCCCGCTGTCGTCTCCACGCCGCGCGTCGTCAGCACGTCCTTAATCCCGACCGGCACACCTGCCAGCGGCCCCAGCGGATCACCCTTCTTCGCCGCAGCGTCGACGCGACCTGCCTGCTCCAGCGCCCGCTCCTTGGTCAGCGTCAGAAAACTGTGAATCTCCCCATCGCCCGCCACGATCCGTTCAAAGTGGCGTTCCGCCAGGCTCACCGCGGACAGCTTGCCACTCTGAACCTGCTCGCGCGCCGCCGTCAGCGACAGTGACGCCAACTCTTCGTGAGGTGCCTCAATCATGCTCTTCCCATACTCCAAATCGCTCGCAACTCTCAAACCTGAAGCCCAACTCTCGACGGCACACGCCGCTCAACGCAAGAGGATACGATTCCATCTCAAGCGATTCTGCAGAGGTTGATTATCGCTCAATAACCTTCGGGACCTTGAAGAACCGCCCATCCGTCTCCGGTGCCTCGCGCATGACCACGGCGCGGTCCGTGGAAGGCAGAATCTCATCCGCGCGCAACGTCTCACCGTGTTGCGCCGGCGCCAGCCCCAACACTTCGCTCGGCTGCGCCATCGCCGGTACATCGCCGGTCTCAAGCTCATTCAGCTGCGCGATGTATCCCAACACTGCGTTCAGGTCCCTGGCCATGTGCGGAAGTTCCTCTGGCGTCAGCTCTAGGCTCGCCAGGTCCGCCACGTGGCGCACGTCCTCAGTCGTTACCGTCGCGCTCTCACTCATCATCACTCTCCGTCACCCTGCCGGGGCGTTTCGCCGGTTCCCGGCGCGCTCGGCGAACTCACGGCCGCATGCTATTTCCGCGCCCGATCTGCCGTTCCATCCTGTCCTTCGAAGTGTATCGCTTGCAGCCTCACGCCCGAGATGCGCCGCAACTCATCGGTAAGTGTCGTGCGCATCTGCATAAACTGTTGGCGCCACGCCGGCTGCAGCACGCGCACGTGCAATACTCCATCGGCGTCCAGCCCGGCAACCTCAGCACGCTCCGCCAGCGTATGTCCGCAAGCCACTTGCCACGCGGCCGCTAGCAGATCCTCGTCTGACAGTGTCCGCAGGCTGCGCCCTAATGAAGTGCGAAGCAGCTCTCGCATTTCCCGCATGCTTTCATTGTAAGCTGCGTCATTCCGCGAACTCGATGCAGTCTTTAACGCAGGACAACTGCGGCGGCCTCGCTCACCGGCACGCATGCGTTGGCGGCCTCAGGCACTTTGCTCAACACGTACGCAAGATAGCGCTCGAGAAACAGCGTCGTTGCAAAATGCGATGCCCAATCTTTCGCTGCCTGCGGATGGAACCGGCCTTCTATCGACTCCCACCGTTCCATCGCGTTCACAATAGCCCCTGCAGTTTGCTCGCCGAAGTACAGTCCCGTCGTCTGGCTGTCTGCCTGCGAAATATCCCACACGCCGCGCACGGTCTCCAGCGACCCGCCGCTACCGTAGGCGATGACCGGCCGGCCGCAAGCCTGCGCCTCCAGCGGTACCATGCCGAAATCTTCGTCCGCCGCAAACAGCAACGCTCGGCAACGCGAATACTCGCTCCATAGATCGTCGGTGGAAAGCTCACCGAGAAACTCGATTCGTTCATCTCCCGCACCGATCTTCCGCAACCGAGGCTCCTCCGGTCCGGTCCCTGCAATCCGCAAGCGCCGGTTTGCCCGCTGGCATGCCTCTATCAGGATCTCCGTGCGCTTGTACCCAACTAACCGCCCTGCGCACAAGTAGTGCTCTCCCGGCGAATTAGCGGCTACTTTGGTAGCGCGGTGAAGATCGATCGGAGGCGGCAGTACATCCGCCGTGCGCCCATAGCAGCGCAGTATCCGATCGGCGACGTACTGCGAGTTTGCGAGGAAGTAGCTGACGTCCGCAGCAGCCCTCGCGTCCCACTTCCGCACATGCTTCGCCGTCGCCGAGAATGCCAGCCGCGTCAGTCCCCGCATACTCTCGCGATACGTTGTGTATCCATCCCATAGATAGCGCATCGGCGAATGGCAGTAGCAGATATGCGTCGCTCCCGGCGACAACTGCACACCCTTTATGGGCCCGCTATCTGAGGAGAGCACGAGATCGAACCCGCGCACGTCGAGCTGCCTCGTTGCCGCCGGATACAGTGGCAGATAGTGCCGGTGATGGGTTCGCGCAAGCGGCATTCTCTGGAGAAACGATGTATGAAGCTTCCGCTGCTCCAGTGTTACCGGCAGTCCTGCGGGACTCGCAACCAGAGTGAATATTTCGGCTTCAGGAAACAAGGCTGCGATGCACTCTGCTACCCGCTCACCGCCGCCGCGGGTCACAAACCAATGGTGCACAACTGCAACCCGCATCGCTCGTTCCTGGCAAAGACTTGCAGGAGCTTAGTAGGCCCCGTCCCGGTTCACCACCGAGGACCACGTCCGCAACAGGATCCGCGCGTCCCCACGCAGAGACCACTCATTGGCATAGGTGCTGTCAAGCTGTACACGTTGGGGATAGGTCAGTTCGCTTCGCCCCGAAACCTGCCACAGTCCGGTTATTCCCGGTTTGACCGCGCAGTAGTCCGTGAAGTGCTCACCGTATTTCTCCACCTCTGCGGCGACGATCGGCCGCGGCCCGACCAGGCTCATCGTGCCGTTCATCACATTCCACAGCTGCGGAAGCTCATCCAGGCTCGTGCGCCGCAGGAATCGTCCCACCCGCGTCACCCTTGGGTCATCTTTCAGCTTGTGCGTCCGTCGCCACTCCGTGCGCGCCTCCGGATGGGCCGCCAGATACTGCTCCAGAACTTCGCCGGAGTTGATGCACATCGTACGGAACTTCCACATTGTGAAAAACTCACCGTGCCGCCGAATCCGCCGGTGCGAGAACAGAATCGGTCCCGGAGAACTCAACCATACCGCGGCGGCGATCACGCACAAAATTGGCAACAACAGCAGGCTCAGGCAAGCCACGAGGGCTACATCCGCAGTCCGCTTCACCACGCGATAGCGAAACAGGTGTTCGGGTCCCTCAACCTGCGGACGCATCCACAACGTAGCTGTGGAACTGGGCAGGTCAGGAAGTTCAAAGGAGCTCGAATGCAATACAGCGGTGTCCGGTTCGTGACTATGCAGATCCAGCGACATCTCTCCTCATCATCTGCTTCCCCCGGGCCGTCGAGCATCCCCTCTGCGGACGCGTCTCCTCTTCGGCTGGAGCTTCATCTCTCAGCCCCTCTCAAAATCCGCGGAAAGCCGCTGCCCTGGGGGACAGGCCGCTGCTTTCCCGGATCCGTACTTCTCCCAAAGGTACAAGAAGACAATCCATCCTGAGGATTGGTTTGTCTTTTAAGTGTATCGTCCCGACTGCTAAGTTGCGATAGCTAAATCCTTAGACCGGCGATCGAATAAAGGGTTGCGGTACCAAAATGGGAAACTTCGCCCGACTCGCCGCCCTGCCGTCGCATCCCCTATCCTCGGATCTATGACCCTGCGTGATACGCCTTTGCGTGACGTGAAAATCCTGCAACCGAAGCGCTTCGGCGACGCTCGCGGATGGTTCGCCGAAGTTTTCAATGCCGACGCCTTCGCCTCATTAGGCCTCCCGGCTGCCTTTGCGCAGGACAACCAGTCCTTTTCGGCGCGCGGAGTTCTCCGCGGACTCCATTACCAGCTTGGGCACCCACAGGGAAAACTTGTTCGTGTCCTCTCCGGGCATATCTGGGACGTCGCCGTGGACATCCGCCCGGGCTCGCCAGAGTTCGGCAAATGGGCCGGCTTCGATCTCACCCCCCGTAACCCCGACGGCGAACTCGAGATGCTTTGGATCCCCGAAGGCTTCGCCCACGGCTTCCTCGTCCTCTCCGAAACCGCCGAGGTGCTCTACAAAACCACGCGGGGCTACTATCCACCCGGCGAGCGCTCCATTCTTTGGAACGACCCCGACCTTTCCATTTCCTGGCCGCTAGATCAACTTTCCGGCACAGACGTCTCGGTTTCCGCCAAAGACGCCAAAGGCGCTCTCCTTCGCGACGCGGAGCTGCCCTGATGCGGCTGGACGAATAGCAAATCGGAAATAAAGCAAAGGCTGCGGCGATGTCAGTTTCAATAGCCGGTATTGCCTCGGTAGCCGCCTACGAACAGTCCTATTCGCTATTCAACATTCGGTCATTTTTTCCGCAGCCACCACTCCACTTCGGCCAGTGAGCCCACCGCCTCGTACTCTCCGCGACATGGAGCCGTCTCCGTCCCACGCAGCAGAAACACCTTGCGCAAACCCGCGGTGTTCGCCGCGCCCACATCCGAGCACCGATCGCCCACCATCACAGACCGCGATAGATCCAGCTCATGTTCTCGCGCCGCGCGTAGCAGCATGCCCGGACCTGGCTTCCGATCCTCATGCTCGCGTCGATACTGGCCAACTCCCTGTTCCGGATGAAATGGACAGTAATAGACGCCATCCAAGCTCACCCGCTCACGCTCGAGCTCCATTCCCATCCACTGCATCAGCGCATGAAAATCGCTCTCGCTGTACAGCCCCCTCGCAATCCCCGACTGGTTCGTCACCACGATCAGCTTGTACCCGAGCTCCATCGCTGTCCGGCACAACGAGAACGCACCCTCGACCCAACGAACTTCCTCCGGCCGGTAGAGATATCCCACCTCTTCATTCAGGATCCCGTCGCGGTCCAGAAATATCGCGCGCTCACCAACCGGGCGACTCATCACGCATTCTCCAGCGTCACCAACGGCGTATGCTGCGGCACAACGACGCGCGGCGGAAGCAGTGTTCCACTGTGACGCGCCTCGATCATCCGTTCCACCTCAACGAGCACCATCTCCATGTTGATCTGCTGCACGCATCCGTTATTGGTGCATGGAGCAAAGTCGCGTCCGTCGTAGCATGGCCTGCACGCGAATCCTGCTCCGCCCCACAGTCCCACGCAGTTCTCTCGCTGCGGCATAAAGCTGTCAGGGCGCGTCGGGCCAAAGATCGAAACAATGGCTGTTGACGTGATGCCCGCCAGGTGCAGCGGACCGGTATCGTGTGTCACGGTAACGTCAGCTGAGTCCAGCAACGCCAGCGTCTCCCTCAGAGAATATTTTCCGATCGCATCGACAACATCCAGCCCGTTGAACGATTCCACCACCCACGTGTCCTCGGGCCCGCCAATCAGCACCACCTCGTATCCGCGTCTCCGCAGCTCTGCAGCAATCGCCGCATATTGTTCCACCGGCCATCGCCGCAGTGGATTATCGCGCATCACATTCTTTGCGCCTCCCGGCACAATGGCAATTCGGGTGCTGCCAGCCGTCCGCGGAATCGCCGGCGCGCCCAATCCCTCCGCCTTCAACGGTGCGATCTGCTGCGGGCGCTCGGTGTCCGGCAGTTTCAGCAGAATCCGCGCATACTCGTCCGTGTAGTGGCGACCCTGCAACACCGACAGCGTGCGGTCGCTCCAATTCAACCGGATCTTCCGCTTTGCCCGCACAGGCCACGTCAACATCGAATACCGCTGGTCGTAATACAGAGTGGCGCACAGTTCATAGCTGCGCCCTGCCAGCGCCTTCCACAGACTTGCCAGCGCACGCGCTCTCTGGCCGGGGCCTCCGCGCAGCAACGCCTGTTCGTCTGCCTCAATTACATTCACCCAGCGGTAGAGTCGCAGAATCCCAGCCACGCTCTTACTGCACACCCAATCCACCGCATAGCCTTCGCGATGCAGAGCATACACCGCCGGAATCGCCATGATCACGTCGCCGATCGCACCTAGCTTCACAATGAGCACGCGTCTCTCGGCTGTCCCGCTCACCCTTCCTCCATGAACGACATCGGCTCCTTATATCGCCAGTCGCGCATGCCTCGCCGCACCGCCTTCATCCGCACAAGATTCCCGAGCATCGCGCGTTTGCCCAGCCGTGACAGCACAAACAGCACCTTCGCAACCGAGCGCGGCCTGCCATAATGGTCCAGAAACCGCAGTCCCGACGCCGTCACAATCCGGTCTATCCGCGCGCTCTTTGCCGACCCCGCACTCCCGCCCTCCCGGTGCAGCACATTCGTATCCTCGGCCACCGCAAGCTCCCATCCCGCTTCAGTCGCCCTATAGCAGAAGTCCGCATCCTCGAAGTACATAAAGTACCCCTCATCCAACAACCCCACGCTCTCCAACATCTCTCTGCGCAGAAGCACGCTCGCGAATGTCATGAAAGAGGTTGGTCCCAGCTTTGCCGGCGAATGGTAGTGCCGCACAAAACCCATCCATCGCCGAACCGATCCTCCACCCCACGCTTGGATCTTCGCCGGATTCTTCAGATATCGCAGCACCGATCCCACAACTCCTACCTTCGCGCCATCTGCCGCCGCTACTAGCTTCCTCGTCGTATCCGGAGGTGCGACCGTGTCATTATTCAGCAGCCACACAAAAGCCGGCCGGTGCCGCAGCGCATGGCGTATGCCCAGGTTGCAGCCCGCCGCGAACCCGCGATTCTCATCGCTTTGCAGCAGTTCAATTTCTGGAAACGCCTCGCAGATTTTTGCCACTGAATCGTCCGTCGACGCGTTATCTACAACCACCGTCGTCAATGAAGCATAATCCTGTGCTGCCAGCGATTGCAGGCAAGATACTGTGTCGCGCCATCCATTCCAGTTGAGGACAACACAATAGACATGTGGCTCGCCGCGGTCCCCTGCGCGCTTCGCGTCCGCCGACACTTAATACACCTTCTCCGCCACAATCCGTCGCAGGTAATCCGCATAGCTGCTCTTGCCCAGCTTCGTCGCCAGGGCTTCCAACTGTTGCGCATCAATGTATCCCAGCCGGAACGCGATCTCCTCCGGCGAAGCCACCTTTAATCCCTGCCGCTGCTCAATCGTCTGGATGAAATTGCTCGCATCCAGAAGCGAATCATGCGTTCCGGTGTCGAGCCACGCCATGCCGCGTCCCAGCACTTCCGTGCGCAACTGTCCGCGCTCCAGATACCACCGGTTCACATCTGTGATCTCCAACTCGCCGCGCGGCGAAGGCTTCAAATTCTCCGCCACCCCCACTACCTGGCTGTCATAAAAGTAGATTCCCGTCACCGCATAGCGCGACTTCGGCTTCGCCGGCTTCTCTTCGAGCGAGATTGCCCTGCGCTGCGCATCGAACTCGACAACGCCATACCGCTCCGGATCGTGCACCGGGTACGCAAATACGGTCGCACCCGTCTGGTGCTGCGCCGCATCGCGCAGAATCTCCGCGAACTCATGCCCGTAAAAAAGATTGTCGCCGAGCACCAGGCAGCAACTGTCTCCGCCAATAAACTCGCGCCCAATCAGAAACGCCTGCGCCAGCCCGTCCGGCGAAGGCTGCACCGCGTACTGAAACGTCACACCCCACTGCTCGCCCGTACCGAGCAGCGCCTCGAAACGCGGTGTGTCCTGCGGTGTCGAAATCACCAGAATCTCGCGAATGCCCGCCAGCAACAGCGCCGACAGCGGGTAGTAGATCATCGGCTTGTCGTAGACCGGCAGCAACTGCTTGCTCACCGTCTGCGTCACCGGATACAGCCGCGTGCCCGATCCGCCGGCGAGAATAATCCCCTTCATCGGCGATCCTCCACTTTCGCATTCTCAGCCCCGTCCGCCTTGACGTCACGCGTACCGTAGTTCTTCTCCATCCAGTGCTGATACGCTCCGCTGGTCACATCGCGCATCCACGCGCCGTTGGCGAGATACCACTCTACCGTCTTGCGGAGTCCGGTTTCGAACGTCTCCGCCGGTGCCCATCCGAGCTCTCCGCTTATCTTTCGCGCATCGATCGCATATCTGCGGTCATGGCCGGGGCGGTCCTGCACAAACTTGATCTGCTCCGCATACGGCCGCGCACCCGGCTTCAACTTATCCAGTAGAGCGCAGATCGTCTGCACCACATCCAGATTCGCGCGCTGGTTGTTCCCGCCCACGTTGTATGTCTCTCCGGGCCGGCCCTGGCGCAGCACCGTGCGAATTGCCGTGCAGTGATCGACGACATACAGCCAGTCCCTCACCTGCTGACCATCGCCGTACACCGGCAGCGTCTTGCCCGCCAGCGCATTCGAGATCGTCAAAGGAATCAGTTTCTCCGGAAACTGAAACGGCCCATAGTTGTTCGAGCAGTTCGTCACCAGCGTCGGCAGCTTGTACGTGTGGTGCCACGCGCGCACCAGCATGTCGCTTGACGCCTTCGACGCTGCATACGGCGAGTTCGGCGCGTACGGCGTCGACTCGCTGAACGCCGGATCGTCCGGCTCCAGCGTCCCGTACACCTCATCCGTCGAAACATGCAGAAACCGGAAGCCCTCGCGCTCCTCGCCCGTCAGTGTCTCGTAGAACGCTCTCGCGGCTTTCAGCAACTGGAACGTCCCATCGATGTTTGTCTTCAAGAACGCATCTGGCCCCAGGATCGACCTGTCCACATGGCTTTCCGCCGCGAAGTGAACGATTGCCCGCGGCCGGTGCTCCGCGAAGAGTCTTCCCAGCAGATCGCCGTCGCAGATGTCGCCATGCACAAACGTGTATCGCGGATCGCCGCCCACCGATGCCAGGTTTTCCGGATTGCCTGCATATGTCAGCGCATCGAGATTGATGACCGGCGCCTCTTCACTCGCCAGCCACTCCAGCACGAAGTTCGACCCGATGAAGCCGCAACCGCCGGTTACAACGATTTTTTCACTCATGCCGGTGCGAACTGCGCCCTCTTAGACCTTCAACGATCGCTATACTGTTGAGGAGTTCAGTGTACCGCTAGTCTGATTGTCCCGTCAGAAAGGCTCCATCTGCTCGGGTGAGGATTTGCTGCTTTGCGGACAATTGCCAATTGCATAGCGGTCTTCTTTGTTCTCCACTTTATTTGGTCTTACATCTGGAACTGTTACCGCAAAGGATATCGCTTAGATTTCTGGCATTTCAGCCTCCTTCAGATGCTTTTCACCACCAGCATCATGCTTCCGTTCAATCGAAGCATGATGAATGTTGTGGCGTTGAGTCCCATTCTTCTCAGACACGCTCTCCCTTACGTTGACGAAGCCTACCTGATCAGCGCTCTCGGCTATGGAGCATTTGTCATCGGTGGTGCGCTGTGGCGAGTCAATCTTCACGTCGGTCTGCGCCAAAAGTATTCTCATCTGCTGAATCAGCCCGTCCGTGCCGCCGTGCTCCTGCTGCGCTCTCCCAGGCTAATGATGTTCATGGGCATCGCCAGCATCGGGATGATGGCGATCATCCTTGCAATCTACTTCGCCAGCGTCGGATTTGGTTTGCGCGTTGAGGGCTTTCTGCTCACGCATCCGGGGGTCCGGCCCTTCGCTCAATTTGCCGCGTTCATTGCGATGACGGTGGGCGGGTTGGCACTCGGACGGTTCGAGATTCGCAGGGAACGCTCTATGCTGATCCTCTCCCTGCTGATTACCATCGCGTTGTTCTTCTATGGTGCGCGTGCATTTCTCGCATCGGTCATTCAGCTCCCTTTCCTCGTGTGGGTTGTCCGTCGTCGGACGCGGGTTAGCCTGTTCTTCCTTGTCGGAGTATCTGTCTTTGGCCTGTTTGGCGCCGTGATTCTGGATGCCGTGCGCCGCTCTCACTTCTCACTTAAGCAAGTCGTTCTTAGCGCTGGCATCGCCATCGCATTCGGAAACTCCTTTTCAGATACCCGCGATTTCGCCCTGGTTCTTTCGCTGTGGGACAAGACCTTCTTCTGGGGAAAGACCTACCTCGCCGGGCTGCTGGCCTTCGTCCCCCGATTTGTTTCGCCCTTCCGCGATAAGTGGTCACTTGGAGTAGTCACGGCTACAATGGCCGGGTTCAGCCCGGAAGCACATGCTGGTCTGCGCATAGGCGGCTCTGGCGAGGCCTATCTCAACTTTGGATTGCCGGCAGTGATCCTCGTTGGACTATTCGCCGGTAGTGTGACGAAGTTGATCGACATGAGAATCAAAGAGGCGGTTGTTCACGATCCGATGGACGTCCGGGTGTACGGCTATACTCTTCTCGCGCTGCTGGTTGGCGCCGTCACGAACACGTCGAACTTCTCGTCGCTTTACACGGTCGGAATGCTGCTCGTATTTATGGGTCTCGTCGTCCTCATCTCACGATTTATCAAGATCCCGCTCGGCTGAACCCCTCGCCGCTCAGGGCAGCCGCCAGCCCGGGCGCTTCGCTGCATCGGACAGCGCCACCAGTTCCGCATGCCGCGCCGGATCCTTTCGGATCACCCGATAACGATCCTCGATAAAGATAAAGATCAACGTTCCGATGAAACTCACCGCCGCGCCCACTAATGCCCACAGCTTTCGGACCGGCTTCGCCTTTTCCAGCGCTAACTCGGGATAATCCACGATCTGTACACCCGGCGTAGATATCGCCTGCAGCTGCGACGACTCGAACTGCTTTGTCATGATCTCCCACAGCGACTGCCGATATTGAACCTCACGCTGCAGTCGCATGAACTCAAGATTGGCCTCCGGTGCCAGCGCCGCGGGCAGTCCCGCTCCCGCTTCGGAAGCCTCGCCCTTTTCCATGGATACCAACTGCGCTTTCAGCGCGCCGATCTGAGCTTGCAACCGAACCACTGCGGGCGCCTGGTCGGTCTCCACCTTCCGCAGCGCCGCCAGTTGCACATCAAGTCCCGTGATCTGCGCCCGCAACTGGTTGATGGACGCTAAGCCGGCCTGGGTCTGAGTCTGCGCCGAAACCACGCCGCTCGACTTCTGCATCTGTGCGAGATTCTCTTCAGCTTTGCCCAGTTCATCCTTCGCATGCGAGAGTTCATGCTCATACACCATGCGTTCCTGTTGTGCCTGGTCCAGAGCCAGCCGGTTGTTGATCTGTGCCAGCCCATCCATGTACTGGGTCACGATCGCTTTGGCCCGTGCCGGATTTGGATCGGTGACCGCCAGCGTATAAAATCCGGCCACGTCACTGGTCACCGTTGTGTGGCTGCGCAGAATCTTCCGGGCCTGCTCCAGATTCTTCGCGTGGTACACCTTCTCAAGGTCGAGCGCGTTCAACACCATGTCGACCACTGAATTGCTCTTCAGTAAGCCCGGATAAAGAGCACCGGTGTTCGGTGAACTCCATAGTGCGGCAAGCGGATTATCCGACATCGTGGGCCGGGTATTCGGCGGCAGAAAAACCGCCGATGACTCATACTCCGGCGTCACGAGAAACGAAGCCGCGTAGCACAGCACTCCGCCGCACACCAGGGATATCAGCAGGACGGGCCAGCGCGCGATATAGCTCCGCAGAAGCGGAAGCAGCTCAAGCGGCTGTCCAGCGCCCTCTTCGGTATTCCACACGGGGGTTTCCGGCACTTGAGGAAACACGGACTTTGACTGCGAACTCATTCCTGGATCAACTCCGCCTTCCTGCTGGCCCATTTGCACTACACTACTGCTTCGCCAGTACTGCAATCGCCGCCGCACTCAGGGCAAGATTTCCTGCAATCTGCGCAATGTCGATCGTCCGCTGCAGAACATTGCGTGGCTGCAGGTTCGGTGGAACCACGATCGTATCGCCCGGATAGATCAGCGCCTTTTGCACGTCTGCATACTGCTCGCTCACTACGGACCCATCGGCGCGCAGAATGAACATGCGCTTTCTGTCGGCCTGCCGGTCCGGTCCCCCCGCCTGGCGTAGATAGTTTCTTGCCCGCTCACCCGGCTTGTAGATAAACGCATTCGCGCTGTACACCTGTCCCTCAACCGTCACGTTCGAGGGCACCCGCGGCACGACAAACCGGTCACCGTCCTCCAACGCAATGTCGGGCAGACTGTCAATGCCGGTGCTATCCGGTTTCAGATCCAGCACCAGCCGTCCGGTCGGCTGCACTCGGCGCAGCCGGGCTACCGTCTGCCGGGCCAGCGCCTCGGACGCTTGCGCTGCTGCCTGATCCGCGCCGGTCTTTGTGGCGTTAATCGCATTCGACGCCGCCAGTTGCGCCTCTAACTCGTCGGCGTACTCGTTTAGCCGCTGCTGCTCCACTCTCCGCGTCGACTCACGCGTGAACTCCGACCCGTACAGATACGCATCCGGCGTAAATCCTCCGGCCCGTTGCAGCAAGCCGCGCAATGTCTCGCCCGGCTGCACGCTGTACACGCCCGCCCCGACGATCTCACCTTCCAGCCGCACGTAGCGTGTCTGTTGCACACTCGGCACGCGAATGTCAGCTTTTGAAAAGATCGTTACCACATCACCCGGCAGCAACTCCACATCCTGCGACGCATCATGGTCCAGCACAATCTTGCCCAGGTTGAACGGAATCAGCGACGTCGTCAGCGTCTTCTCATCCTGACGCTCAATCACCGCATATTCCCAGTCAATGTCCGGCGCACTCAGCACCACGTCGTTCTTCGGCGGGAAGCGCGCTCCATACCCCGTCAGCGCGGTTGCCAGCGAGTTGCCGCCGCTGGCGGAACTCGACGTCCCATTCGCTTCCCCCGTCCGATTTTGCCCACCCACCTGCAGAGATCCCTCCGTCTGCGACGGTGTACATGGAAGCGGCTGCCCTTGGTCGTCGTAGTTTTGATCTACGCATGGCTGCGCGGAAGAAGGCTGCTGACTATTCGGCTGATTCCCGTACCCTTGTTCACCCTGGTTCTGGGTTTGCGGCACCTGTTGACTGCGCATCTGCATCGTCTGCGGCAGAGACTGCTGCTTCAGCAGCTGCTGCTCTTCACGCGCTACCTGCGGTTCCTCGCTCTGCTCCAGCACAAACTGCCCCAGCTGATTCCGTCGACGCCAGTAGTCGCGCGTCACCAGCGACTCGCGATTCGGAATCAGGTCGCTCACCTTCATTCCCGGATGCCACGCGTATCGCCCGGGGTTCGCCACGTTCCCGCGCAGCGTCACAGCATTGCGAAACCGGTCGATCACCGCGCGCACCGACAGAATGTCGCCGCCCTGCATCATCTCGATCTTGCTCTGATCCAGCCCTACCAGCTCCACGCTGCGGTTGGCATGCTCATACACCCGCTCCAGCAGAAGGTCGCTGCCCGCGGCCACGCTGCTCTCGCCTCCGGCAAAACTCAGCGCCTGGGCCACGCTCGTCGGCCCCTTCAACTCATAAATCGCTGCGTGGTTTACGCTTCCCAGCACTGCGACCTGCGGTCCCGCAAACGGAATGAAGATCACATCGCCCGTCGCCAGCGCAATATCGTGCGACTTGTCTCCATGCAGCAGCAGGTCATAGAGATCGAAGTGGTCGATTGTCTCGCCGTTGCGCTTCACCTGGATATCGCGCACCGACCCCGTCGGCAGCGGTCCGCCTGAGGCAAACAGAGCATTCAGCAGCGTGCTCAGCGAGCTGATCGCGAAGCTCCCCGGCCGCCGCGCCTGTCCCACAACGAACACCTGAATCGTCCGCAGCGCGCCCATCGACACGCTCACCGTAAAGTTCCTGTAGATCCGTCCGAGCTGGCGGTTCAAGAACGCCGGCAGTTCTCCATACGTCAGCCCGGCGACATGCACGCTGCCCAGCTCTGGAATCTGAACCGATCCATCGCGGTCTACCGTCAGCGTCAGTTGCCGGTTCACCTGTCCTGAAAGCTGCAGGTAGATCTCATCTCCCGGTCCCAGCACATACCCAGGCCCCACCGGCACATTCTGCACCGGAGCAAAGGTCGTGGGCACGCGTTGAAACAGCGACGCGCCATAGATCTCGAGTCTCTCGCCCGTCGTCGCTTCCACCATCTGCTGGAACGGGCTCGGCGGCGCCGGCGGAAGCAATGGCTGCGCCTGGCTCGCCAGCAACTGCTGCTCCTCCAGTTGGCGAGCCAGAGCTGTCTGCTGTGCCGAAGCCGACTCCGATTGCGGGGACCCAATCTGCTCCTGCGTCAGAGTCGTCTGCGGGTTCGTCAAATTCGTCGTGTTCGCCTGGGAGGGCAACGTCGCCGAAGACGGAGTCTGGTTTCCAAGCTGATCCGTCGTCTGCGCGCGCACCACTGCGCCGGTTGTAAGCACCACGACACCGAGGCTGCTCAGAAATCTACGAAAACGAAACAACTGCAGTCTCGACGGAAACAGATTCACGCCTGGCGAAGTCCTCTTCACGAACCCAGCTCGCACCATCGCACACCAGTCCTGCTGGCGCGCCGGTTGGCTTGGATTACACCTGTCAGTCTATCTGAAGCCGATAGGCTCCGCAGTCGGCTTTCGTCCAGGTCCTGGGCCCGTTTCTATCGCGACCGCCAGCGCACATACAGCGCCGCTCCCGCCGCTCCAACCACTCCCAGAATCGCCGTCGGGCACTCCGGCGAATCCACGCACGATCCCTGCGCATGCAAAACCAGTGGAGCCACTAACAGTGAGCCGAGAAATACGATACGGGTCAGAGTCTTCATGAGAACACGCCACCGCCGCCCCGAAACCGGACAGCAATCTGCGCCCAGAATACCAGCCGCATGGCTCGCCTGCCCCGGAATCGGACACGGGCTCACCACCGTTGATACCCATCAATCCCGCCGCTGTCTCATCCGCCGCCGCAGCTGCGCCGTCGCCTCGCGGTGGCACATCAGGCATAGCGTCCTTAGGTTAACCAGATCGCACTCGCCGCCACCCTCCGCCACCGGCAGGATATGGTCCGCATCCCAAAGCGAATGCCGTGCCGTGACACTGCGCACGCCCCACATCTCCAGCGCCTCGGCCCGAGCCTTCCCCCCTGCTCCGCCGCAACTCCCGATACGCGGCCACCGTATCCGTCCCACACTCCGCACACACGCCCGCATCCCGCGCGTACACCTGCTCCCGCAGATATCCCGGGTCCGACCGCAGCTTGAACTGGTGCACACAGTAATCCGAGCAGAACGTCCGCCGCCGCTTCGCCAAAATCTCCATCTGGCACCAGCGGCACAGCGGCCTTCCATTCGGCCCCACCGGCAGCTCGCTCCCAGCGACCACCCCTGCCTCCGCAAGTCTCCTCCCCGGTCGCCTCACGCTCTCAGTATCCCCGCTATCATTACCTCGGAGCCCGTCTATGTCCCGAACCGAATCCACCATGGTGCAGCTCGGCACCATCGCCCCTGCCTTCGAGCTCACCGACGTCCTCACCGGACGCGCCATGTCCCGCGACGACGTCTTCGCCCTCTCATGGGACGACAACCTCACCGACGCCGCCAACTCCGCCGTCACCGGAGGCCCCGCGCAAAAGCACGGCCTGCTTGTCATGTTCCTCTGCGTCCACTGCCCCTACGTCAAGCACGTCGAGCAGGAGATCGCCAACATCGCCCGCGACTACGCCGGAAAGATCGCCTTCTGCGCCATCATGTCCAACGACGTCGCCGCCTACCCACAGGATTCCCCGGACAACATGCGCGCCCAGGCCCAACGCCTCGGCTGGCGCTTTCCCTATCTCTACGACGAAACCCAGGAGGTCGCCCGCAGCTACTCCGCCGCCTGCACGCCCGACATTTTCCTCTTCAACGGCGCCATGGAGCTCGTCCACCGCGGCCAGCTCGACGACTCCCGCCCCCGCCGCGCCGACGGTTCCGGCAACGAAGTCCGAGTCTCCGGCAAAGATCTTCGCGCTGCCCTCGACGCCGTCATCGCCGGCAAGCGCCCCGACCCCAACCAGCGCGCCTCCATCGGCTGCAACATCAAGTGGCGCGAAAGCTAAATCTCGCAGCTACCCATTTTCCACTCGATCCTTCACATCCAGCCATGCCGTTTCAATCAAACCCCGCAGCGCGTCGGCATCGACCGATTTGCCTGGCCTCACCTTTACATGTCGCCCGTATCTGCCGTTGCCCTCGAGCAACCGTCCCGGATCCCGCAGCGCCGCGCCATAAAAGAACCCCACGTTCACATGCGCCGCGAACACATTGACGTACCCAAACGGCACATCGCCGAGGCAGGCATTCGGACAGCCGTCATGCAGCACCTCCCGAACTTCATCCCCACACCCGCGCATCACCTCAAACCACTCCCGCGCAATCACTCCCAGCTCACCCGCATGTGCCCTCATCCACGCCTCGACCGCAGGATCGCGTTCTACCGTTCGATTCAAGCGAAACAATTCAGTTCTCATCGCCGCTCCAATCGCTAACCACGAACTCCCTCCGCAGGCAGCTCTCCGCGCCACACCACGTTATCCTTTCCCCATGGACCCTGTCCTTGAACAACTGAAAAACGGCGTGCGCCGCTTCCGCTCTGAGATCTCACCCGCGCAAGCCGAGCTCTTCGCCCAGGCCGCCGCCGAGCCCCAGCGCCCCCACACCCTTTTCATCACCTGCGCCGACTCCCGCATCGACCCCAACGCCCTCACCTCCACCGGCCCCGGCGAAGTCTTTGTCACCCGCAACATCGGCAACATGGTTCCCGCCTACGGCGAAATGCTCGGCGGAGTCTCTGCCGTCATCGAGTTCGCCGTCTCCGCCCTCGGCGTGCGCCACACCGTCATCTGCGGCCACACCGACTGCGGCGCCATGAAGGCCCTCCTCGACCCTGCCTCTACCACCGAAATGCCCAGCGTCCGCAACTGGCTCAAGAATGCCCAGACCGCCCTCGCCGTCGCCAACACGCTCCACGAACATGCGCTCCCAGCTTCCGGCCACGCGCATAGCGCCGGCTGCTTGATTTCACAGCAAGACCGCCCCCTCATCGGCACACTCACGGAGCAGAACGTTCTCCTCCAGATCCAGCACCTTAAGACGCACCCTTCCGTCGCCAGCGCGATCACGCTCGGCAACCTCACCGTCTCCGGCTGGATCTACGACATTGCCACCGGCAACGTTCGCATCTCCGAAAACAACGATCCCACCTTCGCCCCGCTCGCCTGACGGCCGGGGCTCTGTGCATCCCTCGCCCACTACAAACCGGGTGGCCTACTCTTTCGCGCAGCGAAAGGGTGGGGTCTCGCGCGCGGCAGCGCGCGAGAAAAACTTCTGCTGGTGCCGAATGATTGGGTACCCTCTTTGAGTGCGTCGCAAATTCCTACCGATCCTCCTACTGATCGCGGCTATTGCCTCGGGTGTCTTCCTTCTGCATCACCAAACCCAACAACAACTCCCCACCGTCGACGCCATCTTGGTGATCAAGCATACGCACACCCTCACACTTCTTCGAGGCGGCCGGCCCGTCAGGCAATACCGCGTCGCGCTCGGCCGCGGCGGTCTCGGTCCCAAAAAGCAGGCCGGAGATAACAGAGTCCCCGAAGGAACGTACCGGATCGTCGGCCGCAACGAACACAGCGCCTTCTATCGCGCCCTCCGCGTCGGCTATCCCACCCCATCGCAACTCGCAACTGCGCGCGCCCGAGGCATTGACCCGGGGGGCGACATCATGATTCACGGCATCCGCAACGGCCTTGGCTGGCTCGGCCCTGCTCAGCGCCTCGTCGACTGGACAAAGGGCTGCATCGCCGTCACCGATCCCGAGATGAACGAAATCTGGAGCGCCGTCCCCGACGGCACCCCGATCCAAATCCGCCCCTAGCGGAGCCCCTTCATCGACGCATCCGACCCATGCTGCTTCACCATCTTGTTGTAGATCCCCAGCAGCAGAAACGGCGCCACCCACTGCCCGACAAACAGCGCCGCATGTTCCTTCTTCGCCGCCTGAAATGCCAGCGATGCGGCGATGGATCCGATTGCCAGCGCTAGAAACGCGCTCGACGGCGCTTTCGACGTGTACTGCTCAATGGCTGCGGTTACCTGATCTTCCTGTGATTCACCGGCCGGTACGCGATAATCGTTCATTCTCATCTCCCAGGCGTTCTGCCCTATCCTCCAGAGATGCAGAATGCTGGCCACTCCCTTCAGTCTGCTTTCGCCGCACTCACACACCGACGACCTTTTCCCATGCCGTCACCAAAGGCCGGACGGCGCAACCTCCGTAGGCTCCTGAGTCGCGCAAAACCGTGTCTTTCCTCCCGGGTCGGTCGCCAAAAAGCTGACTCCCATTGTCGAGTCTATCTATCTGATTCCAGATACTTTAGGAAGGTAAACCTTTAGAGTCAATACTTTAGCTCGGAGGTCCACCGCCAAGTCATGTGTTTTGAAGACTTTGCGCAAGTACTTAGGGGGGGTGGGGGATACCAAGAAATTGACATCTGCACGACTCGCCCGTAGCCTAAGAATTCAATGAGTCTCCGCCACCATCATGGACATCACCACCACGCGCATCGCGCGAAGGCGGCTGTCTCCGGTGAGGCGATCTAAGCCCTCAAACGAGATTCGGAACCCAGCCCGCCACCGCGCTCCGCGAGCGGGCTTTTTGCTGCGCGGGCGCCAACTCCCTCACAATCAAGAAGGACACAAAATGACGACCACCCCGACCCAGCAGCAAGCCCAACCCACTCTCGACTTTGCCAAAGCCGGAGGCCTCATCGCCGGAATCGTTCAGGACGCAAAAACTGGCGAAGTCCTTATGCTCGGCTTCCTGAACGAGCTCAGCTATCAAAAAACGCTCGAGACCGGTTTTGTCACCTTCTGGTCGCGTACTCGCAACAAACTCTGGATGAAAGGCGAAACCAGCGGCAATCGCCTCCGCGTCATCTCCGCCTCGACAGACTGCGACAACGACGCTTTGCTCTTCCGCGTCGAGGTCGAAGGCGATGGCCTCGTCTGCCACGAAGGCACCGTCAGTTGCTTCACCAAACCGATCGACACGAACGCTCCTAGAACCTAGTACCCGGAAACCCAGAACCTGACATGACCAATAAGCTCAAGCTCGGCATCCCCAAAGGCAGCCTGCAGGACGCCACGATCGCTCTCTTCGCACGCGCCGGCTGGAACATCTACGCCAGCGGCCGTAGCTACTTCCCCTCCATCGATGACGCCGAGATCGAGTGCATGCTCGTCCGCGCGCAGGAGATGGCTCGCTACGTCTCCCACGGCGCGCTCGACGCCGGGCTTACCGGCAATGACTGGGTCCTCGAGAACAACTCCGACGTCGAGCGCGTCTCCTCACTCACCTACTCCAAGGCCAGCCGAACCGCGGTCCGCTGGGTGCTCGCCGTGCCAGAGGATTCGCCCTACAACAAGCCCGAAGATCTGGCCGGGAAGACCATCGCCACCGAGCTTGTCGAGTTCACCAAACGCTACTTCGCCGAGCGCAAAATCCCCGTTACCGTTGAATTCTCCTGGGGCGCCACCGAAGTCAAACCGCCCGTGCTTTGCGACGCGATCGTCGAGGTCACCGAGACCGGCAGCTCGCTGCGCGCCAATCGCCTGCGCATCATCGAAACCCTCATGGAGTCCGAGACCCAGCTCATCGCGAATAAGAAAGCGTGGTCTGACCAGTGGAAGCGTTCTAAGATTGAAACCCTCGCGCTGATGCTGAATGGCGCCATGGCGGCACAGAATCAGGTTGGCCTCATGCTCAACGTCGAGAAGAAGAATCTCGACGCGGTTCTCGGCGTGCTGCCCGCGCTCAATTCGCCGACCGTTTCGCACCTGCGCGACGAGAACTGGGTCGCGGTGAACACCATCCTCGAGCAGTCAGTCGTCCGCGACGTCATACCGAAGCTGAAGGCCGCGGGCGGCAATGGCATCGTCGAGTACCCGCTCAGCAAAGTCGTTCTGTAACAGCGTTCTGTTGTAAGGAGCAGCAACATGAAGATCTCAACCATCATCATCCTCGCGCTCGGGTTCGGATTTCTCCTTTGGAGAATCACCGCGTTTCTGCTCGAGCGTCATCGGCAGAAGAAGTACGATCGCGAAGGCGTCGTCGTCTACGCGACGTTTGTCTCGTCAGAAGCCGTCAAGTTCTTCGGGCGGCCCCAGACCGATGTCGAGAAGATCACGCTTCGCGTACAAGAACCTGGCAGCACAGAGAGTCGAGAGGTCGTCATCAAGACGCGTGTGCAGCCCGGCCAGAATATGAGCCCGGGCATGCGTGTTCCGGTCGTCCTCGACCCGAAGAACCCGAAGCGGGTCTACCCAGCGTCCGAAGAGTCTGCCAAACGCGCCGTTGCAACCGGCTCCCGCCTCGAGCGCCGCGTCATGCAGCAGCAGATGCGTAAACCTGGCCGCGGTGTTCCGAGCCCACCGTCGGGCTATCAGCCACCCCTCTCCAAAGTTCGGCCTCGCCGCTAAAGGGGCGCACCGTTCATAAGGAAAACTTTTGAAGATTCTTAAGACATTCGGCGAGAACGCAAACGCGACCGAGGGCTGCATCCGCCAGCTTGAGGGGCGTGGCGCGACCAACACCGCCAAGGTAGATGCGACCGTGCGCGAGATTCTCGCTGCCGTGCGCGAGCGTGGTGATGCGGCGCTCCGTGAGTACGCCGCGCGCCTCGACGAACTCGGCGATCAACCATTGCTTGTCTCGCGCCAGGAGATGCAGCGCGCATGGGAATCGACGAGTGAAGAGTTGCGCGCAGCGATGCGGCTTGCGCAAGCCAATATTCGCACGTTCGCGGAGCGCCAGCTTCCGCATGCGTGGAGCTTCCGGCCGACGGAAGGAATGGAGGTCGGTCAGATCGTACGCCCGTTGGGTTCGGTCGGTTGTTACGTTCCCGGAGGCCGTTATCCGCTGCCGTCGACGCTTCTGATGACCGTCACGCCGGCTCAGGTTGCGGGCGTTGAGCGCATCGTCGTCTGCAGTCCAAAGCCGGCACAAGAGACTCTTGCTGCGGCGTATCTATGCGGTATTAACGAGTTCTATCGAGTCGGCGGTGCGCAGGCTATCGCCGCCCTCGCCTACGGAACGGACACAGTATCTCCGGTCGACAAGATCGTCGGTCCCGGAAATCTATATGTTACGGCGGCAAAGGCCATTGTCTCTGCCGAGACCGGCGTCGATATGCCAGCCGGGCCAACAGAGATCGTGGTTACCAGCGAAGCCGGTGATGCGAATGGCATCGCCGCAGACCTGGTGGCGCAGGCCGAGCATGACCCGGAAGCACTGGCGATCTTGATCACGTCAAAGCCGCAGCTGGCCGAAGAGGTTGTGCTCGAGGCGAAGCGGCTCGCAGAGGATAATGCCGTTGCCCATCAGTCGCTGAGCGCGCACGCTGTTGCGTTTGTTACGTCATCTCCTGAAGAGGCGCATGCACTGACAAATCGTCTCGCGCCGGAGCATCTGACTATCGACACCGGCGCTGATCTGCGCTGGGTGAAGAACGCAGGTTCCGTTTTCGTTGGGCATCACACGCCGCAATCCATGGGAGACTACGTCTCCGGGCCGAACCATGTCCTGCCGACAGGGAGAAATGGCCGCATCCGCGGCGGGTTGAGCGTGCTTGACTTTGTAAAGGTCATTACTGTGCAGCAATACACTCGCGAAGCGCTTCGGGAGGTCGGACCCCACACCATTGCGCTCGCTGAGGCCGAGGGTCTGAAGGCCCACGCCGAGAGCGTGCGCGTGAGAATGCGTTAGAGCAGGGAAGCGATGAGTTTGGCTACAGAACAGAAGATGGATGGCACTGCGGCGCTTACAGGCAAGCAACCTGTGGCGAGCGATACTGCGCGCCTCCCGCAACCGCGCGCGCGTGTGCTTGCAATGCCGGAGTATCACCCGCCGCTTGCGGGTCGCGAGGCGTTGCGTCTCGACTTCAACGAGAATACGTTCGCGCCATCGCCTCGCGCGTTTGCGAGGCTGCAGCAACTCACGGCAGAGGATCTGACGGTGTATCCCGAGCGTCAGCCTGTGGAGCGAGTGGTCGCCGAGCATCTGAACGTCGGTCCTGATGAGGTCATCCTGACCAACGGCGTCGATGAGGCGATTCACCTGATGGCGTGCGCCTTTTTGGACGAGGGTGACGAGGCTCTGATTTGTACGCCGACGTTCTTCATGTACGACGTCTCGATCGGAATGATGACGTCAAGCCTTATCAAAGTACAGGCCGACGACTCCCTGGAGTTCCCGTTTGAGCGCTTTCTTGCCGCGATCACTCCGCGAACGAAGCTGATCATTATTGCCTCGCCCAACAACCCGACCGGGGCGACGGTGAGCCGCGAACATTTGCTTGCCATCGCTGGCGCCGCTCCGCAAGCCGTGGTTATGGTGGACGAGGCGTACTTTCACTTCTTCGGCGATACGGTTCTGCCGGATATTGCCAGCGTGCCGAATCTTGTCGTTGCGCGGACTTTTTCGAAGGCTTATGGTCTGGCGAGTCTGCGTGTCGGTGCGCTGTTCGCTAACTCGCGAATCATTGGCTTTTTGCGCAAAGTGAGTTCGCCTTACAACGTCAACGGCGTCGCGCTTCGGATTCTGCCTGAGGCGCTGGCAGACAAGGATTACCTGAACTGGTACATCACGCAGGTGCATCAGGGGCGCGAACGTGTTTTTGCTGCGTTGCGCGATTTGGATGTCCGCACGTGGCCCAGCGCGGCGAACTTCGTGTTGATGGACATCGGACCTCGGCATAAGGAGCTGTGTGTGCGCATGCGCGAGCGGGGCGTGCTGCTGCGCGATCGCTCTTCCGACCCTGGCTGCGATGGTTATGTGCGCATCACGATCGGAGTGGAAGAACATGTTACGCGCGGCATCGACGCATTGCGTGCAGTGCTCGCCGAGATGCAGTGGAGGGCAGCGGAGTCGCGGCGCGCGGCGATGACATCAACCTCCGAGGAGCGCGAGTTTGAATAGCATGCCACGCCGCAGCAAAGCCCTTGTGATCGCTCCACTGATCCCGCTGCTCGGGATCGTAGGATTTATCGGAGTGAATCAACTAGAACACACGCGGTATCTTGTGCTGTTTGTGGTCGTGTGGTGCGTGCTTTTTGCGGCGTTGTTTGTCTATATTGCGAGCCGTACATTGCAAGCTCATCGCGTTCGAAGGAGATAGGGGCCGACTATGTCACTGCAGAAGAGGCGGAAAACAGTCGCTGTCCTTGGGGCTTCAGTCGCTTGCATGGCTGCACCTTGCACAGTTTTCGCGCGCAGCTATCCGCGCTTCGTCTGGGTGTGGATTGCACTGATGCTGCTGACGCTCGTGTACGCGGGCATTGAGTTTGCAAAACTGAAGAAGGAAAAGCAATGAGCGACATCTTCGAAGAGATCGGAACAACTCAACGGCCAGCGGGCGTGGCGCGTGTCGCAACGATTGAGCGTAATACGCTGGAGACAAAAATCTCCCTACGCCTCAATGTGGATGGTACAGGCCAGTACAACATCTCGACCGGCATTCGTTTTTTCGATCACATGCTGGAAAGTTTTGCGCGGCATGGTGGGTTCGATCTCGAATTGAAGTGCGTCGGCGATCTTGACGTCGATCAGCACCACACGGTCGAGGATGTTGGGATTGCGCTAGGCGAGGCGTTTGCGGAGGCGCTCGGCGACAAGCGCGGGATTTTGCGCGCGGGGTACTTCGTCATGGCGATGGACGAGACGCTCGCCGTGTGTGCGGTCGATCTTTCAGGACGGGTGGCGTGCGTAGTGGAGGATCAGGTGAATGTGCCGGTTGTGGGCGACCTACAGAGCGAGCTGGTGACAGACTTTTTTGATGGATTTGCGCGAGGGTCGAAGGCGAATGTGCATGTGAAGACCATGTACGGCCGCTCGAATCATCACAAGATTGAGGCAATCTTCAAGGCATTTGCGCGCGCGATGCGCGGCGCATGCTCCCGCGATGAGCGGATGCGCGATCTGCTGCCGAGCACGAAAGGGCTGCTGTGAGCATCGCAGTCATCGACTACAAGGCGGGCAATCTTACAAGTGTGGTGAAGGCGCTGCGCTATCTTGGCGCAAACGATATTGTCGTGACGCAGTCGCCGGAGGATGTTCTGCGCGCGGCGAAGGTTGTGCTGCCGGGTGTGGGGCACTTTCAGGCGACAAAGTTGCTGCATGATCTTGGCCTGACGAGTGCGACGCGCGAGGCCGTCGAAAAGGGCACGCCGTTTTTGGGGATCTGCGTTGGGTTGCAGTGGCTGTATGAAGGGTCGACGGAAGCGCCGGAGACGAAGGGACTGGCGCATTTCGCGGGAGCGTGCGAGCGGTTTCCAGCGACAGAAATCAAGCAGGTCGACGGAAAAGAGATTACCGGGGAATTGAAGTCGCCGCATGTGGGATGGAATTCGCTGGAGGATATTCGGCCGGACTCGCGCCTGCTTGCGGGTATCGCGCCGGGAAGCTTTGTGTACTACACGCACTCCTGGCGCGCCCCGGTTTCCGCGGACACCGCGGCGACGACGAGCTACGGCGGCGCGTTTACCGCCACAGTTGAACGGGACAATGTCATGGGTGTGCAGTTTCATCCGGAGAAGTCGGCTGAGACCGGATTACGCGTGCTGAAGAACTTTCTGGAGCTTTGATGCTGACGAAACGGATTATCGCCTGCCTGGATGTCCGCGCGGGACGTGTCGTGAAGGGGATTCAGTTCGTGGACATCGTCGATGCTGGCGACCCGGCGGAGCTGGCGCATCGGCATGCGGCGGCGGGCGCCGATGAGATTGTGCTGCTCGATATTACGGCGACGCACGAGGGGCGCAGCACGCTGCTCGATACAGTGAAGCGTACGGCGGCGAACCTGTTTGTGCCGTTCACGGTTGGCGGAGGGATTCGCTCAGCGGAAGAGGCGGCGGCGGTGTTTGATGCGGGCGCGGATAAGGTGTCGATCAACTCGGCGGCGATCGCAAGGCCGGAGTTGATTGGAGAGATCGGGTCGAGCTTTGGAGCACAGGCGGTGATCGTGGCCATCGATGCGCGCCGCGCGAAGAGTGCGAGGGACCCGGTGGGCGAGGCTGAAGTCTATGTTTCGGGTGGGCGGAAGCCGACCGGGCGCCGCGTCGTCGAGTGGGCACGCGAGGCGGAGCAGCGCGGCGCGGGCGAGATTCTGTTGACGTCGATGGATTGTGATGGGAGACGCGATGGCTTTGATTGCGAGCTGACGCGGAGAGTGTCGAAGGCGGTGCAGATCCCCGTGATCGCCTCGGGCGGCGCAGGAAACGCGCAGCATTTCGCTGAGGTTTTCAAAGCCGGAAAGGCGGATGCTGCGCTGGCTGCTTCGATCTTTCACTTTGGGATTACGGACTCGCGAGCGCTCAAAGGCGAGGTCGCCGCTGCAGGCGTGCCGATGCGGTTACCCTGCTGAGCGGCAACTTTTGCACAGTAAAGGATGCATCCAATTTAGTTGGAGCAAATAGTATGGCCAACCGCAAGAAGCCTTGTGCCGAAGACACTGCGATCACACCGAAGGGACTTCCGCCCGCGTACTATACGGTCCACGCACTGCTGGAGACGATTCGAATGTTGCAGTGTCAGGAGGACGATCTGTGCACCCTGCTCGCGGAGATTCAGCGCAGTGGCAAGGTCGGTGCGGGCGTGCGACGGGAGCTGCTCAAGGTTCTGCACAATGTCACAGCGTTGAGCCTTCACGCGGAGATGACGGCCTGTTTCGCTGCACTGGAAGAGCGAGCTGCATGATGGCTTCGTTCGCGCTGGCTATGTGGCGCGAAGGCTGGCTGCGACAATGGCAATATGCTGATTCCTTCGATTGACCTTATGGGCGGCAGGATCGTCCAGCTTGTTCAGGGCGAAAAGCTGAAGCTCTCCTTCGACGACTTCGACTATTGGATTGAGCGGTTTTCGAAGTATCCGCTGGTGCAGCTGATCGATCTCGACGCGGCAATGCGCCAAGGTGACAACTGTGAGCTGATTACGATGATTTGCAAGCGGCTGCCCTGCCAGGTCGGCGGCGGGTTGAAGACGGCGGCAGATGGCAAACGACTATTGGATGCGGGCGCGAAGCGGGTCATCTATGGCTCATCGCTGTTTGGTGAAGAGCCGCAGCCTGCAAAGGATGCGCTTGAGTTTGCTGACGGCGGCGAAGAGTTTGCCCTGATTACGCCACGTAAGCACCGGCTTATTCGTCTGGAGTTCGCTGCGGACTTGAAGAAGCAACTTGGCGAGGATGCGTTGTGCTTCTCTGTGGATACAAAGAACGGGCGCGTTGCGGTGCGGGGATGGAAGGACTCGGTCGATCTGACGCCCGAGGAGGCGATCACGTGGCTCGAGGACTCTTGCGGGGCCTTCCTCTACACACATGTGGACACCGAGGGCACGATGCAGGGCTTTCCGATGCACGTCGCGGCGACGCTGCGAGCTACCACGGGCCGGCAACTCATCGTGGCCGGCGGTATCCGTGAGCGCAGAGAGATCGACGAACTGGACGCGATGGGCGTCGATGCGGTGGCAGGGATGGCGGTGTATTCGGGAGCGATTGAGGCGTAGTTACTCGATGCTGCTGGCTCCCTCGCTGTCACCGGCGATGGCGTAGTAGCCTTTGCGCGCCTGCACCTTCAGGCCTTTGCCGCAGTCGAGCTCGATATGCCGAAAGGTGCCGTCGGCGGTCTTGTTGGTGGGCGTGTAACTGAGCAGGTATTGCGTGCGCAGCTCGTCTTGAATTTGATCGAAGGCGTCTTCGAGCTTGCGGCCGCTGTTACCGACGTTGATGACGCGGCCGCCGGTCTGTTCGGCCAGCTGCGACATGGCGCTCGAGCCCATGTAGATTTCGCCCTGCGAGAGATAGAACTCGCGGTCGGCGATCAGGATGGGATAGACGATGACGTTGGCCTTCTGCGCGGCTTCGATGGCATCCTTGATTCGCTCCTGCGACCCCTCGTCCTGGCCGTCGGTAAGGATGATCATCACTTTGCGGCCGGTCTGAGACTGCAACTTGTCATGCGCGGCGAGGTAGACCGCGTCGTAGAGCAGAGTGCCGCGCGGATTGCTGGTTGGGAACGGTCCGCCACCGATGCCGGGCACCCCAGCCGATGAGCTCGCGGTGTTGATGCTAGCCTTTTGGATGGCGCGAGCGATCTCCCGCGGCGAGTTTGTGAAGTCCGACAGCAGGTCGACGTTGACGTCAAAGGAGATAAGGAAGGCTTCGTCTTTCGGGGTGAGCACTTCTCGCAGGAAACGGGCGCCGGAGTCCTGCTCCAGCGGAAGCACGTTCATCTGGCTGCCGCTGGTGTCGAGCAGAATTCCGATGGTCAGCGGGAGGTTCTTCTCCTGCGTCATGTTCTTAATGGTCTGCGGCACATGATCTTCGGCCACCTGGCAGTCGTCTTTGCGCAGGCTGGTGACGAAGCCGTTTTTGTCTCGAACGGAGAAATAGACGTCGACGAGGTTGACGTTGACCTTAAGAGTGGTGGCGCTGTTGAGCGGCTCCTGCGCTGCCGCCGGCGCGTTGCTGGGCGGGGGCGGAGCGTCGGGCGAGGGAGCATCCTGAGCGCAGAGGCGCCCGGCCGGCAAGAGAGCCAGCGCAAACGACAGGGCTGCGAGACGACGGAAAGACACGAACGACATATAGCCCATTAGACGCCCAAGTGTGGCGTTTCGGCGACAAGGGCCACGGTCGGGCCGACGCCCAACGGCCGGGGTCCGGCGAGCGTCTGAACTGAAGGGGAATGAGGGCAGCTGCACCCAAACGGCTCGGCTGATAGTCTCAATAGGCAGCATGAGCGCGTAAAAGGGCCGGAACTCGAGACGGGTGCTGGGGTGCGCTGGAGAAGGGAATCGACGGATGGTGTTGGGACGACACAATATAGGGGCCGGCGTGCTGGCGATGCTGCTGGCGGGAGCAGGCTCCGCAGGGCAGGCGCAGCAGAATGGAAGCCAGTCGGCTCACCCGCAGCAAAACCTGCCAAGCGCTCCGGTGCCGAACGCTCCCACGCCCCAAACGCTGCCGCAACTGAACACAATCACGCCGCCCGCTCCGATGGCGCCGGGGCAGCAGCCCGCGCAACAGTCGGCCGATGACGCGGCCAAGGCAGACAACGGCGGCATTACCCCGACCAACAAGCTGCCGTCTGCGCCAACTTCGCAGGAGGAACCGGGCCAGCAGGAGACGCCGCCGGAGATTCCAACGGCGGGCAATGCAGCGCAGGCGGCTTACACGCTGCGCACGGTACATGTCGATTTCGTCCAGATACCGTTCACAGTGAAGGACTCGAAGGGAAATTTCGTTCCGGGACTTTCTTGGCGTGATGTACGGGTTTATGAGAACGGTTTGCGACAGCACATTGCGTTCTGGAGCCCGGACCCGTTCCCGCTGTCGGTGGCGTTCGTTGTGGACCAGACCGTGACGCAGGACACGATGGACAAGATCAACACCGCATTGAGCGCGTTCCAAGGAGCGTTCGCGCCCTACGACGAGGTGGCGGTCTTCACCTACACCGACAGCGTGAAGGAGCAGACAACATACACCGCGGCGCAGAGCAACCGGCTCGGCGTGATCCTCGAGCGGTCCAAGGGAGCGGGACGCGACCAGATGATGTACCTCGAGGGTCCTCTGGCGCAGACGACGTACAAGAACAATGAGCCGGTCGATCCGAACACGCAGCCGCCGGGACGCGGGATGGGCAGCTTCCAGACGCCACCCAAGGAGTTCCACCCGCTGTTCGACGCAATGTTCACCGCGGCGCAGTCGCTGACCACGGTCGATCCGCGCCGCCGGCGCGTACTGTACGTGATCTCCGACGGCAAGGAATACGGATCGAAGGTCAAGGAGAAAGAGCTTCTCCACTATCTGCAAATGAACAAGATCTCGGTGTACGCGACGCTGGTTGGCGACTCGAGCATGCCGGGCATGGGCTTCCTGGATCGCATCCACCTTCCGCTGACGATGCGTGACGATGCGTTGCCGCGCATTGCCACGGCGACGGGTGGCCAATGCGATCCGGAGTTCCGTCCCCGCGGCATCGAAAACAGCTTTGCGGAACTCACAAAGACAGTGCGCACAGAGTACACGGTGGGCTACTACTCGCATGAGAATCCGCTCGACGAGCGATTCCGCCGCGTCGAGATTCGCGTGATGCGGCCGAACCTGACGGTGGATGCAGAGGACGGCTACTACCCGACGCCGCGGAACGTTCATCCTGCCATGCCGGTTGCAGGCTCGGACCAGACGCAGCATCCGGATAACCAGCCCATCCCCGGCGTTCCGACGGGCAGCCCGCAACCGCAGCCGTGATTGCTGCGCTGATGCGGCCGGTGCTATCGGCCAACATTCTGCTTGCGCTTGCCGCCGCCGCCTCATGGGGCGGCGGCGACTTTTCGGGCGGCATGGGCGTGAAGGCCGCAGGCAGCTCCACGGCGGGCGCGCTGCGGGTAGTGTTAGTCGCGCATGCTTCGAGTCTCGCGGTTCTGATGGCGATTCTCGGGTTTGAGGATGCTCCGATTCCGCGTGGAGCACCGCTGGTGTGGGCGCTTGTCGCGGGCGTGACGGCGGGGATTTCCCTGACGGCGTTTTATATCGCGCTGGCGCGCGGGGCGATGGGAGCGTCGGCGGCTCTGAGTGGGTTGCTGGCGGCGGCGATCCCCACGGTGGTTTCAAGCTTGCTGGAAGGCGTTCCCAATGCTCTGCGCATCGCCGGCTTTGCGCTGGCGCTGGCGGCGATCTGGCTGATTGCCGCGGGGCCCTCGCCGGAGGCCGCGAACGCGGTCGATGGATCGGAGCCGAGCGAGAGTTCGCGGGCGACGCTGGTGCTGGCGATTGTTGGCGGCGTGGGCTTCGGGATCTATTTTGTGGCGCTGCGGCTCGCGAATCCGCTGGGAGTGCTGGAGCCGATGGCGCTGGCCCGGTCGGCAAGCCTGGCGACGTGCGCGATGTTGCTGCTCGTTGTGACCGTGGCCTCCAGGCGCGGTTCGCGTTCGGGGAAAGCGCCGCCGAGGCTGACGCGCATGGCCTTCGTCTGGGCGCTGGGGGTAGCGCTACTCGATACCGGAGGCAATTTGCTGTTCCTCGCTGCAACTCGAAGCGGAAGGCTTGATATCGCAGCGGTTCTGGCGTCGCTCTATCCGGCCGGCACGATCCTGCTCGCGGCGTGGCACCTGCATGAGCGGCCGACGAGGCGGCAGCTTGCCGGCATGGCGATCGCGGCCGCGGCGGTGGTGATGATCACGATTTGATCGAGTAGACTGGCGCCGGTTTCTTTGGAGGGTTTAATGTCCAGCCGTCAGGCGGTCGTTCTGGCTTCGCGTGTTTTGTGTGTGTACTTTCTCTATGCTGCGTTCGGCACGCTGCTTTCTTTGCCGCTCATGATTTTTCAAACACGGCAAGCGTGGCACATGATCCAGAACTCGCAGTTCACGCCGTCGAACTTTTTCACAACGACAATGATTCTCAGTGGTGCTGCGATTCTGCGGCTGGCGGTCGAACTGCTGCTGGCAGTCGCTTTTTATAGGAGCGTGCCGCGAGTCGTTGCGTTCCTTACCGCGGAGACGGCGTCTTCTGAGTTTGCGGAGAATAGTCCGGCGAACTAGTTACTTGCGTCCAGAGCGTGAAGGAATCTCATTCGCGCTGACGACGCCGGGATTCACCTTCTTCTCGATCTCCTTGGCGGCTTCTTCGGGTGTTTCGTCAGATAGCTTGATGCCGCCGGGATTGAAGGTGGGCTTCGGATATTTCAGCTTGAGCCGTTCCATGGCCTCAACCAGAATGCCGGAGATAACCACGTTGCGATAGGGTTTGTGGTCGGCAGGAATGACGAACCACGGGGCATGCTTCTTGCTGGTCTCGCTCAGGATGTCTTCGTAAGCGCGCATGTATTTCGGCCAGAACGGGCGCTCTTCAAAGTCCGACGGAGAGAGCTTCCAGTGCTTGTTCTGCTCGTCGATGCGCTCCTGCAGGCGGCGAGTCTGCTCTTCGTGTGAGATGTGGAGAAAGAATTTGAGGATGACGACCTTGTTGTCGGAGAGCATCCGCTCCCAATCGTTGATCTCATCGATGTGGCGTGCGGCCTGTTTGGCGGTGATGTGGCCGTGCACGAGGGGCGACAGCACGTCCTCATAGTGCGAGCGGTTGAAGATGCCGATCATGCCGACGGGTGGCACCTGCGCGTGGCAGCGCCAGAGAAAGTCATGGCGGAACTCGAGCTGCGTAGGAACCTTGAAGGATGCAACCTGACAGCCTTGCGGATTGACGCCGGAGAAGATGTGCCGAATCGTGCCGTCTTTGCCCGCGGTGTCCATGCCTTGCAGGACAATGAGTAACGCCTTTGATTGTGCCGCGTAGAAGAGTTCCTGAAGCTCGTCGAGCTTCTTCGCGTGTTCGGCGGTAGCCTTGTCCATCGCGTCTTTCTGGGTGAAGTC
>Ga0335074_10000861_pt1 | contig 41548 bp, 32 predicted proteins | sample Lox_Sample_23_FD_206715 | JGI IMG/M metagenome (GOLD analysis project Ga0335074, IMG submission 206715) | Soil microbial communities from Loxahatchee National Wildlife Refuge, Florida, United States - Lox_Sample_2.3 | ecosystem: Environmental > Terrestrial > Soil > Wetlands | place: USA...
GCGACCACGACGTTGCCAGGCTGGCCGACGAGTCCCCCGTTGCCGCAGTTCGCGTAGAGCATCCCACCCGCGACGATCGGGCCCGGTCCGTCGATGCTGCCGCCGTGGGCTCGCACGCCATTAACCGTCTCGAAAGCGCGATTGCAATCGAAGCTCCACAAGAGCGAGCCGTCGCGCGTCGAGTACGCGCGCAGGCCGCCGTCGAGCGCACCGCTCAGCACGGCGCCCGGAATGGCGGTGAGCGCGGCACCCTGGCCGACGCTGCACCCGAGGTGCGCGCCGCAAAGTGGCGCTGGCGGCGCGTCGTGCCACACGCGAGTACCGTCGGAGAGCTTCAAGGCCCAGACACCCCCCGGGTTCGACGAGAGCACATCGCCGACACCGATATACGCGACGCCATCCTCGACGGCCGCGCCCCACTGCCCGCCGAGCCCGCTCCCTTGGCCGATGCGCGCCCGCCACACGATGCGCCCCGCGTGAGCCGGGTCGAGCCCGTAAGCCATGCCCGACTTCTGCGGCAGCACGAGCAGCTCACGCGAGCCGACTCGCGCAAGCGTCGGGGAAGCTGAGAAGTCGAAGTCCGGACCGAGCTCGGAGGGACAGGCCGGATTGCCCGAATTGCGCTTGTCACAGCCCATCACCCAGACGTCGTTCGCGAGTGCCTGCCTTACCCATCTCACCGCACCCGTCCGGATGTCGAGTGCGATCACGGCATCGGTCGTCGGCTGCGCGGGCTCGGCGTATCCGTTGCCCGTTGCGATGTACACCAGGCCGCGGCGCGGATCGACGGTGGGTGCCGACCAAATGCCTCCGCCGGCCGGACCGTACATCTGCACGCCATCCTTGTTGCGCGCGCGCGGGCGACTTTCAGGAACGGTGTAGGTTTTCCAGATGAGCGCGCCAGTGCTCGCGTCGAGCGCGGAAACGCTGCCGCGAAACGTGCAGCACTTGTACTCCCCGAGCGCCGCCCGTCCCTCCTCTCCGATGCCCTGCACCGGAACGAACACGCGGCCGCGATAGACCGTCGGGGAGCCCGTAATCGAAGCGGACGGGTGCGCATCGACCTGACGCATCCAAATGCGACGGCCGCTTTCGGCATCGACGGCGTAGGCGTTCGCGCGTCGGTCGCCGAAGTAGACCGCGTAGCGGCGCGCCCCGTCGCGGTCGTTGTAACGGCCGACGGAGAGCGCCGTGCCGATGCCCGCGTCGGCTTTGAACGTCCAGTAACTGCAGCCCGTGCGCGCATCGAGCGCATGGACGCGGCCGTTCTCGCTCGCGATGAAGATGCGCCCGCCCGCGACCGCGGGTTCACTGCGGACCGAGGCGACGTTCGCAAATCCGAACGCCCACTCGACTTTCAAATGCGGCAAGTCGGCGGCGCTCAGCCCGCCGAGCGCGCGCCCCTGCAAGCGCGTATTCGCGAAGCCATTGCCCCAGCCGCTCCACCGCGGTCCCTGCTCGGGATCGAAGCGCCGCGCGGGATTCGCGCACGGCTTGCCGTCCTCTATGGAAGGATCGATCGGTTTCGCGCCGAGTGTGCGCCCGCTAGCGAATTCCGCCACGGCGCGGCGCTCGGCCGGCGTGAGGGCCGCGCCCTGAGCCTGCATCTTTCCGTTGGTGAGCGCGTTGACGATCGCCTCCGGAGGATAGCTGTGCAGCAGCTCGCGCGGCAGCGCGTGGCCGAGTCCCGTCCCCCCATAGGGGTTGACCCCCGCCGCGCCGCCCATCTGCGCGAGGCCCAGATGACATGCGGCGCAAATGCGCCGAAAGATCGCCTCGCCATTCGAGTTCCGAACCGACGCCGGCACGGCCTTGGCTGGGTGCTCATCGGGAGCGGCGGCGCTCGCGGCCCGCGCGACAGCGAGCGCAGCGCCCGTGCCGAACACGAGGACGGCAACAGAAAAGCAGATTCTTGCGCGCATCAGGATTCCCCCAGCGCGCGAAGCTAGCACACCTTGGGATCAGCGTGCGGCCTGCCGCGCTCCGGTGGGAATCGTCGCGCCAGCCTCTTCGAGCTTGCGCAGAATCCGGTCCTGGACCCACTTCGGACTCCACCAGTCGATCGGCGAGATCGCATTGCCGGCGACCAGCATCGTGAAATGCAAATGGTCGCCGCCGGCGAGACCCGTCGAGCCCGTATGGCCGAGCAGTGCGCCCTTGTCGACCATGTCGCCCTCCCGCACGCCGATCGAGGAGAGATGGGCATATAGAGACTGCAGTCCCATGCCGTGATCGAGGATCACGCAGTTGCCGTAAATGTCGAGCCAGCCGGCGTGCACCACCCGGCCGCGGTTCGCGGCGTACACCGGAGCGCCCGCGACGGAGGCGAGGTCAAAGCCGAGATGCACGGCGTGATCGATCACTTCGCCCTTGTAGATGTAGGTGCGCTGATCGGCGAAGCCGGCTTCGACGGCCGTGTCGACCAGCTGTTTGAACGCTCCCTGCCAGAGAATCTCCGGAGCGGAGGTGCGAGAGATGGCCGAGATCTTCTCCGAGTCCTCGCGGCGCAGGTCGTCGTTGATGCGCAGAAACGCCGCAAGGAGATTCGAGGGGTCCGCGACCTTCAGCTGCGGCGCATGCGCGAGAATCGGCGGTACGACCTTCTGAAGGAAGCGGTCGTCTATCTGGATGCGGCTCGCGCGAAAGCGCTTCGGGAACACGCGATAGTCGAAGGTCGCGTGGGCCTCGTTCCCCACATCGTCGCGTGCGTAGAGATCGATCGGCGTATTCGGGTTCTGGTTCCAGAGCAGCGCGAAGAAGGCGACGCGCAGCCCGGGGTCGGCGTTCGGGATGTGAGCGCCCGAGGCGGGATAGCCGGGGTACTTCTCTCCGCCGACCTCGACACCCGAGTCGACGTTCGCGGGCGAGACGCGGTAGATCACCATCTCCGAGCCGCCCTGATTGATGTAGTGCAGGGTCGAGACGACCGAGATGGTGGGAGGCGTGAGGCGCACGGCGACATCCCGGCTCGCCGTCGAGCTCACGCGACGGTAGCCGAAAAGCACCGGGCGCGATGCGGTGACGACGATCCGGGCGGTGCCTGCCTCGAGCTGCGGCAACTGCCGTGTGCCGATCGGCCGCACGAGACCCACGCGGTTCGGGCTCTCGTGCACGAGCGCGCCCGCATCGTTCGCATCGAGCTTGAAGATCGACGCACTCGTCTTGCCTTGCTCGAGCGATACATCGAGATCGCTCAGCCGTCCGCCAGGCGATTCGATGACGAGCGAGACGGACCCGGCGCGACCGATCGCGGATTGCGGCGCGACGATGTCGATGCGCGGGCCGGCCTCACGACCGGCGGCGATCCACGCGAGACCCGCGGCGATCGCGAGCAGAGCGATGAACCCGAGCAGCTTTTTCATGACATGGATTGTAGCATCGGGATCCGCGTCGGAATGCGGAAGGGTTCTCGTGCTCGCAATCGTCAGCGCCATGCCGGAGGAGATTGCCCTCGTCGTCGAGACGCTCGCGCGCGCGCAGACGCGCGAGCTCGGCCGCAGAGTCTTTCACGCGGGAATATTTCACGGCGTCGAAGCGGTCGCGGTGTTCTCGCGCATGGGCAAAGTCGCGGCCGCGGCGACGATCACGCAGCTCATCGCCTCATATCCCATCAGCCGGCTCGTCTTCAGCGGCGTCGCGGGCGGCGTGCGTCACGGGCTCGCGATCGGCGATATCGTCGTGGCTTCCGCGCTGATTCAGCACGACATGGACGCGAGCCCGATCTTTCCGCGCTACGAGGTACCGCTGCTCGGCCAGTCACGCTTCGAGACGGACTTGGACATCCGCGAGCGGCTGCTCACGGCCGCTCGGGAGTTCCTTGCGCACGATCTCGGCGCGTGCGTCGCGGCAGGCGAGCTCGATTTTTTCCGGGTCGACTCGCCCAAAGCCGAGATCGGCATCGTCGCGAGCGGCGACAAGTTCTTCGCGAGCGCTGCGGAAGTTGGAGATTTGAGACGCCGCCTGCCGGAGACGGCGTGCGTCGAGATGGAAGGCGCCGCAGCGGCGCAGGTCTGCGCCGAGTACGGCATCCCGTTCGGTGTCGTGCGCACCATTTCCGACTCGGCCGATGAGAATTCGGTGCACGATTTCCCACGATTCGCGCGCGAGATCGCGCGCCATTATTCCGCGGGCGCGCTGGCGCGATTCGCGCGGGCGCTATGAGCTGCCGCACGGGCCCGAGGAGCCCGGAACGGCTTATTTCACGACCTGCGCACCTTTGATCGCGCCGCAGTCGGCGCCCAGCCATCGGCCCTCGATGGTCATGTGCATCGTCATCGGCTTCCCGTTCCGCGACATGACCGCGTCCACGCTTCCAGAGACGTGCCGAGGCCCGCTCATCTGCAGGCGCTCCGTCGTCGTATGCACATCGTCTGTCGTCGCGCATTCGCGACGCACCTCGAGCTCGCTACTCGTGTTGCGAATTACCGTCGTTTTGCAGGACGAGCTCTCGTTGCCGAGATCGAAGACCCTGTCCCGCTCCGCGGCGGTCAGACACTGCCGCACGATGTGCTCCTGATTCGCATTCTGCGTTGCGGCCTGCAGTGCTGCTTCGATCCTGGCGCGCTGCTCAGGAGTCATCTTCTGCAGTTGCTGTTCGGGAATACTCAATGTGCCGGTCATCTGCGGATGGGTCGTCAACTCCCACAGACCGGTGTCCGCATCGAGATTCATCTTTTCATCGGCAAGAGCCGGCAGCATCACGACGATGCCGAACGCGCAAGCGAGCGCCACGTAGCCTTTGCACATAGAGCCTCCTCGTCACGCAGACATCAATGGAAGGATCAATGGTCCAAACGCACGTCGACGTTGAAGGTTCGACCGGTAAGCGGCGCGCACACCTCGGTGATCGGGTCTCCGCCCGGCAGCGCCTCGCGGACAGTGTAGCCGATCTCGGCACCGATCCGGTCGGGCTCGCTCCGGGGTGCCCCAGGAGCCGGTCGCCTCACCCCCCGGCGCGCCACGGTCCCGCGCCAACCCCGAGCATCGGCGCGGCAATGCGCGGCAGCGCGTGCGGTAGGCTACGCCCTACCATGAGCGATTCGGCTCGGCAGCTCGCGACGATTGCGCGCGCGCTCGCCCTACAACTCGGAATGTCGGTACGCGAAGCGTCCTCGGGGCGGGTGCACGGGGGAAACATCAACGAATGCCATCGTTTGGAGACCGAGCGCGGGTCCGTGTTCTTGAAGGTGGCCGATGCGCGCGTGCGGTCGATGCTGGAGGCCGAGGCGGAGGGACTGCGCGAGCTCGCCGGAGCGGGAGCGGTGCGCGTTCCAAAGGTGCTCGCGCTCGGTGAGGCCGCGGGCTCGGCCTATATGGCGCTCGAATGGATCGATTTTGCGCCGGGCAAGGGCGAGGCTGAAACGCGTCTCGGAGAGGAGCTCGCCCGCCAGCATCGGTCGAGCGCGACGCGGTTCGGCTGGCATCGCGACAATACCATCGGCAGCACGGGGCAGCAGAATGCGTGGGCGGATGATTGGGTTGCGTTCTTCCGCGAGCGTCGCTTGCGCCCCCAACTCGAGCTTGCTCGCAGCAAGAAAACGCCCGCGCGTCTGCAGGACCGCGGCGCCCACCTGCTCGACCGACTCGAGCAATTCTTCGCAACCTACCGCCCGATGCCTTCGCTGCTGCACGGCGACCTGTGGGGCGGCAACTGGGCGGCGGATGCGCACGGTGAGCCAGTCATCTTCGATCCGGCCGTGTATTTCGGAGATCGCGAGGCGGACCTCGCCATGACGCGGCTGTTCGGCGGCTTCGGCCCGGGCTTTTACGCAGCATACGAAACGGCGTGGCGGCCCGACCCGGGCGCGCCGCGGCGCGTCGCGCTCTACAATCTCTATCACGTTCTCAATCATCTGAACCTGTTCGGCGGCGCCTACGCACGACAGGCCGAGGCGATGATTGATCGACTGCTCGCCGATCTCGGGCACTGAGCGCGCGGCGGCTACCCGTTGGGACCGTTTGCCGATTGCGGCAGCTCGAATACCCACACCTCCGCCCCATGCGCCGGCGGATTGGCGATCTCCGGAACGAGAACGGAGTAGGTCTGCGTGAGCGGGCCGCCGCTCCCGACGGTCACGGCGAGATACTGTCGCCCGTGGACGCTGAAAGTGATCGGACACGAGTTGGGCACGTCGTTCAAGCGAACCTGCCAGAGCGTTCTGCCGGTCTCGGCGTCGTACGCCTTCAAATAGCGATCGAGTGAGCCCGCGAACACGACCCCGCCTGCCGTCGCGAGCGCGCAGGTGGTCTCGGGCGCACGCTGACGCTCGACCCAGCGGGCCTTGCCCGTCGTCAGATCGAATGCTTCGATGCGCCCGTATTTGCCATCGCTCCCCGGTGTCGGGCGGATGAACCAGTCGACGCCCGAGGAGAGATTGGGGCGTTGGCCCGGCGGAGTCGGGATCAGGTCCATGCATGCTTCGTTGAGCGGCACGAACTCGACACGCGAGGCCGCATCGTACGATGCCGCGGTCCAGCTGTGCCCCGCGCCCGCGTGCGGGCAGATCGTATGCGGCTTGCCGTCGCCGACGATGACTGCCGGATTGATCGTCATCTCCCCTGAATGCGGATCGATGGACGTAACGACGTTCTGCATCCCCACGTCGCGGAAGAAGGCGAATCGTCCCGTCTTGGCGTCCAATCCCTCGTAGATGCCGAGCTTGCCGGAGGTGACGACCAGCTTGCGCGCGCTCCCGTCGAGGGGGAAGCGGATCAGCTGCTGCTCGAATGCCCAGTCGAGGTCCCACTGATCGTTGTGCATGTGCTGGAAGTACCAGCGCAGATGGCCGGTGTCCGGATCGAGCGCGAGCGTCGAATCGGTGTACAGACCATCATTCGTGATGCCCTTTTCGCCGATCGGGTGCAGCAGGGGCCCGGTGTCGTACGTCTGCCCAACGCCGAAATACGCGAGATGCAGAAGCGGGTCGTAGCTCCCGGCCGTCCAGACCGACGCGCCGTTGCGCTTCTCGAGCGGCAATCCATTCCAGCTGTTGCCACCCGGCGTGCCGGGTCGAGCAATCGTGTGGAAGCGCCACACTTCGCGACCCGTCTCGAAATCGAGCGCGACGATCGCGCCGCCGCCGGGTGATTGGCCTGTCACGCCCTGCATCACCTTTCCGCTGGCGACGAGGGGGCCACCCGTCAAACGCCAGGTCTGCTTGTAATCCGCGACGGGCGCGTCCCAGATGACCGCACCCGTATGCACATCGAGCGCCACGAGGTGATCGTCCGAGGTCGGGACGAGCAGTCGATCCCGAAAGAGCGCGAGGTTGCGCTTGACGGACGGCTGCGCATCCTCGGGCAGCCTTCTTGAATACTGCCAAAGCAGATCGCCCGTCGCGGCATCGAGCGCCTGCACCACGTCGCCGTAGCCGTCCACGAAGAGCACGCCGTCGTGCTCGAGTGGGGTCGTCTCATCCGGGCCGTTCGCGAGCGACCACGTCCAGGCAACGCGCAGGCCGCGGACGGTGCTCCGATCGATTTGCCTCAATGGGCTGAAGCCGTGATCGTCATAGGTGCGCCGCCAGATGAGCCACTCGCTCGCCGGAGGGCTCTGCAGCATGGCCTCCGTGACGGGCGTGATGCGGTCGAGCGGATTCGGGACCACCACACGTGGAATCGGCGGGGACAGCGGCGAAAGCGGCATCATCGCCCGCGAGGGCGCCATCGGATTACGTGGCAGACGCATCGAGGCGAGCGATCCGACTGCGACCGGCAGCGCCATCCGCCCGGCGGCGCCGCCGTTTACCTCGATGAGATAGGCGACCAGGTCCGCCGTTGTCTGCGGGGTGAGCGATCCAGGCTTCGACGGGGGCATGCGAGTGCGAATGAAGGTGAACAGCGACTCGGCGCTCTTGCCGCCCCAGTTCTGGCTGAATTGATTGCCGGTGAGTGCGCCCGCGGACTCCCCCCCTCCCAGAGTTCGGCCATGGCAACTCGCGCATTGGGCGTCATAGGCCTGCCTGCCCGAGGAAGCCTGTTGGGCAGTGAACGTCGCGGCTGCGCGCGGCGGGGCCGCGGCTTGAAGTGCCATCGAAACGGCGAGGGCCAGAGCGCTCGAGACAAAAAGACCGGGTCGAAGCATCGGACGACTTCCCCCTTCGGGCCGTGATGCGGAGCGTCATGATAAGTCGGAACTGGCTCACAGCTCCAAGAGCTTCGGGTCGAGGAGCTTGGCTGCGTCCGTCCAAGCCGCCCGGAATCCTTATATAGTTATCTGCGAACTCATCGCTGACGCACCGCAGCATCCCTCGGGCATGTCCACATCTCCGCCGCACGTCGGCCCGTCCGCTCTCTCGGTCACACAGCTCTTTCACCTCTGGCGCGCAGGAGATTCCGACGCGCTGCACCGGCTGCTTCCCGAGGTGTACGAGGAGTTGCGCCGCATCGCCCGGCAGCACCTGCGGCGCGAACGACCGGATCACACCCTGCAGACCACGGCGCTGATACACGAGGCATATTTGCGGCTGATCGATCAGGGCCCACGCGACGCCCTCGACCGCTGCCATTTCGTCGCTCTGACCTCGCACTTGATGCGGCAGATCCTCGTCGACCACGCCCGTGAGCGCCTCGCCAAAAAACGCCAGGGTGGATACCGTGTCGTGCTATCGGAGGAGGTGGCGGTGACCGAGTCGCGCGAGATTGACGTCCTCGCCATCGACGTTGCACTGACCCGCCTCGCCGCGCTCGATTTACAGCAAGCGCGGGTCGTGGAGCTGCGTTACTTCGGCGGCCTCTCGATTCGCGAGACCTCCGAGGCCCTCGGCATCTCCGAGTCCACGGTGAAACGCGAATGGGCGACGGCCCGCGCCTGGCTGCATCGCGAAATCGCCGATCCACGCGGAGCCTGATCGCGCGCGCAGCGAGCCAAGTGATGCGGACGCCGTCATGACTCCCGAGCGCTGGGCCGAGGTGAAGGAGGCGCTCAATGAGGCGCTCGAGCTGCACGAGGGTCCCCTCGCGCGTTACCTCGATCGCCTCGGCGCGGCCGATCCCGAGCTGCGGCGCGAGGTCGAATCCCTGCTCGAGGCAGAGCGCGAGGCAAGCAGCCGCTTTCTCGACACGCCGGCGCCCGCCGTGCTCGAAGCCGACGCGCAGCTCCGTCTCGGCGAGCCGACCGATACCCCCCGTACGCCGCTCGAGGGGAGCCGCTTAGGCGCGTACCGGCTGCTGTCAGAGATCGGTGGCGGCGGCATGGGCCGGGTATATCAGGCGGTTCGCGCCGATGATGAATACCGGCAGTCGGTCGCGATCAAAGTCGTGCGCGCGGGCCTGGACGCCGCTTTCGTGGCGCAGCGCTTGCGCACCGAGCGGCAAATCCTCGCGAGCCTCGCCCATCCGAACATCGCCCGGCTCCTCGACGGTGGCACGAGCGACGAGGGCGTGCCGTATCTGGTCATGGAGCTGATCGATGGCGAGCCGATCACCCGGTATTGCGCGTCGCGGCGGCTCGATGTGCGCGCGCGTCTCGAGCTGTTCCTGAAGGTGTGCTCGGCCGTCCAGTACGCGCATCAGTACATGGTGATCCACCGCGATTTGAAGCCGAGCAACATATTGGTGACCGCGGACGGGACCCCGAAGCTGCTCGATTTCGGAATTGCAAAAGCCCTCGAGCCGGGCATCATCCCGGTCGCCGCGGATGCCACCATCAACACGATGCGCATCCTGACCCCCGAGTACTCAAGCCCGGAACAGATGAAGGGCGAGCCCGTCACCGCCGCAAGTGACGTTTACTCGCTCGGAGTCATTCTGTACGAGCTTTTGACCGGAACGAAACCGCATCGGAGCTCGGATCGCCTCACGCGCGACGTCGCAAAGGCCCTGCTCGACCCGCCGCTCAAGAAACCGAGTACGGTGGTGCGCCACAGCAGCGGACTCGGCCGCACCGGCCTGACGCTCACACGCCATCCACGCACCCCTCAGGAGGTCACGGCGGGGCCGGCGGAGGGCTCGCCCGAGAAGTTGAGACGCCGCCTGCGGGGCGACCTCGACAACATCGTACTGATGGCGCTCAGGCGCGAGCCCGAACGGCGGTACGGGACCGTCGAGCAGCTCGCGGAGGATATTCGGCGCCACCTTGCGCGCCGACCCGTCGCGGCACGAGCCCCCACGCTCCAGTACCGCGCGGCCAGTTTCATCGCGCGCCATACGTTCGCCGTCGCGGCGACCGGTCTGGTTGCCGCCGCGCTGGTCGGGGGAATGATCACGACGGCGCGCGAAGCTCGCATCGCCGAGCGCCAGCGGGCGCGAGCGGAGCAACGCTTCGACGATGTTCGCCGACTCGCGAGGACTCTGATCTTCGACATTCATGACTCGATTCGTGACTTGCCGGGAGCCGAGCAGAGCCGCCGGCTGCTGATCAGTACGGCCTTGCAGTATCTCGACGACCTCTCGAAAGACGCCTCCGGCGATCCGCACCTGCAGCGCGAGCTCGCGGCCGGTTACGTGCGACTCGGAGACCTGCAGGGCCGGGCCCGCGAGGCGAACGAGGGCGACTCTGCCGGCGCGCTCGCGAGCTTCCGCCATGCGCTCGCTCTGCTCCAGAGCGCCCTCGAGACGACGCCTCACGATACGGACCTGCAGCGCGAAACGATCGTCACGTCCGGAAAATTGAGCGATCTGATGTGGTCGCGAGACGACGCCGCTGGAGCACTGACCTACTCCGAGCAGACGGTGCGAATGAGCCGAGCGCTGGCGGAGCAGGCGCCGGAAAATCGGCTCTTCCGGTACTTCCAAGCGACGAGCCTGCTCGATCACGGCTACAAGCTCTTCAAGATCCGCGGCGATCTCGCGGGCGCCGCCGCCGAGATGGGCCAAGCGATCGCGGCGCTGGAGGTGCTGCACGCGTCCGACCCCGCAGACCCGCTCGCCGCGCGCACGCTGACGCTCGGCTACAGCCGCATCGGTGAGCTCTTTGAGTATCGGCACGATGATGCTGCCGCGCTTTCGGAGAGCGAGAAGGAACTTCGGCTTTTGCAGGCGTTGACGCGCGCGGCCCCGCGGAACGCCGACTTCGCGCACCTGCAGGCGTTCGCGGAGCAGGACTTGGCCGATGCGCTCTCCGGCATGGGTCGCCTCGATGAGGCACAGCGGCACTTCGAAACCGCGCTCGCGTCCTTTCGCGCGCTGTCCGCCTCCGATCCGCGGGTCGCCGAATACCACTGGGACGAGGGGCAGACGATCTCGAGGCTCGCCGCGCTCAGCAGCCGCAGCGGGCAGCCGCGACGCGCGATTGCGCTGCTCGAGCAGGCGCTCGCGGCCATGAATGTGGCGTCGGAGAACGCCGCAAGCAACGCCAATTTCCGCTTCGTGCGCGTGCAGGCAGAAGCACTGCTCGGCGATCAGTACGTGGCGCTAGCCGTGGACGCAGCTCCGGCGCGGCTCGAGCACTTCCGTACGGCGAAGGACTGGTATGAGAAGGCCCTCGCGGGCTATCGCGTTTTGATACCTACCTGGTTCGAAGCCGGCGCGGCGGCGCAGGCGATCGCAGCGAAAATCCGACAGTGCGATGCTGCGCTAGCTCCGAATACGACTTGAAACGTGACCCTGCTCGCGCGGCTCGTCGAAACTTCCGCAAGCGTCGCCTCGACGCCGTCTCGTCTCGATAAAGTGCGCACGCTCGCTGCATGCCTCGTGTCGCTTGCGCCAGGTGAGATCGAGATTGCCGTGCATTATCTCTCGGGCGAGCTGCCGCAGGGCCGAATCGGCGTCGGATATGCGATGCTCAGAGAGGCCGCCTCGGCCGCGGCTTCGGAGCCGCAAGTGAGCGCGCCGACCCTCACGATCACGGAGGTCGATCAGGCGCTCGATGCGGTCACCGCCTTGCGAGGCCCGGGCTCGGCGGCACGACGTAGCGAAGCGCTGCGTACGCTCCTCGTGCGCGCCACCCCGGCCGAGCGAGAATTTCTGGCGCGCCTCTTTGCCGGCGAGCTCCGCCAGGGCGCACTCGCGGGCGTGATGCTCGATGCGGTCGCCGCCGCGGCGCGATTGCCCGTTGAACGAGTGCGCCGGGCAGCGATGTATGCGCCGAATGCCGCCACGGTGGCTCTCGCTGCGCTGGCGGGTGGCGCCGCCGCACTCGACCGCTTTCAACTCGAGCTGTTCTCGCCGATCGCACCCATGCTCGCCCAGACGGCTGCGGATGTGAACGAGGCGCTCGATGAGCTCGGCGGCGAGGCGGCTCTCGAGTACAAGCTCGACGGCGCGCGCATTCAGGCGCACAAGGCGGGCGGGGAGATTCGCCTCTATACGCGCACGCTCAACGAGGTGACGACCGCGCTGCCCGAGATCGTCGAGAGCGTACGCGGCCTCGCCGCAGGCGTGATAGTGCTCGACGGCGAGGCGATTGCACTCGATGCTGCAGGGCGCCCGCATCCTTTTCAGATCACGATGCGCCGCTTCGGGCGCAAGCTCGATGTCGATGCGGTGCGCGCGGACCTGCCGATCCGCGCCTTCTTCTTCGACTGTCTGCGGCTCGAGGATTCGAGCCTCGCGGACCGTCCGCTGCGAGAACGCCACGGGGCGCTCGCGGCCGCCGTGCCCGAGGCGATGCGCGTGAGGCGGCTCGTAACCGCGTCCGGGTCCGAGGGACGCGCCTTCTATGACGCCGCACTCGCCGCCGGTCATGAAGGCGTGATGGCGAAGTCGCTGGCTGCTCCCTACGAAGCCGGCAATCGCGGCGCGAGCTGGCTGAAGGTGAAGCGCGTGCACACGCTCGATCTGGTCGTGCTCGCCGCCGAGTGGGGTCATGGCCGGCGCACGGGGAAGCTCTCCAACCTTCACCTCGGTGCGCGCGACCCGCAAAGCGGCGAGTACGTGATGCTCGGCAAGACTTTCAAGGGACTGACGGATGCATTGCTCGAATGGCAGACTCAAGCGCTGCTCGCACGCGAGACGCACCGCGACCGTTCGACCGTGTACGTTCGACCAGAGCTCGTGGTGGAGATCGCCTTCAGCGATCTGCAGGCGAGCCGCCGCTACCCGGGCGGCCTCGCGCTGCGGCTTGCGCGGGTGAAGCGCTACCGCGGCGACAAGACGGCGGAAGGGGCGGATACGATGGAGACGGTCCGGCGCGTGTTTGCGGCGCAGAGCGCCGGGGAGCGGTGACTGCGCTCAGGGCGTCCAGCCGGTGCCGGCACCGTACGGAAGCTTCGTCATGTCGGCCTCGATCTCGTGGATCTTGCCGCCCCTGATCTCGAAGGTCTCCGCGATCACCACCGCGAACGGATGCAGTGCGGAGGCGAACATCGGCACCTCGCCCACGCCTGGGACCTCGGCCGACTTGACATTACCTTCGTGCTGGAACGTAACGAACGACATCACGACGCCGCGCGAGCGGTCGATGACCGGGTAGCGCCGGTGATCGATGCGGCTGATGTAGCTGAACATCTTGGTGTTGAAGCCAGCCTTGCATCCGGTCGGCATGGAGAAGGTCCCGCCGTTCGGCAGCCGGATCGGTGGCCGCGGCGCAGTGCCGGGGAGCGGCGTGCCGGCGGTTTGTGTGCCGTTCTCGAAACGCACGCACTCGTCGCTGAACGGGACGATGTCCCCCGTGCGCTGCTCGAGCCCTTCGAAATAGAGATTGGCGATACGGGTCAGCTCCTGGCGCGACTCGCGCTGCGCGGGCGGCACGATTTCCTTGAACCCGGGACGCACATCGGTCGCGTCGGCTTTGAGAAAGGTACCCATGTCGGCGGCGCGCACGACGATCGTCTCGAGCTCCGAGACCCTTCCACCGCGCAGGCGAAGCCGAGCGGCGAGCAGCGCGCCGGTGCCGTTCTCCTCGATCGCCGCGTAGAGACCCACCTGGCCCGAGTCCGGATCCGGGATGAGATGCACGTAGTGTTTCAGGCCGCTGAACGTCGTCCACAGCCCCTGCCCGAGCGGCAGCTCGATGGTGTTCTCCGTGAAGCGCACGTCGCGGGTGGTCGGGAGCCTCGCGGGATCGTGCGCGGCGAGGGCCGCGAAATAGGTGTTTGCGAGCGCATCGAGGCAGCGCTCGCTGCAGTCCCCCTGCGCAGCCGCAGGCGGTGCTGCGCGCGCCGCGCCGGGCGCGATCGCGATATCGAGCGCGAGCGCCGCGACCCAGGCAATCGCCACGAGCCGCACCCTTTGCGCGCGGCGGGTGATCGGTGCGCGCCGCGTGAGCAGGGCGAGCATGCGTCCGCTCAGGCGAGCGTCGAGCGGTAAAGCGCGAGCAGCTTGGCCCAGGCGCGCTCCGCATCTGGCTTGTTGTAGATCGGCTTGCCGTTCTGCTGCGGCATGTCGGGCACGCACCAGCCGTGGATCGCGCCCGCGTAGACCTCGATCTCCGCCGGGGGCTCGTGCCCGGCGAACGCCTCGCGCAGCTTGTCCTTCGCATCCGGCTGGCGCATGTCATCGCTTGCCGCGATCGCAATGTACATGCGCGCCTTGATCTTCGGCGCGAGCAGATGCGGGCTCCCGGGCTTATCGGTCACGAGGCCGCCGCCGTGGAACGTGGCCGCAGCCCCGACGCGATTCGAGACTTGCGCAGCCGTCTTGAAAACGAGCGGGCCGCCCATGCAGTAGCCCTGGGTTCCGACCTTGTGCGCGGTGTCCGTCTGCCGTTGCGCATCGAGGAAGGCAATGTGCGCCTCGGCATCCCTCTCGATCGCTCCCGGCTGATTGATCGGGCCGGTCCACTGCCGGGTCTTCGCACGATCGGCCGGATTCGTAAAGTCGAACGTCGAGGCGTCGGTGACGACGGGCGCATGGGCCGTGCGGTAGAAGGGGTTCGGCACCAGAACGGTATACCCCTCCGCAGCGAGGCGTCGACCGATGTCTCGGAACGCCGGCCGCAGTCCGAAGACGTCAGTCCAGATGAGCACAGCCGGCTGCCTGCCGACCGCGGGATGGAACAGCGCGGCATCGCAGGTGCCGTCGGGGGTCTTGACCTCCACGTCGCGCTCGACGACCTGACGCTCCGCCGCGCTCAGGCCGGCGGGACGTGCGGCCGCGGCCGTTGCCAGTCCGACGGCGGCGGATACGGCGACGAATTCCCGGCGACCCGGGTCGGCCAGGGCTTGCGATTCCGAGTGGGTCTCGTGCTTGCTCATGGCTTGCCCTCGTTTTGATTCTGGGACGCCTCGCCGCCGGCCGGCCCGAGAGAATACTCCCCCTGCGCTGCGTCGTCGCGGCATGATGCGTGCCCGATGCTCCGATTCCTCCCCTTCATTCTCGCCCATCTTCGGCGCCGGACAGCGCGCACGCTGTTCACCCTGCTCGCGATCGCCGTCGCGTTCCTGCTGTACGGTCTGCTGGCAGCGGTCAAGAACGGCTTCCAAGCGAGCGTGGAGCTCGCCGGTGAGGACCGGCTGATCACCATGCAGAAGGTCTCGATCGTAGAGCCCCTCCCCTTGAGCTACGAGGAGCGAATCGCAGCGGTGCCCGGTGTCCGCCTGGTGACGCACGAGACGTGGTTCGGAGGGCGCTACCAGGACGAGCGCAGCATCCTCACGATCTATCCGGTTCCCCCTTCGACGTTTCTCGCAATGTATCCAGAGTACCGGCTCCCTCCCGAGGCGGCAGCGCGCTGGCTGCGCGATCGCACGGGCGCCATCGTCGGCCGGACCCTCGCGCATCGCTACGGATGGCGGGTCGGGGACCGGATTCCGATACGGTCGGACATCTTCCCCCGCTCGAACGGGAACTACACGTGGGAGTTCGACGTCGACGGCATATACGACAACCAGAACCGTTCCGGCGACACGAGCAGCATCTATTTCCGGTACGACTATTTCGACGAGGCGAGAACCGTCGGCAAGGGCACCGTCGGGTGGTATGTCGTGCGCGTCGATGATGCGAAGCGCGCGCCGGCCATTGCGGCAGCGATCGACGCGCGCTTCGCCAACTCCTCGGCGGAGACCAAGACCGGGACCGAGAAGGCGTTCATTCAGAGCTTCGCCAATCAGACAGGCGACATCGGCGCGATCGTGACCTCGATCGGCATCGCGGTGTTCTTTACCATGCTACTCGTGAGTGCCAACACGATGGCGCAGTCGGTCCGCGAGCGTACCTCCGAGCTCGCGGTGCTGAAGACGCTCGGGTTCGGCGATTCTCTGGTGCTCGCGCTCGTGGCTGGCGAGTCGCTCCTCCTCACCGCGCTCGGCGGTGCGATCGGCATTCTCGCCGCGTCCCTCGTCGTCGCGCGGGTCGGCTCGACCGTGCAGCAGTATCTGTCCTCCTTTCTGCTCACACCGGGCGCGATCGCGACCGGTGTGGCGCTGATGCTCGGTCTCGGTCTCGCCGCCGGCGCTCTACCCGCCTCCCGCGCGCTCAGATTGCGCATCGCCGACGGGCTGCGCCGATAGGGCCGGGCGCATGGGGAGGGGATCGGGGAGATGCATGGTTCTGCTGAAGCAGATCGGCGCGGTGACGCTGATGAACCTGCGCGCAGTCCCGCAGCGCCTCTCCGCCTCCGCGGTGGCGATCGTCGGCATCGCGGGCGTGGTGCTGATACTCGTCGCGGTGCTCTCCGTGAGCGAAGGATTCCGGCGCACGCTCGAGCTTGCGGGCTCCGACCGGGTCGCGATCGTGCTGCGCGGGAACTCAGACTCGGAGATGGCCAGCAGCTTTACGGAGGCGGAGATCGAGCTCATCGAGCAGGCACCCGGTATCGCCCGCGGCGCGGCCGGCCCGATCGTCTCCGCGGAGCTCTTCACGACGGTCGATCAGCCGAAGCGCACGACCGGGACGGCGGCAAACGCGCCGCTTCGCGGCATCGAGGCCGCCGGAGTCAGCACGCGCCAGCACTTTCATCTGCTCGCCGGTCGGATGTTCGCGCCCGGCCGGCACGAGGTGATCGTCGGTCGCGGCGCGGCCCATACCTTGCGCGGCCTCGACGTGGGCAGCAGCGTGCAGTGGGGCAACGTCGTATGGCAGGTCGTCGGACAGTTCGCGGATGGAGGAAGCGTATCGGAGTCCGAAATCTGGACGGACGCGCGGACTCTGCAGGATGCCTACGCGCGCGGCAACTCCTTTCAAACGGTGCGCGTGCTGCTCGCCTCGCCGGCGAGCCTGCAGGCATTCACGCGCCAGCTCGCGAGCGACCCGCGTCTCGATGCGAACGTGCGCACGGAGCGGCAGTTCTACGCGGCTCAATCCGCGGTGATTGCGACCGTGGTGCGCAGCGCGGGCACGTTGCTCGCGCTGCTGATGGGCATCGGCGCGGTCTTCGGCGCGCTCAACACGATGTATTCCGCAGTCGCCGCGCGCTCGATCGAGATCGCGACGCTGCGCGCGCTCGGGTTCGGCGGCGCTCCGGTCGTCGTCTCCGTGATCGTCGAGGCGCTGGCGCTCGCCCTCGTGGGTGGAACGCTCGGGGCGGCGGCTGCGTACCTCGGTTTCGACGGCTTCGAAACCTCCACCCTCAACTACTCGAGTTTCAGTCAGGTGAGCTTCGCGTTCGCCGTGACGCCGGCGCTCATCGCAAGCGGTCTCGGCTATGCCCTGCTCCTCGGGCTCGTGGGCGGCCTCACTCCGGCAATCCGCGCCGCGCGACAGCCGATCGCAATCGGTCTGCGGCAGAGTTGAGCCGCCTCGATCAGTTCCACTGCCACTCGGTACGCATCAGGGTGGCGCCGGCGGCACACGCGAACGCCGGAATCGCAAGCAGCGCGAGGATGTTGACGGGCGAGATGCCGGCGTTCATCTCCGCGGCAGCAGCCACGGGAGCCAGGAATGCCGCGGCGTTGCCGATCACTCCCGCCCAGCTCATGCCGCTCGCCTTGATCGCGGGCGGATAGTAGGCCGTGGAGAGCGCATTGAGCGCGAGCTGCGTGCCGCTCGTGCCCGCTCCCATGAGCGCGATGAACACCCAGCTCATCGTCGCGGAGGTGAACCGGAACAGAGCGAGACAGGCGACGGTCACCGTGAACGCGGTAACCAGCGCTGGAATCGTCCGGCCCCGGTTCACGAACAGCGAGAGCAAAATGCCGCCGATCACACCGCCCGCCTGAATCAGTACCGCGCCGCGCTGTGCATTGTCGAGCGACCAGCCATCCGCCTGCAGCAGCGTCGGCAGCCAGCTGATGAGGACGTACATCGTGAAGAGATTGAGCCCGACGACGGTCCACAGGACGAGCGTGCGACGGCGATAGATCGGCCCGAGTAGAGCGACGAGCGACCAGCGCGCGCGCGGCGCGACGGCCGGCCGGGAACCGCCCAGGCTCGCCCGTGCGGGGTCGATATCGGGCGCGATTCGAGCGAGGATTCTCGGGATGCGGGGATCGTCCGGCCGACGCAACGCGAGAAACTTCAACGACTCGGGCGCGGTCGCGAGAATCGCGAACCCGATGAGAAGGGGTGAGAGGCCGCCGATCACGAACGCCCCGCGCCAGTCCCAGCGCGCGAATATCACCGGCGCGACGAACCCGGCGCAGAATGCGCCCGTGCTGATCGCGGCGTTCATCACGACGAGGATGGTCGCGCGGCTGCGCAGCGGGACGTACTCCGCGGTCCACGCATTGCAGTTCGGAATGCTGACGCCGAGCGCGACGCCGGTTGCGAAGCGCCAGGCAACGAACTGCATGGGGCTCGCGGCGGTGGAAGTGGCGATGGTGGTTGCGCCGACCACGAGCATCGCGCTGATGAGCAACGCGCGCCGCCCCCAACGATCGCCGAGCGGCGCGATGAACGCGGCACCGACGCTCAGGCCGGCGAGCGCCGCCGAGAGCGCCAAGCCGAAATGCGACGGCGCGATGGACCATTGCTTGGCGACGGCTGGAACGGCGAGCGCCATCACCTGAATGTCGTACCCGTCGACGAGCATGATGAGGCCGCTCAGGATTGCGACGAGCACCTGAAGCGGCGAGATGGCCCGCTCATCGAGCAGGCGCGAGAGATCGATCGCGCCTTCGGCGCTGACGGCCATCAGCCGAGTGGCCTCGGCGGATGCGCCTTCAGATCGTTCGCGCGCTCGATCAGATAAGCGCGCACGGCCTGTACATCGCGCGGCGTCAGCCGCGCCTTGAAAGACGCCATGCCGGACTTCTGCAGCGCGCCGCCCAGCACGACCGCGCGGAACGCTTCGGGGCTCCTCAGCATCGCCGAGTACCGCAGGTCGGGGAACACGCCGCGGTTGCCGTAGGAGGCGTCGTGACACATGGCGCAGGTGCTTTGGTATTGGACTTGTCCGGCTGCGATGACCTGCGGGGACGCGGTCGAGGGCGGCGGATCGAGTACCGGCGGCGGCGGAGACGGCGGGGCGGGAGGCAGCTTCGCGGTACCGCCCAGCTTGAAGACGAGCAGCCGCGAGCCGTTACTCACACCGTAAGCGGCGAGACCGTAGCCGACCTCCTCGGCGATGTATTGCTCGCCGCCCACGATGAAGGAACTGGGCGCGGCGACGACGCCGGTCTCGGCGTCCATGGACCAAAGCTCCTTGCCGTCCGTCGCGCGATAGGCGACGAACCGGTGTGTCGTGGACGTGCCGGCAAACACGAGGTTCCCGGCCGTCGAGAGGGTGCCCGCGCCGATCGTGCCGAGCACCGGGGTGTGCCAAACCTCGCGCTCGTTCACCGGATCCCACGCGACGAGCCGCATGGCCGCGCGGCGCGGTGGCGGCACCGAACGGTCACGCGGCGCTCCGAACGCGAGCCCGGTCTTCGCATCCATGGTCTTCGCGGCGAACGTCTTGGCGCTCGTCGAAGTACCGCTCGTTTCAATGGCGGAAAAGTAAGCGAGCTGCGTGAGCGGGTCGAACGAAGGGGGATGCCAGGCGTGCGCACCCTGACCGCCGGGTTGAATGAACGCCGTTTTGTCGGTCAGGTCGTAGCGGACCTCCGGATTGACGCTCGCTCGGCCGGTCTCCGGATCGATGGAGGCCCAGTTGACCGTGACGAAATTCTTGGCCGAGATCAGGGCGCCGGTCCGCGCATCGAGCACGTAGAAGAAGCCGTCCTTCGAGGCCTGCATGAGCACGCGTCTCGTGCGGCCACCGATCTCGAGGTCGGCGATCATGAAGGGCGACGTCGCATCGAAATCCCACTCATCGCCCGGCGCTTCCTGGTAATGCCAGACGTAGGCCCCGGTGTCGGCATTGAGAGCGATGATCGAGGCGACGAAAAGGTTGTCACCGCCGCCCGAGCCGCGGAAGCGTCGATTCCAGGGCGAGCCGTTCCCCGTGCCGATATAGACGAGATTCGAGCTCGGATCAAAGGCGATCGCATCCCAGACGGTGCCTCCACCGCCGTAGCGCCACCAGTTGCCGTGCCAGGTTTTGGCGGCCGTCTTGAGGATCGGCTGCTCGAACCCGTTCGCGGGATTGCCCGGTACCGTGTAGAAGCGCCAATCGAGCTTGCCCGTCGCGGCATCGTAGGCCGACACGTACCCGCGCACGCCGAACTCCCCGCCCGCGTTGCCGATGAGGATGCGGCCTTTGACGACACGGGGCGCGCCGGTGCTGGTCACGGGCTTGTCGTGATCAAGGGTGAGAACGCTCCACACGACATGGCCTGTCCGCGCATCGAGGGCGATGAGTCGGCCGTCGTACGCCGCGACGTAGATGTTGCCGTGCCAGGCGGCAAGACCTCGATTGACGACATCGCAGCAGCCGCGGCCGGCAAACTCGCCGCGCACCTTGGGGTCGAAGCTCCAGAGGAGGCGCCCGGAGCGCGCATCGTACGCCCTCACTTTGCTCCACGCGGTCGAGAGGTACAGGACCCCGTCGATCGCGAGCGGCGTTGCTTCCTGCCCGCGGTTCGTGTCGAAGTCCGCATACCAGGCGAGGCCGAGCTTCGACACGGTGTCCGCGTTGATCTGCGTGAGCGGACTGAAGCGCTCCTCATCGTACGTTCGCCCGACCGCCATCCATTGGCCGCGTAGGTGAGACGTTCGGCCGTGACAAACGCAGGGGTGACGCCCGGGCCGCCGGCGTCCGCTCCAATTGCCAGCCCCCCTGCACTCGCCCCCGCGGCCGCCGCGAGGACGAGAGCGAACGCGCTCGGCCTCGCTCGGATGATCGATTGCAGCTTCATTCAGCTCTCCGTCGGCAGCACGCCGGCTTCACGCTTGATGATAGCGGGCCGTCGCCCTGCGTCTATACTTTCGCGGCGCCGCGGATCGGTACCCTCGGCGGACCCGCGCCCTCCTCCGCCGGCGTACGGGTTTCTGCCGCGTCGCGGCCGAGGCGCGCCCGCGGAGCGAGTCGCGCATGCCTCTTCGAGGTGTGGATGGCTGCGATCCGCGATAGCGCCGGCGGCGCGAGCGGGTATCATCGGTCAGAATGCACGAGGTCAAACCCTACGCCGAAGCCTGCGACCGGAACCGGGGCCCGATCCTAGAGGTGCTGCGACGACATTTCGCCGATCGACGCCGCGTGCTCGAGATCGGCAGCGGCACGGGCCAGCACGCCGTGAGCTTCGCTGCAGAGTTGCCGCATCTCGAGTGGCAGACCTCGGACCTCGATTCGAGCCTGCCCGGCATCAGGCTATGGGTCGATGAGGCCGCAAGTCCCAACCTCCCGCCGCCCATCGCCCTCGATGTTCGGCGCGGGCCCTGGCCTCGCGAACCGTTCGACGCCGTCTTCACCGCGAACACGCTGCACATCATGAGCTGGGACGAGGTGCGCGCGTTCTTCGCGGCGCTTCCGCACGTGCTCACCGCAGACGGCGTGCTCGCGGTGTACGGCCCTTTCAACTACGACGGCCGCTTCACGAGCGCAAGCAACGAGGCGTTCGACGGCTGGCTGAGGCAGCGCTCCTCGGCGAGCGGGATACGCGACTTCGAGTCGGTCGATGCGCTCGCGCGCTCCATCGACCTCACGCTCGCGGAAGACTGCGCGATGCCGGCGAACAACCGCACGCTGGTGTGGCGCCGGCAGTCCGCCCCATGGTGAGTCGACGATGAGTTCGATTGCCGTAGCGGCGCCTTCGTCGCTCGTGCTTATGGCCGCGCTTACGGTCGCCCTGTCGCCGACGCTTTCTCGAGCGCGCCCCGCCGCGCCGCGCCCCGACGCCGCAGCCATCAGCGGTCTGCTCGATGTGTCGATCACCGGCCCGGCGCTCAAACACTGGGGAATTGCCGGGGCGACAGCGGTGTTCGTGCCGGATACGGATCGCAGCGCATTCGCGCGGCGGATCCGCAACGCGTCCGGTCCCGACGCGCTCTGCGCCGCGCTCACCGCGGCCGAGGGTCGTGACGCGGCCATCCGTTCGGCACGCGCGGACGGCGACGGCGATCTCGAGCACCGGGCGGGCGAGCAGATGCAGCTTGCATTCCGGATCGACGTCTCGCGGCTCGCGGCGGCTCTGAGGGGAGTCGTGTATGTCTGCTCAAGCCCGATCCTCGCGGTGCTCGGGCGGGGAGAGTATCCCTACGAGCGCTTCGAGTCCGTCGCCGATCAACGCTTTCGGTGGATGAGCGCGCCGCTCACATTGCATCCGGGCGAAGCGGCCCACGTCGCCGGAACCGCGAGTATCGATGCATCGCAGTGGTAGTTCAGGAAAGGAGAGACTGATGGGTGTCCTCAAGTCATGGCGTCGCGCGCTCGCAGTGCTGATCGGCGTGTGGGGGCCGCTCGCACTTTCAAATGCCGGCGCACAGACGGCGCTCGGTGCGCAAGCCGGGCAGGCCGCCCCGGGATCGCGCACCCCCGGCCGTACATTGATGCGCTTTCCGACTCTGCTCGATCAAACGATCGTCTTCGAGGCGCACGGCAATCTCTGGTCCGTCGAACGAACGGGCGGCGTTGCGCGCAGGCTGACCTCCGACTCCGGCTACGATTTGATGCCGCGCTTCTCGCCCGATGGGCGCTGGATCGCCTTTACGGGAGGATACGAGGGCAATCAGGACGTTTACGTGATCCCGGCCGGCGGCGGCGCCGCGCGGCGGCTGACGTTTCATTCAGACATCGTCCCGCAGGCGGCGACGCGCTGGGGGCCGGACAACATGGTCGTCACCTGGACGCGCGACTCCAAGCACATCGTGTTCCTCTCCCGCCGCATGTCGATGAATAGCGCGCCGCGCCTGTTCGAGGTACCCGTCGAAGGAGGATTGGCGACGGCCATGCCGCTCGACAGCGGCGGTCTCATGACCTTCAGCCCCGACGGGCGCTCGATTGCCTATAACCGATTGTTCCGGAATTTCCGCACCTGGAAACGCTACGACGGGGGCTGGGCACAGGACGTATACACGTACGATCTCCCTGCGAAGAAGCTGACGCGCATCACGGACTGGAAAGGCACCGACACGGCACCCATGTGGTACGGGCGCCGAATCTACTTCCTCTCCGATCGCGACGCGCACCGGCGCGAGAACATTTGGGCTTACGACCTCGACTCGAGACAGTTCCACGAGGTCACGCACTTCGTGGATTACGACATCGACTTCCCGAGCCTGAGCCCTGGCGAAGCGTCGCCAAATGCGGGCGCCGCCGGGATCGCCTTTCAGCAGGGCGGCTTGCTCTGGGTGCTCGATCTGCCATCGGAGCAGCTGCACCGTCTGCAGGTGAGCGTGCCGGATGACGGGGTGCGGACCGGGCCGCGGTTCGTCGACGCCTCGAAGCTGATTCGCGAGAAAGACACGGCCCAGGATACGAACTACGCGCTCTCACCGAACGGCGAGCGCGCGCTCTTCTCCGCACGCGGCGATCTCTTCACCGTGCCCGCGGAACAGGGCGCAACGCGCAACCTCACGCAAACGAGCAACGCCGACGAGGACCACCCGAGCTGGTCGCCCGATGGGAAGACGATCGCGTACACCACCGATGCGACGGGCGAGCAGGAGATCGCGACGCGCCCGGCGATGGGCGGTCCGCAGCGCATTCTGACGCACTTCGCCGGCGGATTTTTCTATACGCCGGTCTGGTCACCCGACGGTAAGCACCTCGCGTTCGCGGACGGGGCGCACCGCATGTGGCTGCTCGATATCGCGAGCGGCCGGACCACTCAGGTCGCCCTGGACCCGTACAACGAGATCCACGACCAAAGCTTCTCGCCGGACGGACGCTGGCTCGCGTACAGCATCACGGACTCCAATCAGCAACGCGGGATATACATCTACGGCCTCGATTCGGGCCGCGCGCGCCGTGTGTCGGAGCCGCTCGCGAACGACTTCGGGCCGGTGTTCTCCCCGGACGGCAAATATCTGTACTTCGTCTCGTCGCGGCACGAGAACCCGACCCTCAGCGAATCGGAGTTCGACGTAGCGACGCTCGAGATGAACGGCATCTACATTGCAACGCTGCGCAAGAGCGAGCCCTCCCCGTTTGCGCCGCGCTCGGACGAGGGCGCGGTCGAGCCGAAGAAGCAAACGAATGTCGAACCCTGGCGCCCGGGCGCCTCGGCTCCCGTGCAGATTGACTTCGACGGCCTGATGGCACGGGCGGTGCCGGTGCCCATCCCGCCTGCCGATATCGTCGCGCTCGACGCGCGCGCGGAGCAGATCTTCTACCAGATCGCCCCGCCGCAGATGATCGAAGGCCCCCTGCCACGCTTCGAGTCGACGCTGCGCGTCTACGACCTGCAGGCGCGCAAGGACGGCCTCGTCGTCGATGACGTCGATGACTACAGCCTCGCGGCCGATGGCGAGAAAGTGCTCTACAAGAGGAAAGGCGGCAGCTACGAGCTCATCGATGCGAAGGCGTCTCCAGGCAAGTCCGCGCCGCTCGATCTATCGCACATGCGCACGCAGATCCGGCCCACGGAGGAGTGGTCGGAGATGTTCGAGAATGCGTGGCGGCTCATGCGCGACCTGTTCGTCATCCCGCAGATGAACGGCGTAGACTGGCAAGCCGTCCACGCAGCCTATGCGAAGCTGCTTCCGCTCGTCGGCTCGCGGGAAGATCTCAACTATCTGATTGGCGAGGTGCAGGGCGAGCTCAGCAATTCGCACACCTACGTCGGCGGCGGCGACGACGGCGATCTCGCGCCGCGCGTGGCGACCGCGCTCCTCGGGATCGACTTCGCGCTCGACCCCGCATCGGGTCGATATCGCATCGCGAAGATCTATCCGGGGGACAACACACGGACGGAGTATAGGAGTCCGCTGACCGAGCCCGGCGTGGACGTGCACCAGAGCGATTACCTGCTCGCGGTCAACGGGCGCGAGCTCACCGCGCCGACGGACCCCTACAGCTTGTTCCTCGGACTCGACGATCAACCGGTGACGCTCACCGTCGCAGCCAGCCCGGGGGGCACCCGCCGCGAGCTGACGGTCCGGCCGATCGCGAGCGAGAGCAGAATCCGAGGAAAGGACTGGATCGACCGCAATCGCGGGATCGTCGACCGGCTCTCCGGGGGTCGCATCGGTTACATCTACATGTCGGACATGGAAGCGCTCGGCATGGAGCAGTTCGTACGCCAGTTCTACGCGCAGCTCGATCGACGCGCACTCATCATCGACGACCGCTGGAACGGCGGCGGGTTCATCGATCAGATCGTTCTGGACCGGCTGCGACGCGTGCTCGTCGGCATGACGACGGACCGCGAGCGCGCACGCATGACGGACCCGCAGCAGATCAACGCCGGACCGAAGGTCTGCCTGATCAATCACATGTCAGCCTCCGACGGCGATCTGTTCCCGTATTTTTTCCGCAAGTACGGCATCGGCCCGCTGATCGGCACGCGCACGTGGGGCGGCGTTCGCGGCATCCGCGGGGAATGGACGCTGCTCGATGGCGGCTACATCACCGTGCCCGAGATGAGTGTGTACGGGCTCGACTCGCAATGGGTCATCGAGAACCACGGCGTCGATCCCGACATCGAGGTCGAGACCGATCCGGGACAGCTCGAGGCCGGGCACGACGCGCAGCTCGAGGCAGGGGTCGACTATTTGATGAAGCAGCTCGCGAAGCAGCCCGGCGGACTACCGCCGCCGCCGCCGCCGCTGCCCGCGTATCCACCGAATGGACGAGTGCCACCGCCGAGCTTCTGATCGCTGCGAACACCCCCGCCGAGGCGCTCAGCGCTGCGGACCCTGCGCTGGCGGGACGCCGTGCCCCCGCGGCGGCCGTGGGAGCCGCCGGAGCTCATCGATCTTGGGCCGTCCAGGGATGCGCGGCCAGCTCCTGCTCGTTCGGTTCCGCACCCCAGCCCGGTGCGGTCGGTATCGCGAACCGGCCCGCCTCGATGCGCGGACGTTCGCTGAGGAGATCGTATTTCCAGGGGACGTCATCGCCCTCGATCTCCATGATCGCGGCATTGCCGCTCACCGCACAGAATTGCGCGCTCATGAGGTCCGCGAGGGGACCATAGAAGTTATGGGGAGCGACATTGACCTCGAACGTTTCAGCGAGCGAGGCGATCCTCACCGCCTCCTGAAAGCCGTTCCACGGCACATCGACCACGGCGACATCGACCGCGCGCGCCAGCAGATAAGGACGATAGGCGCGCCGGCCATGCAGCGTCTCGAGCGAGGCGATCGGCACGGGCGTTGAGCGACGCACTTCTGCAAGCGCCTCGGGCTCGTGCAGATCCGCTTCGAGCCAGGCGAGTCCGCTCGGTTCGAGCGCACGCGCAATCCGCCGCAGGGCGGCCGGACGAAATGCGAAATTCACATCGAGCATGAGACCGACATTCGGGCCGAGGCCGGCGCGCAGCGCGAGAATCTGATCGGCAATTGCGCTGATCAGCGCCTCATCGGCGCTGCGCTCCAAGCGCAGCCCCTGCGGGAGAAAGCCGGGATTGAGGAGAGAAGGTCCCTCGGAACCGAACACGATCGGGTTGGTCTTGACCGCTTTGAAACCGCGCCGGACGGCTTCCTCTCCGAGACGACGCAGGTCTTCGGCCGTCCGCAGCGGTGGGCAGCGCAGAACTCGCTCAAAGAGCGCCGCGTGACGTACGCGGAAGCTTCCGCAATGCGACCAGTACAGCTCGATGGCATCCCGCACCGGGCCGCCGAAGAGCGCATGCACCGGTACATCGCGCGCCCTCGCGGCGATGTCGATGCAGGCATTTTCGATTGCGGCGGCCGCCTGATGATTGAGGCCCCCGGGGGCGAACTGCGTCATCGCATGCAGCTCGGCGGATATGCCTGCGAAGCGGCGCGGATCTCGGCCAACGACGTTGCGTCCCAGTGCGAGAATCACCTCGGCAAGCGCCGGGCTCCAGGGGCCCTCGGCGAACTCGGCCCAGCCCGCGAGCCCTGCATCGGTGAGAACCTTCAGGAAGGAAAACGGGCGCCAGCCGCCGTCTGCCCGAAATACCCTGAGCTCGGTGATGCGCATGGTTCGAACCCCCTCAACCCACGTGCCGCATCGGGGCGACGTTCAGGACGGGCTCGCCGCGGACGAAGCGTCGCACGTTCTCGACGATGAGCTCCTCGACGCGACGCAGCTGCGCTGCGCCGCCGCCGGCCCATGCAGTATGCGGCGTCAGCAGGAGGTTCGAAAGCGACCAGAGCGGGTGCGACGCCGGCAGCGGCTCCGGATCGATGACATCGAGTGCCGCCCCCGCGAGAATGCCGTTTCGCAACGCCTGCACCAGGGCGGACGTGACGACGAGGCCGCCCCGCGAGACGTTCACGAGATAAGCGCCGCGGCGCATCGCCGCGAATGCCGCATCATCGACCAGCCCTGCCGTCGCCTCGTTCAGGGGTGCGCAGAGCACGACCGCATCGAACTCCTGCAGGCTCGGTCGAAGGGATTCGAGTGCGCGCACCTCCGTGCCGCCGGAATCCACGCGCGCCGTGCGCGCGAACGCGACCACCCGGGCGCCGAATGCGTGGGCGAGCCCGGCGATCTGACGTCCGATATGGCCGAAGCCGATGACAGCGACGGCGAGTCCACGCAGCGTCCGCGCGGCACGCGCAACTGGCCCAGCGTCCCAGGTGCGAGCTCGCTGTCCGTCGAGAGCAAGCGGTAATCCGCGAGCCAGTGCGAGCAACAAGGCGAGCGCGTGCTCGGCGACAATGCCCGAGCCGATCTCGCCGAGCGTGCTCACGACAACCCGCCCGGGCACGCCGAGCCGCTCCATGTTGTCGAAGCCGGCGTTGAGAATCTGAACCCAGACGAGCCGCCTCGAACGCCGCAGTTGCTCGGCGAAATCGGCATCCCAGTAGATCGTGGAGGCGATGAGCGCGTCTGCTTCACCCATCGCAGCGAGTGCTTGCGCGCGGTCCTCCGCGCGCACGATCTCCGTCCCGTCGAGCTGGCTCAGCGCATCGCAGAGCGCCCGTTCGCCTCCCCCGTACCAGACCGCGACGCGTTTCACGCCCTGGCGGGATCCGCCGCCGCGTGCTGCGCCGATAGTCTGCGCATGAGCGGCAGCATGGCGACGGCGATCACGGTGCAGCCGATCCCGGCGAACCCGAGCTCGTTGAACAGACGCGTATAGATCGGCAGCGTCACCACCGGATCGCTGATCCCGGTCGGGACGTGCGCAAAGTTTGCGACGACACTGCCCAGGTACTGGGAAATACCGGTTGCGACGAAATAGGCGCCCATCATGAAGCCGCCCATGCGGGCCGGCACGTACCGCGCAATCATCGCGAGCCCGAGGCCGCTCACGAGCAGCTCGCCGAGCGAATACAGGCCGTAGCCCCAGACCATGATCCACGAGGACACCTGACCCCCGACCGCCCACCATCCGCCGATCCCATAGGTGAAATACCCGAGCGCCACGGCAGCGAAGCCCCAGGTGAATTTCCCGGCGACGGAAAGATCCTTCCCGGCCCGGCCGAGCCCGTTATAGATGAACACCAGCACGGGGCTGAGGATCACGATCCAGATCGAGTTGAGGTTCTGGTACTGCTCGGGTATCCACGTGAACAGATGCCAGCCGAAGAGGCGGAAGTCGAGGTTGACGTTGCGCTGGGCGAAGAGATTCAGCGACGTCGACATCTGCTGGTAGAAGATGAAGAAGAAGATCGTCTGAACGACGAGCACGAGGGCGGCAACCAGGCCCGCGCGTTCGCCCGGGCGGCTGGTGCGGATCAGATGGCCGAAGATCGCGAGAATCGCAACACCCGCGGCGTATACGCAGATGCGGGCCACGAGCATGTTCTGCAGGATGAGCACGGAAACGATCACCGTGGCGACCGCACCCACCGCGATGGCGCCGACCGTGGCAGGCCGCAGCGGCTCGGCATCGGGCGGGGAGCCTATGTGCCCGAGCGCGCGACGCATCAGCGCATAGTTGACGAGGCCGAGCAACAGACCGATCGCACAGACGCCGAACGCGGTGTGCCATCCGGCAGAGTCTCCGAATCGGCTGCCGACGTAGTCCCGAATCCACGGTGTCAGCGTCATCGAGATCATCGAGCCGATGTTCACGGCCATGTAGTAGAGCGTGAAGGCGCTGTCGATCCGGCTGTCCTCGCCTTCGTAGATCTTGCGGACAAGATTGCTGGTGTTCGGCTTGAAGAAGCCGTTGCCGATGATGATGACCCCGAGGGCGAAGTACAGGGCGAGGGGATTGTTGGCCGGGATCCAGAGCAGCGCATAGCCGAACGTGAGCACGACGGCTCCCGTCAGCATCGTGCGCCGGGTGCCGATCAGCTTGTCGCCGATCCAGCCCCCGAGCGCGGGCGTTGCATAGATGAGGGCGGCGGCCGCTCCCCACACGAGATTCGAGTGCGTATCTTCGAACCCCAGCTTCTTGATCATGTAGGTGACCATGAGCACCTGCATGCCGTAGAAGCCGAAGCGCTCCCACATCTCGATCAGAAAGATCGTCGAGAAGGCGCGCGATTGCGAAAACGCCGCGCCGACCGGGCGAGCCGGTGTGGCCGCAAGCTGCGGCTGAGCCGTGAGGTTCACCCTGAATAACCCCCCGCGAAGCACGATGGCGGCACAGGATACGGCATCCCCCCGAGGGCGCGGGGAGTTTTGCCAGCGCACCCGCGAGAGGCTAAGCTTCCTGACCCCCCGTTTCGGCGGCGCTGGCGAATGGGCAGCTCCGCGCGCCGGGACCCGCACAGAGGAGCGTTCCATGACGATTCGGTACACCGTGAAGAAGAGCTGGATCGGTTTTGCGCTGTCGGCAGGTCTCGTGATCCTGCCCGTCGCAGCATGGGCTGATGCCGCGACCGAGATCCAAACGGCTGCACAGCATGCGCAATTTGCCTCGCAAGCAACGGATCTGAAGATGGCACACGCGCATCTCCATCACACCCTCAATTGTCTCGCCGGCCCGAACGGGCATGGGTTCGACAAGAAGGCCGAGAACCCGTGCGCCGATCAGGGCAACGGCGCGATTCCCGATGAGACCGATGCCACGACCAAGAAGTCGCTCGAGCACATCGCGTCCCGCGTGCGCACCGCGCTCCGAGGCCAGGATCTCGACAAGGTCAAGGCAGACGCGGCTAAGATTCAGAGCCAGCTCGCCGACCTGAGCAAGTAGAGGCGTCCACGCCGACGCCCGGCCTCGATCGCCGGTCGGTCGCTCGCAGCGGCCGCCGGCGACGGGTGCTTTTTATTCTTTCTGCGCCTCACCAGCCGGGACTCTGCCGGTAGGGAAGGAGCGAGACGTAGGCAAAGATGCGGTGGATCTTTGCGCCGCGAATGCGGAACAACTCAATTATTTGGGTGGTGTTCGGGTAAGAGGCGAGGCTGAATCGGGGCGGCGCGATCGCGCCGGCGCGGGCCGGCGCAAACAGGTCCGTCCGGATGTTCCCCGGATGCTGGAACATGACGACCGCGTAAACGAGACCGCGCTCGGGATCGACGAGCAGAAAGCGACGGTCGGTAATCTCGTGGATGTAGTTGAAGCGCTTCGAGCTGAACTGCGCGGCCTGGCTCTCCGCCGGGCGCGATGCGCTGGCCGATCCGCCGGCCGTTTCCAGGCCGTTCTCCGTCCTCGAGAAATCCTCCGCGAAAGGTACGATGGCGCCGTTGCCCGCAACGATACCCTCGAAATACCGGTTCGCGATCTGAATCATCGCCTGCCGGGAGCTGCGCTCGGAGCTCGGGATCGAGCGCTCCCAGACCGGGTCGGTTCGAACGAGCCGGTCGAAGTCGCCGTGGATGCCGGTGGCCTGGCGGACGACGAACGTCTCGATCTCTGCGAGTCGGCGTCCGGTTTCCTTCAATCGCACGCCGAGTAGTGCAGTTACACCATTTTCTTTCACCGTACCGTAGAACGCCGCCTGCCGGGTCTGCGGGTCCTCGAGGTAAAGCTTGAAAGTTCCGAGCCCATCGATGGTGTGCCACAAGCCGTCGCCGAGCGTCATGCGATTCGTGTTCTCGGTGAACTTGACCCTCGGGATCGTGTGCAGGCGCGCAGGATCATGCGCGATGAGCGCGGCGAGGTACTCTTCCATCAGCCCGTGCAGGCACGCGCGATCGCACGCAGCGCCGCTTTCTGTTGCACCGGCCAGTCCACAAGCCAGTGTCAATTGGACGGCCCACAGCGCTGCGAACCGCATCGGTCTTCGATCGCCCATTTTCTCCCCCCTTGGCGCGCGGAGCGCGCAACTGGTCAATGAATGAAACCCTTGAGCGCGCTCTGCAGCTGCTGCTGAAGCTCTCCCTTGTGCTTGTTGAGCTCCTGCTGCGCGAGCGACTTTGCGACGGCCTGCATGTCCGGACGCACGCTCGGGCTGGTCACGGTGCCACTCACGAGCAGCGGTATGCTCGCCAGCGTCGCGCCTCCCGCCGCGCCGGCCGATGGCGCGCCTTTGAGAATCGTCGCATTGAGACGATAGTTCACCGCGTCGGTCACGAGACTGGTCGTGCCCTGTCCGGTGACCCGCAGATCTCCGGATGCGATAACCAAGTCTTTGGTCGAGGCGATGCCGTTCGCTATCTCGGCGGAAGCTTGGAAAGCATCGAACTTCGTCGCATTGCCCGTGTCGCCGACCGGCGGCGCGCGCCGCTCGGCGAGCGCGACCGCTCGATCGATGTCCGCCCAAAGGTTGAGACCCTTGACTGTCCCGTTCGTGAGGGTCGCGGCCGCGTGGCCATCCAGCGTCCGCAGAAGCGCGTCGGTCGTCCTTCCGCGGGCCGTGACGTTCATCGTGACGTTGCCTTTCCCGGAGAAGCGGTCGCTCTGCGCGAAATCTTGGAGGAGCGGCCCGACCTCGATGCCCATGAGATTCTGATCGAGGTGCAGCTCCGGAACCTCGCCGTGCGCATCGAGGGTCACGGTGCCGGCATAGGCGCCCCCGTAGAGCATCGCCTTCGCGGGCGCGATGCGCAGCACCCCGCCGTCCGCATCCATCCCCACCTGGACCTGGGTCATCTTGATGCCGTACACGGTCGCGCTCCCGATCGCGAGCTTGCCATTCAGTTTCAGGGTCTTGAGCGCGCTCGTCGGAATCTCGGTCGGCTGCCCGCCGGTTTTCGATGCGGGCTGCGGAGCCGGTGGGGCCTTCGAAGGCGTGCGCTTCAAATAGCGATCGAGATCGAGCTGATCGGCCGTGAGATCGAAACTCATCGCGCCGCTTGCGAGATTCGTGACCGCGGCATTACCCCGCAGCGTCGAGGCATCGAGCCGCGCATCGAGATTCCCGAGACGTGCGGAATTCGCCTGGTACTCGACGGTTGCGCTTCCCGAGAGTGGAATCGGCCGTGCTCCGGGACTCGTCGTGAGATCGAGCGACCACTTGACCGGGACGGGAACCCCTGCCGCGACGCGCCCGACCGTAAGACTCACATGATCGGCGACCATGTCCTGATAGCTCACACGGCTCCCATTTACCGTGAGTCCCGCCACTCCACGCAGTTGCACACTGCTCGGGCTGGGCTGCGACGGAGGCGCGGTTGTGCTGCTCGACATCTCCCAGTTGGTGCGGCCTTGCGCATTCTCGAGCAGATGCAGATCGAGTCCGTCGACCTCGATATGCCCGACCTGGAGCTGCCTGCTGAGCAGCGGCAACAGCGCCACGCGCAGCGAGGCGCGCCGAACCGAGGCGAACGGCTCATTCGCGGGAAAGCCCGGGGGATTGCCCAGGCTCGCGGGGCCGAGCTCCACGGCGATCCGGGGAAAGACCGACAGTCGGATGTTGCCTTGCAGTGACAGCTCGCGCCCGGTCGCGGACCTGACCGCGGCCTCGATGCGCCCCTTGTAGTCATTCGGGTTGATCGCAAGCCGTAGCGCGATCACGGCGGCGAGGATCAAGACAATGAGACAGCCGACGGCGATTCCGATGATTCGCACGACTCGCATGGCGCGCACCTCACCGCTCGAATTCGAGTGTAGCTCAACGGTCGGGGTCGAGAACGGGTCCCCGGTCTGGTACGGTGTGCCCTGACCTTCGAGAGGACTCTCTCGCCATGGCGCAAGCAGATAGTCACCCGCCCGCTCGGACGCTTGCGGGCAAGACCCTGTTCGTGACCGGCGCGTCCCGCGGTATTGGGCTCGCCATCGCGCGGCGCGCGGCGCGCGACGGAGCCCAGATCGTGCTCGCGGCGAAGACCACCGAGGCTCATCCCAAGCTTCCCGGCACTCTCTATACTGCGGCGGCAGAGATCGAGTCCGCCGGCGGCGAGGCGTTCCCCGTCCCCACCGATATCCGCGACGAGCAAGCGGTCGCCGCGGCGGTCGAGGCGGCAGTCGAGCGCTTCGGCGGCATCGATATCCTCGTGAACAATGCGAGCGCGATCAGCCTGACGCCGACTTCAGCGACGCCGATGCGGCGGGTCGATCTGCTTTTCGGCGTCAACGTGCGCGGCACTTTTTGCTGCACGCAAGCTTGCCTGCCGGAGCTCACGAAGAGTGCGGCAGCGGGCCGCAATCCGCATGTTCTCAATCTGTCCCCCCCGCCCGAGCTGCGTCCGCAATGGTTCGCTCCCCACCTCGCGTATACCATCTCGAAGTACGGCATGAGCCTCTGCACGCTCGGTCACGCTGCGGAACTCAAGCCGCGCGGCATCGGCGTCAACAGCCTCTGGCCGCGCACGGCCATTGCGACCGCGGCGCTGCAGATGATTCCTGGGATCGACGCGGGGCGCTGCCGGCAGCCGGAGATCGTGGCCGACGCGGCTTGGTGGATCCTGACGAGCGACGCTCGGGAGGTGACCGGCCGCTTCTTCATCGACGAGGCGGTGCTTGCCGAGCACGGCGTTTCCGACCTCGGCCGCTACGCCGTCGTGCCGGGGACGCAGGAGCTGACCCCGGACCTGTTCGTCGACTAAGCGCTAATGTCTCTCGCGAGGCGCGCGGAAATCCGCGATGACGCTTCCCGCGCTCAGAACGTCCTGCTCATGAGGCTCGTCCCGAAACGGCTCTTTCAGAGCGGCCTCGTACCACTGCTTCATCGAGGGCAGATCGAGCAGGCGCGAGACGTACGCCGCCGAAGCTGAATCGAGAGTGAGCCCGTAGGTTTGCGCCCGGAAAGCGACCGGTGCGAAAAATGCATCGGCTGCGGTGAATGAGCGGCCGACGAGAAAGGGTCCTCCGAAGCGGCGCAGACCCTCATTCCAAAGCGCCTGAAGCCGCCCGATGTCACGCTCGAGTGCGGACGGAAGCTCATGAAGGCGAACGCGCACGCCGCAGCTCATCGAGCAGCGGTTGCGCAGCTCGGAGAAGCCGGAGTGCATTTCGGCCGCGGCGCTGCGCGCCCAGGCGCGAGCCATCGGGTCGGCAGGCCAGATGCGTGGGCTGTGCTCGGCCAGATACTCGGCAATCGAGAGGGAGTCCCAAACGGCGAGATCTGCATTTGCCTGATCGAGCAGGCAAGGAACCTTGCCGGTCGGGCAGATGCGCCGATAACTCTCCCAGCTCGCGGCATCACCGAAAATGAGCTGTCGCTCCGCGAAGTCGATCTCGGCCTCGCGCATCAGGACCCACGGACGGAGCGACCAGGAGGAGTAATTCTTGTTGGCAATATAGAGGGCGTACATCTCGCGCTCGCCACCGGCGCGCAGCCTACTGCGCTCGCTGCCCGGCGGAAGGCCCCTTTTTCAGAGTAGCCTCGAAAAGCGCGAGCATCGATTGCCAGTGCCGCTCGGAGGCTGCTGCATCGTAAACCGGCGTGTCTCGAAACACCCAGCCGTGCTTCGCCGGGTAGGTCTCGATCAGGTGATCGACCCGAGCGTCGCTCAGCGCCCGCTCGAGGCGCGCCTTCATGTCATCCGGGAAAGACTGATCCTCGATCGCACCCGCGATGTATACGCGCGCCTTCATCCGCGGCGCGAGTCGGTGCGGACTGTCGGGCGCGTCGGTCGCGAGACGACCGCCGTGATAGGAGGCGGCCGCTACGATGCGGTCGGGATAGGTACCTGCCGCGGTGAGCGACATCAAGCCGCCCATGCAATAACCGGTGGTGCCGATTCCCCCCGCCCGCACCTCGCGCTGGGAACCCAGGTAGTCGAGAAACGCCTGCGTGTCCGACATGATGTTGGCGGGCGTCGCCGGTGCGAAGTACTTCTCCATGAGCACCCTGCGCTTCTCGGGATCGGAGAAGACCGTTTTCGGGTCCATCGGCTCGTAGGGGCCGGAGCGATAGAACAGGTCCGGCAGCAAGACGAAGTAGCCGTGTGGCGCAAGCCGCTCGCCGATCTCAAGCATCGCGGGGCGAATGGCGAGGCCGTCCATGTAGACGAGCACCGCGGGCCAGGGACCCGAACCCGAGGGACGATACACGTAGCTCGGACAGCAGCCGTCTCGGGTTTGAATTTCGATGCGGGTCATGACGCCCTTCTAGCACAGCACGCTGGCGACGTGCCACCCTACGCGCGGCCCCGTCACCGGCTTCACCTCGGTCCATCATGTTCCGATCCATTGTTTCGCTTGCGCTCCTCACCTCCGCGACGATCACCGGCGCGGTGGCGCTCGCAGGCTCGCATCACGACCTCGGTGGTGTCGCAGGCGCCGAAGGGCGTTACAGCGTCGTATTCCCGATCGAGGAGGCGCGGCCGAATCCGCGGCTGACTCCGGGCGCTGTGAATGCCGCGGTCACACAGGCCAATATCCGCGAAACGATCTGCAGACGAGGCTTTACGAAGACGATCCGGCCACCGCGGGAGTACACGGAGCGTTTGAAGCGGCGCCAAGTCCGCATGTACCGGTATACGGATCGGCGATTACGGGATTACGAGGAGGATCATCTCGTGAGCCTCGAGATCGGTGGCGCGCCTTCGAGCCCGCGAAATCTCTGGCCCGAGCCGCGCCACGTTATCGGCGGCTGGGGCTCGGATGCGAAGGACACGCTGGAGAATCGCCTGCACCGGGAAGTGTGCCGCGGCCGACTTCCGCTTGCTGAGGCGCAACGCGCGATCGCGAACGATTGGATCGCGGCTTACAAGCGATACGTCGGACCGGCTCCGCCACCGCGTCCCGAATGAGCCGCGCGCCGGCTCGGGTGCGGTCAGGCCGGTGCCGCGCCATTCAGGGCCGCAGGCTCCTCGGTAACGCCGCTACCTCGGCCGGCGTGAGTCGCGTCATCCGTTTGACGATGACCCCTTCAACGCCGCCGGCTCGGTTCGATACCGTGAGATCGAAATCGAGCGGCGTGCAGATCATGTCGGTCGCGCCCTTGTTGACGAGAAGCGCAAAGGGGTTTTTAAGGAACGGGTAGGACGCTGCGAGGTCGAGCCGGTAGATCGATCCGGAAACGCCAAGGTAGATCGTCCGCGCATCGGGCGATACCTTCCAGCCGCCGAGCCAATCGCGCCGGAAGAAGCAATCCGTCTGAGTTGACTTGGCCACAGTCGCGAGGAAGTGCGGTGCCTGCGGAGTGTCCGTCGTGACATACGACCCCGCGAATGCGGGTGCGGCGCCGAGGGACGCTCCCAGGACTCTCGCGATAACCGTATTGCGCAGGAAATTGCGTTGCATGCAGCACCCGACGCTCGGCGCATCAGTTCGCCATCCCGCGGGATTATATCCTTCGCATTCGCCGCCGCAGGCTGAGAGCGGAGCTCGAGCATATGCTCCGTGTGCGCCGCTCGAATCTTGTTGCCGCGGCACGAATGCTTGTTGACGAGACAATAGAGCGCCGGCGGCCGGATGGCGTACCATGGGCTTCACAGGGGGAATGCGTATGGCCGTACGGTTGCTATGGGGCTTCGGGCCACGGGGGCTCCGCGCCGCATCCGAAAGTATCGCCGGTCTGTTGCTCGGCGGACTGCTGCTCGTGGCGCCGCCCGGCGCGCGCGCGCAGGAAGGCGCACCGCCCGAACGGACAGCCCCTCCGACGCCCGCGCAGATTGCGGCCCGCGAGAAGCGCGCAGCCGAGCAATCGGCGGAATGGAACAAGAATCCGGCGCCGCAGGATCCCCGCGACTTCTCCGGCGTCTGGTGGACGCGCGGCTATGACCGTACCTTCCGCCCGATCACCGCTCATCCGATGCCTCCGGACCAGTCGGCGAAGCTCCTGCCGTTGACTCCGCTCGAGGCGAAAAGCCGGGCGCACCACTTGTACATGGAGTCGATCGGCAAACCTATCGCGGATGCCCCGACGCAGTGCTTTCCGCACGGTATCCCGCGACTCATGGCCTCGCCCTACCCGATCCAGTTCGTCTACACGCCGGGCCTGATCACGATCCTGCACGAGGTCGCGCACAACGTGCGTTTCATTCACATGGACGGTAAGCCCCCACCGCCCGATACGCCGCGGACATTCCTCGGTTACTCGGTCGGGCACTGGGAAGGCGATACCCTTGTCATCGTCACCGATCATTTCAATGATCGGACACAGATCGACGAAGAATCGCTCTCCCACGGCCTGAAGCTGAAGGTCACCGAGCGCTTCACGAAGTTCACGAACAAGTACGGCGGCGCCGAGCTCAGGGACCTGATCACGATCGAGGATCCCGACCACTACACCCGGCCCTGGACGACGGAGCGGACCTATCCCTGGCGCGGCGACATTCGCATTCAGGAGTACTCGTGCGAGGAGAACAATCGCAACGCGCCGGAGAACGGCATCACGGTGGCGAAATGAGGCTCGCGACTCGGACCCCGTGTGTCGCAGCGGGACTCCTGCTCGGTGCTGCGCTAACGCTCGGAGCCCTTCGGGCTTCGGCCGCCTCGTCGGGAGCCGCCGACCCGCTTTTCGAGCAGCCGCCTCCCGGCACGGTCAACTTCACCGGGAAGTGGGCGATGATGAAGCGCATCACTCATCTGGTCACGATCAACGGACAGCAGCCGCCGCTCAACGAAGCGGGTCGAACCGAATACGCCAAGCGCCAGGCGGCGCTCAAGGCCGGCAAGCGCAGCATCGATCCGATCAGTCGCTGCTGGATGCACGGTGTGCCGCGACTGCTCTACGCTCCTTACCCGTTCCTCATCCTGCAGACGACGCGCAGCGTCGACTTCGTCCACGAGGTCAATCACACGTTTCGCATCATCTACTGGGATCAGACACTGCCCGATGACCCTGATCCGCTGTGGCTCGGGTCATCGATCGCGCGCCTCGAGGGGCATACGCTCATTGTCGATACGATCGGCTTCAACGATATGACGTGGCTCGACTACTCGGGCCTGCCGCACGGTGAGAAGCTGAAGACTGAAGAGCGCTACACGCTCGTCGGCCACAGCAAGATCGAGGGCACCGTCACCATCACGGACCCGGACTTCTACACGCGACCCTGGACCACCCGCTTCACCTTGATCAGGCAACCGGGGATGAGCCTGCGCGAGAACGTCTGCATGGACACCCATCGGATGTGAGCGTGCCGGGCTGCGAGCGCGCACCTCATTCGCGCCGGCATCGGCCAGCGCGCGGATGGCGGCCTCAATGCGCCTGCGCCGGCTGGCAGATCGGCGTGATGCAGATCGAGGCGAGCGTGCGCCCCTCCGGGGGCACCGCTAGCCCGCGCTCCTTCATGAGCTTGCGAAGAAACGCGGAAGTCTCCGGGTGGGGAATCGCGGACTGCACTCCGACCCGCACGAGACCGTCCGCGTAGTCGATCGCCTGCCAGGACACGCCTGCGAGCGCGTGCACGGTGTCACGGCTGCCGATGTCGTGCAAAGCCAGGTCCGCGCCGTGATCGACGAGCAGCTGAATCACGTCGTTGCGGCCCTTGTGCGCCGCGCCCATGAGCGCCGTGCGCCGATCGACGAGGTCCTGTGCGTTCGGGTCCGCGCCGTGATCGAGCAGGAACTTCACGGTGTCGTACGTCTCCTTCGGAGACCATTCGTACGTCACACCCTCGACCCAGCCGATGCCGCTCGCCACCATCAGCGGCGTGACATTGATGTACGTCGGGATGTGCGGGTTGGCGCCATGAGCGAGCAGCAGCTTCATGAGCACCAGATCGCCCGACTGCGCCGCGCGCAGGAACGGGGTCGCGCCCGACTCATCGAGCCACTGATTCGTGAACACCGTGCGCGTCTCGGTGCTCGAGCACATGCGCAGGTTGGGATTGGCGCCGTGATCGAGCAGGAGCTTGATGAAATCGAGGTGGTCCATATCGGGCTTGCGCACCGGATAGTCGCCGCCCTCGATGTTGCGATTGTCGGTTGCGATGTAGAGCGGGCTCCAACAGCCTCCGTTCATGATGTTGGGATTGGCGCCGTGCTCGAGCAGGTACTTGCCGACCTGGTAGTTCTTGTTCTGCGTTGCGACGAGCAGCGGCGTCCACTCGTATGAGCTCGTCTCGTTCACATCGGCCCCAGCCTCGACGAGGGCCTTCACGATCGCCATGTCACCTTGGCGCGCCGCGAAGATGAGCGGTGTCAGACCGCCCCACCTTTCCCGGCTGGCCGCGGGCAGCTTCTGCAGCGGGTAACGCTCCAGGACATCCTTTGAGATCGCCTGCTCCCTCTCGTGTTCCTTCGCCTGCGCCGCGTCCTTTGCAACGAATTCCCCAGCGAGACCGTAGCCGTACGCGAACTGGGAGATGCGGCTACGTCCGGTCTCAGCGAGGTATGGTTTGCGTCCCGGCGCGGTGGTGCCCGAGCGTGCGCTGATATCCGCGCCCTTGGCGATGAGAAACTTCACCGCCTCGAGATTCGAGTTCGCTGCCGCCCACATGAGTGCCGTCGTCCCGCGAAGCTTCTCGCGCGCCTCCATCTTCGCGCCATGCGCGAGCAGAAGCTGAAGCACCGGAACGCTGCCCGTGCGCGCCGCCATCATGAGCGGCGTCTCGCCGTGCCGGAGCGTCTGGTTCACATCCGCTCCGTGCTCGAGGAGCAGTTTGACGACCGGCGCACTGCCCGCTTGGCAGGCGAGCACGAGCGGGGTCATGCCGGTATCGGTCGTGACGTTCGGTCGCGCACCCGCCTCGAGGAGCCGCTTCGTCGTCGCGGCATCCCCGTGGTCCGCCGCCCAGTGCAGCGCGGTACTGCCGTCGGGCTGCGGGATATTCACGTCGGCGTGGTCCGCAAGGAGCGTCCGCACCTGTGCGGCGTCCTCCTGCATGACCGCATCCGCCAGGGGGCTCGCTGCCTGAGAGGCCGCGGCGGCGGCGATTTGATGGCACGCGAGCAGTGCTACCGCGGCGAGCAGTGTTCCCGCGAAACGCAACGCCGCCGCCCGCAGGGCGCACGCCCGTGCCCCGCCGCCGAGGGTGGCGAGCGGCGAGCAAAGGTCACGCCTTTTGCCCGCCGCAGCGCGGGTCGCGACAGCGTGTCCGATCCCGCGCATCGAACTAAAACCGTCGGCCGACCGGCTGCCCGTTGACCTTCACTTGCATCATGCTGCCGCCGTTCGAGCCATCCTTGAGCGGATGAATGGTCATCTCGATGGCATCCCCCTCTTTGATGGTGGTGCGCTTCCAACCGGCGCGATGCAGGCCGTTCGGGCTTCCGCCCTCGATCGACCATTCGGTCATCTTGCCGGTGTTCGGGTCCTTGACGAGGACCTGCACCCAGATGTGGGGGTTAGTCCACTGAATCTGCTTCACCGTGCCGACCAGCGTCTTCGTCGTTTTCGTGTCGAAGGTCGCGAACGAGTGATGAGCGACGGCGACCCCGAGCCATCCGGACCCGAGGACCGCGAGGCCCATCGTGAGAATTCTTTTGTACATCTACGGTCTCCCCAATCCAATGAGTGAATTCAGTTACGGATTCCGTTGCGTCGCGGCGCTTCGGACTCAGACGCCCACCAACCGTCCGGTACTGTCTCCGAAGTGGTCCAGGTGTACGTCGAACATGTCGCAAATGCTGAGTAGCAGGTTTCCGGTCGGCACGGTCTTGTTTGGGTAGTACGCGAGATACCGGTCGCCCTTCAACTTCCCCGAGGCTCCCCCGACCAGCACGTGCGGGACATCGTAGTGGATGTGCTGATTGGAGTCGCCCATGTTGGACCCGTACAGCAGGAGCGAGTGATCGAGGAGCGTCCCGTCGCCCTCTTGAATCTTCGAGAGCTTCTCGACCAGATATCCGAACATCTGTACGTGGTAGCGGTTGAGCTTCGCGTAGACGGCGATCTGGCCCGGATCCTCGCCGTGATGCGAGCCCAGGTGAAAGCTGATCGTCGTGCCGCTTTCCGGATAGACCCGGCCCGTGAGGTCGCGCGCGAAGAGCATCGTGCCGACGCGGGTGATGTCAGCCTGGAAGGCGAGCGCGAGCAGGTCGAACTGGATCTGGACGTGCTCGTGGAACGACTCGGGCACCCCAGTAGGCTCAGGCATGCCAGGCACCTTCTGCGAGGCGTGCGCAGCAATCGCGATGCGCCGCTCGATCTCGCGCACGTCATCGAGGTACTGCTCGAGGCGCACCCGATCGGCATGGGGCACTTCCGGCATCAGCTCATTGATGCTCCC
>Ga0335074_10000863_pt1 | contig 41508 bp, 71 predicted proteins | sample Lox_Sample_23_FD_206715 | JGI IMG/M metagenome (GOLD analysis project Ga0335074, IMG submission 206715) | Soil microbial communities from Loxahatchee National Wildlife Refuge, Florida, United States - Lox_Sample_2.3 | ecosystem: Environmental > Terrestrial > Soil > Wetlands | place: USA...
CTCGAGAGACACCGCTGCGGTGCGCGGGCGATTGGCTCAGCGGGAGAGCGCCTCGTTCACACCGAGGAGGTCACTGGTTCGATCCCAGTATCGCCCACCAGTTCAGAGAGGATTATCGAACACTCACCGAACACGCGGGGGTACGCCGTGGGGGTACCCGGTCTGTTATGCTGCCAGCCTGACCTGGGGAGAAGCGAATGGCAGCACCGCGTGGCAGCGTCTACTTTGAGCACGCCAAGGGCACCGAGTGCCGGGAGTCGAGGCATCGCTCATGCACCGGGCGCTGGCGCGGCGAGGTCGATGTCCTCCGCAACGGCAAGCCCTACCGAAGGCGCGTGACCGGCGCGTCCAAGGGCGAGGTGCAGGACAAGCTGGACGACATCCTGGACGAGGTTGGCTCGGGCGTCATCGCCCCGGCCGACTACACCGTCCAGCGGTGCGTCGATGAGTGGATCGCCAGCCTGGTGGATCTGGCCCCCAAGACGATCAAGACCAAGCGCGAACTGACCGGCCCGCTGATGGCCGAGATCGGTGGAATGCTCCTCCGCGACCTGGAGGCCGAGGACGCGCTCGCGGGGTTGCAGGCGATCACCGAGGGCCGCTCCTCCAGGACCGTGCGGGACTCGCGAGCCTGCCTGGTCGCCGCGATCACCTACGCCCAGGCGCGCAAGCTGGTCAGCCAGAACGTGGCCGCGCTGACGAAGTCGCCTCCCGGCAAGAGCGCCGGTCGGCCGAGCCGGGCGCTGACGGTGATGCAGGCCAACGCCGTACTCAAGGCGGCCCAGGGTGACCGGCTGTTCGCCTACCTCGTGCTCTCACTCGTGACCGGCATCCGAACCGAGGAAGCTCGTGCGCTCCGCTGGGATCACGTGGACCTTGACGGCGACCCGACCACCAACCCGCCCACGCCGCCACACATCGACGTCTGGCGGTCGGTGCGGGTCGGCGGAGACGTCAAGACGAGGACATCGCGCCGCACGCTCGCGCTACCCGAGCGCGCCATCTGGGCGCTGTCCGGGCACCGTGACATCCAGAAGGCGGCCGGGATGTGGGAGCCGGACGGCCTGGTGTTCTCCACCCGGAACGGCACTGTCCTCGACGCGGGCAACGTGCGCCGGTCATTCAAGCGGGTCTGCGAGGCGGCCGGGATCGGGCGCGAGTGGACACCTCGGGAGCTACGCCACAGCTTCGTCTCGATCATGAGCGACCAGGGCGTCCCGCTGGAGAGGATCGCGGACATGGTCGGCCACGCTGGCGGCTCGTCAGTCACCGGCCGGATCTACCGCCAGCAACTCCAGCCGGTCATCACCTCGGGGGCCGATGTCATGGACTCGGTGTTCGCGCAGCCGAGTAAGCCAAGGCTGTCGCGAAGGGTGCGCCGCAAGCCGCAGCAGCCATAGGGCCCACTGTCCGGCAGGGTACTCATTTACGCAGGTAGGCCGGTCTCCCCGACTTGACACCTTTACCGGGGTTAGGTCACACTGGAGATACAGCGCGTCACGCGCTGGAAAGTTCAGCCACCGCAGCCCTGGAGGGGAGCTTGACCGGAGAGCACGTCGAGCACGAACTGCTCGCGCAGACAGTAGGCCACGTCCACGCGATCAACGCGGAGATCACTGTCCAGGCCGATCTCGTCTCATGCACTGTGTGCGGCGGCCCGCCTGCCATCGGGGTACTCGTTGGTGGCTGGACAGACGAGGAGGGCACTGCCCACTACAGCAGCGCGCTCCTCACCCCGGAAGCGGCACTGTCCATCGCCAACACGATCCTCGCGGCGGTAGGGCAGGCATTCGCGGCCATCAACGCCGACCAGGCAGTGGCCGAGGTCACCGGAGGCCGGGATTGGGACACCGAACTGGCGAAGCTGCTGGAGTCCTGATGGGCACTGTCACCGAGGCCGAGGCGCTTGACGGTATGCGCCTGACGCTGGCCGAAGCACTGTCCACTCTGGGCCTCGACCTTTAGGGGGTAACACCCACCAGGGAGCAGGGAGAGCTGAGAGCAATGGACTGGCGACCCGAGTGGCGGGACTCCTACGCCAGGTGGAAGCGCCAGTCGCGCATCGCGGAGGAGTTGGCCCGTCTTGACCCGCCCGATCTCGCGCCGACCGCAAGCTGGCCCGCAAGGTCAGAGCCCGCAACAGGCGTAAATGAGTAGAGGCCCCCGGCATCACCGCTGGGGGCCTTCTGCTGTCCGGCTAAGGTTGGGGGCCGTGATCAACCAACCGACCCGTGCCGACTTCGAGCGGCTGCTGGACTTCCGGGTCAGCCCTCGGACCTTTGCCGCTGGAGTGAGGACCAGGCCAAGGAGGCAGGGCTCACCGTTGTCCACACCAGCTTCTGGTCGCGATCAAGGGCCATCGCGGTACCCAGCCGCCGACAGTTGCGAGCTGGCTGACTACCTGCTCCAGTACCACACGAGCATCTGCGGGCTCGTGGACCGAGCCGAGATCGCGGGCCTGGTCGAGAGAGTCATCGACACACACGACAGCCGGTATGTCCACGTGCGACTCACCGAGAAGGGCGACCGCATCATCACCCAGATGACCATCGCGCACTTGGTCAAGCTGCGATCCCTGGCCGCGAGCTTGGACGAACTGGTAGCTGCCCGACCCTCGGGGGTCAGGCCGTCAGGCCATGGTGGATTACAGCGGCTGCGGCGAGCACCGCGAACGCCAAGAGCACGAGGCCGACAAACTGCAACACTGCGTCCGCGCTGAATCCGAACGCGGCTGCGCCAGGCGCGGCAGGCGGTGGCGGGTTCTCCGGGGGCTGGTTGCGCCGGGACATGGCAACTCCGTTCTCAAGCGCGACCGCCACATCGGCAGCCGCAGTGACAATCTCGGGAATCATGTCGGACCTCGCGAGGGCGAGTAGTTACACGCTTGTCATTAGCGTAGACCTGCGCTGGCACTCTCGACGGCCGAGTGCCAGAAGTAACGTTACGCTGTGTGAAGGACCGGCGCTCGCCAATACGGGGCGTGATCCGTGATCTCCACGCTAACCATTCCGACGTGCGACGAGACGCCTTTGCGGTTGGTGAACCAGGCGCTGCCTCCATCCATCGCGGGGCATGCCACCAGCGTTCTGCCGCCCCCGAGATCCTGCATCCTGAACGTGTGGTGGTGGCCAGCGAACAGCAGGTCGCACTGGCCGACCGGCTGCTTTCCCAGCGCCTGGCCAGCGAGCCACTGTCCGAACTTGTCCTGGGTGGCCACCACGTGACCATGTGTCGCGCCGATCACCACGCCGTCGTGCTCGACTGCCAGCGACATGTCGTCCTCGGACGGGTAGGCGAACGTCACGTGGTCGAATCCGCCCGCGATCTCCAGCGCGTCCTGCGCGCCGACCACAGCCTCCACGTCCCAGTTGTCGAGGGCGGTCGTGGCCCGGTCGCGGCGAACCTCACCGTGGTTGCCTGGGACCACCATCACCATCACCCGGTCGGCCAGCTTGGCGAGCACGGCGAAGAAGTGCAGCAGCAGGCGGCGCACGACGCGAAGCTGCTCGGACACGCCCAGGTCGTTCGCGAGCCTGCCGCCCTGTGACGTGCAGCCCTCAACAAGGTCGCCAACGACTGGCACGACCAGGGCCTCCAGATGGCCGCCGAAGTCGTCCTCGATCCTCTGGCGCACATCCTCGACCATCTTGCCGAACCGCTCCACGATGGCCGCAGTTCCGCCGCCCTCGGGCTTGCCGGTCTGTAGGTCAGCGATGGGCACGGCCAGGGTGCCCGATCCTTTTCCCTGGCGCGGCCGGGCGGTGAAGCCGTGGAGGATCGCGCTGATGGTGTTCTCGTCCAGGCGGTAGGCGGTCGAGTTGCTGCACGCGCCTGCGCACCGACACCCGGTAGGCGGACAGCTCGCGCTCGTTGCCAGCGGCGTTGACCTGCTCCCAGCGCGACTCGCGGTAGCCAGCGATCTCCCACTTGGCCGGGTCGAGCCCGAACTGCTCCAGGATGCGCTCGTCCTCGGGGTCGATCTGCTCGGTCGCCGGGACCGCCCTGGTGCGAAGCTCCCCGGCCCCGTTGCCGAGGTCGATCTCCTTGCCGGGGCTCCAGTTCGGGACGCGCTCCTTGCGGGGCTGCACGGGCTTGTGCGGCTCGCTGCCGGGCGCGACGGTCTCGGCTAGGGTCGGCGCTCGCATGGACTGCCTGGCGCGAATGACGCTCGTACGGGAGGTCTGGAAGCCAATGGCCACCACTTCGGGAATCGCGTGGATAGCTTCGAGGGCTTCGCTGTGCGAGAGGTCCGACTCCAGGATGCGCCGGACGTCAGGCTGAAACTCAATAAGCAGCTTGAGTGAAGGTATGCTAGATGACATCGGGTGCCGACCCAATCGTTAAAGCCCTTCAGCAGCTTGGACCCTGCTGGGGGGCTATTTTTGTGCCCTACTGAGTGCGACTATCTGACCCGAATAAGTGCTACGTGATTACACCTCTAATGGTACCGCGTTTATGTATTGCGTTTGTACTGCGCTATTCTTGAATCGAGGACGTAAGGAGTGCAGATGAAGCCACGAATGATCCGAATGACTGATGAGGAATGGGCCGAGCTTGAGCGTTTGGCGCAGTCCCAGCGGCGTACGCGCAGCGGACACATCCGGTTCTTGCTGGAGCAGGATCTCAAGGAGAAGGCCGCCGCCTGATGGGGCTTAACAAGCGGGCCGGGGAGCGCGTGACGGTGTGCTCGGTTGCCACCGACGAGTGCAGTGCGCCTGGCGGCCAGATCACGCGAGGGTTCTGCAAGACTCACTACGAGCGATGGAAGAACAATGGAGACCCGCACACGGTAGTGAAGCGGCAGAGCTACCTGCGCGGCGCGCATGGCACGCCGACTTACGTCTCCTGGACGTCGATGCGGTCTCGCTGCCTGAATCCGAACGTGCCCAACTACGACCGCTATGGCGGCCGGGGCATTCAGATCTGCGAGCGATGGCTTGGCGCGAACGGCTTCGAGAACTTCCTGGCCGACATGGGTGAGCGCCCCGAGGGCATGTCAATCGACCGCATCGACGTGAACGGCAACTACGAGCCAGGAAACTGCCGGTGGGCCGACGCCAGCACGCAGGCGTTCAACCGGCGACCACGTAAGGCGGCGGCTGCCTAGCGACCCCGCAAGCTGGTGCCTGTCTGGCATGGTGCCCTGGGAGAGCCAGGGACGAGGACTCGTCAAACTTCCCTCCGTGAAACACCCGGCAGCCACCCACAAGACCCCCGGTCGTCTGACATCCTCCTCGCGAGGGACCGGGGTCTTCTCATGCCTACTACTTGACGAACACCCCGAGCCCGGCCACGCCGTAGATCAGCCCCTCGTCCTTCAGGATGTCGAGGGCGCGAGCGACCGTCATGTGCGTCACGCCGTACTGCTCCGCGAGCGCGGTCCTCGGCGGCAGCTTCCCGGTGATCTTGCCCGCCTTGATCTTGGCGCGCAGATCGTCGGCCACCACTCGATAGGGCCAGCGGTCTTCTGCCACCCGCCAGTCGTACCCGGCCGAGCGTAGCCAAAGCTAGCGCAGCTAGACCTAGCTAACCTAAGCTACGCTCATGCAGCCATTAGAGGAACTGAAGCAGCTAGCGGCCGTGATGGAGGGGCTAGCCCACAAGCTGGTGGGGGAGCGGGAGTACCTGGAGGCGAGGCAGATCGGGCAGACACTGATGGACTACGGACGGTCGTTCGAGCAGGTCTACATCAAGATGCTGGCAAACGAGACCACAAGCGACCTCGTAGGGGAGAGCAGCAGCAGCACCAACATCATCACCGGGGAGCGCATGTCCGTCTGATCCGTCTGACAAGACAGGCTCTGGCAGCCACAGGAGGGGCTGGCTGCCGGGGCCTTGCTTTGTCTCGAACACGTGCTTGAATCTAGTGATGCGACCAGCGTGGTGGAACTTCCCGACCCAGTGCTCGCGCGGCCACGAATGGGGCCGGGCAACGTGATCGTCTCCTGGATGCCGTGCGACTGCGAGCCCGCCAACGACTCGGGTCACCTCGGGCACCTGACCGTCTCCTGCCAGGCTGACGGCTGCGACTCGCGCTGGTACCGCCCGCGCCACGACACCGCGACCGCGAGCGCGACCCCGTTCAGCTACCCGGCCAGGGGCTAGGTACGCATTTACGCCCTCTGTAGTAGTCAGGGCCACGGCTGGGGGCATCAGGGCATGAGAAAGGCCGCCAGGTGGCCGCCGTCTCTCTGGCGATGCGCGAGAGTGCTGGACCTGCCCTGCGGGCTGACTGGCAGGTTACCCGGCCCGGCTAGCCGCCGTGATTCCAGCGCATCGACTCACCCATTTCCCGGGGGTACGCGCGCATGTCGCACTTCCGGCATCGCTCGGGGGGCTCGTCTTCCGACCTGTAATAGACATCGGTCCCGCAGTCCTGGCAGCGCACTATCGCACTGCCAGGGGGCGGCCAGGGCTTGCCTGTCATGACAGACAGCTTACGTCGCTGGCTGTTCCCACTGGTAGCGGAAGATGTACGACGCGGCATCGGCTGCCATTGCGCTCAGACCTCGGTTCTGCCACAATAGAAACAGCGCGCCACGCGCTGGAATCCGGGAGGGGATGCCGATGAAGCGACCACGCAAGGACGGCGACGAGCAGGACGCCTTCTCGGCGTTCGGCAGGCGTTTCATGATCTGGCGGCCGGGCGAGCGCAAGGCGATCAAGACCCGCGCCAACCGCCGCGACCGCAGGCAGAACCGCCAGTCCCTTCGGGACGGTGGCGAGTGACCGCGCCCGCCGCCGAAAATCCCGGTGCCACAAGCATTTCCCTTGACGTCAAGAGATGCACCAAGCGCCCGGCCGAAGTGTTCGAGCCCGAGCTGGTCCAGGTGCTGCTCGACGCATGCCCGAGGCACACCAGCATCGGCATCCGCGACCGAGCCCTGATCGCCATGACCTTCTACGCCGGGCTGCGCGTCAGCGAGTCGCTGGCCTTGTGCGAGCCAGAGCTTGACCTGTCTACCGGACGGGTCCATGTCCTGCACGGGAAGCGCGACAAGGCGCGGTACGTCTGGGTGCCGGATGCGGCCATCAACCTCACCAGCCGCTGGCTGGAACGCAAGCACAGCATCGGGCTCGGGTGCCCGGAAATATTCCCGACCCTCCAGGGGAAGCGCCAGCAGTACCCGCCAGTCAGGAGGATGCTGATCCGCCGAGCCGAGTCCGCAGCTATCGGGTCGCGGGTCCACTGGCACGCCCTGCGCCACGGCTTCGCCGCCGAGCTTGCCGACCGCGAGGTGCCGGTGACCGCGATCATGACCGCCCTCGGCCACGAGAACCTACAGGTCACCACGAGGTATCTGTCCAAGATCCGTCCCGTGTCGGTGATGAACGCGGGCCGGGCTAACCCGGTGGTGCTGACCTAATGGCTATCGGATACCGAGGCAGGCACCTTCGCGTCCAGCGGGCTCGGGGGAGTGCAAACGAACACGCCTGCGTAGACGGCTGCGGCCGACAGGCCGAGGAGTGGGCGCAGATCCATGGCACGGACGGCGCGGACCCCGAGCACTACGTGCCCCGGTGCGTGAAGTGCCACCGCGCATACGACGGGACGCACGCGAAGCCGGGGGAGCAGAACCACAACGCCATTCTCACGGAGGCCCAAGCCCGTGGCATCTGGGCGAGCGTGGGAGCTACACGGCGGGAACTGGCCGAGCACTTCGGAGTGAGCGCCGCAGCCATCAAGGACATCAGGCTGGGCCGTAACTGGAAGCACATCACGCGAGGTAGGAGGGCCGACTGCTGATCGCGTGGATCTGGGTCCGCACCCCGCTCGCCCGGATTCCCCTTCGCCGCACCCGGTTCCGCCAGCGGGTCATGCTGGCCCACGTCAAGAAGCTGGAGAGGAGGTGAGTGCCCTTGCGTATCGAGTACATCGAGTTCGACGGACTGATCTTGCCGGTCCTGTTCTTCCCGACGCCGCCTACCGACCCCGAGGACTAGATCGGGTGCCTGTCCCCTTCCTTCCCCAAGGGGGCATGGCATTCTTCCCGTCCAGCTAATGGACAGAAGTAAACGAACCGATAACGCCTAACGAGGTTGCTAAGCCCGCGAACTAGACTTTGACGGCCTATAGGGGCCGAAACCAACACACGAAGGGAAATGATGCCCATGAAGCTCTACCACTTCACGTGCGCGTGCGACCACCACCTAGGCAGCATCCTCCGCGATCAGAAGCTGACCACGACCGGAGCGAATCTCCACATCCTTGAGAGCCGGGCTGCACATCGTCCAGGTGACCCGCGTGTCGCCTGGCTGACCTCGCAGGACAGCCCAGAGCGAGACCACGGCTTGCAGCCGCCTAGCCCCGAGACGCTGGCCGCGATGCGCGCCTACTGGACCTGCGACAAGACCGCCGTGCGCTTCACCCTCGACCTGCCGGACGCGCGCCGCTGGATCGGCTGGGCTCTGCTGCGCGGCATGAGCAGCCGGTCGATGGACGCGCTCATAGCTACTGGTGGCGGAATCCAGTCGGCCCGCACCTGGTTCGTGGTCGAGCGCGAGATCCCGGCCGCCGAGTGGCTGGCTGTCGAGACCACCGATGCGGACATCGACCTGCCTGGCGTCAGCTACGTGGCGGGCTGGTCGCGGAGGCTGGTCAGCCAGTGACCTGCCCTCACCCTCGATGCGGGCGTCCACGACAACAGCCGGTACCACGAGCTAGCTAACCACACAACCACCACCAAGGAGGAGATGCACATGGAACTGCCAACCGACCCCAGATTCGCGGTACCCGTCCTGCGGGACGCGCTTGTCGCACTGACCGAGCGCGTCGAGGCGCTGGAGACTGGCCGCAACATCGAGTACAAGCCCGAGTTTGACCAGGGCGCTGCCGAGGACGATACGCCGACCATCGCTACCGTCGAGGTCATTCTGCGGCAGCTTGCCGACCTCATGGAGACGCCCGAGCAGATGGCCAAGCTGGCGCTCCGGGCGCACGAGCCGTTAACCGGGTGCTTAGCGTATGAGCACTCCTGCTGCGAACCGGGCCTACGAAGATCGCTTCCGCGAGAAGCACGGGATGTCACGCGGTGCGTGGCGCTGGCACAACGGGAACCTCGGTGCCTACCAGAAGGCTCTGGCCTCCGCTGAGCCGGAAACCTGGAGGGGCGTCCCCATCGCGGCCGAGGGCGTGGCAGCGAGTCGTGCGCGGCCCAGGTACCGGGCGCTGGCACGCTTGCGCAGGTCTGAGCAGCGGATGGCCGAGATGGCGGACGAGATGGCGAGCGAAGGCTGGGACAACAGCGGGTTCATCGCTCTGATCGAGCGGTCGAGGCAGGTTCGCAGCAGGATGTCCGAGGCCCAGGGCGGCCGGACGGCCACGACGAAGCGGGCAGAAGCCGAGCCGCAGCCAGCGGAGATGAGCCCCGAGGAGAAGGTCGCGGCGCTGCGGCGCAAGCTGGCCGAGATCGAGGCCGAGTGCGCAGCCGACCGCTAACCAACCAACCACCAGATAGGAGACGCCTTATGGCAGACACGATGACTCGCGCACAGGCCCAGCTTCTGGCCAGTGGATACCCCCAGCGGTTCCCGCGCGGCACGGCGGTAGGCCCGACCCCGTCCGGGGGCAACTGGTACGCCGATGGCAACGGAGGTGTCGTCTCCGACGCAGACCTGCGGCTGCCAGTCGCCAGTCACGTCTCCGAGGAGATCGAGGGGGCTGTCTACACCCACGTGTACACCGACGAGGGCTGGCTGGCGACCGTGAAGCTCGACCCGGACGACCTGACCAGCGAGGTGTTCAGCACCGAGCCCGAGCTTGCCGCTGACGTCGGGCGGGCGAAGGCTATCGAGATCATCTCGGCATGAGCACCCCCGCAGCCACCAAGGTCGTTCACGCGGTCGCGGCGGACCTGGGCGTCACCCTCGATGACGACTCCGCTGAGTTCCTGGCCTGGGATTACCACGTCTCTGTGTGCCATGAGGCCGCGCACGCGGTGGTCGCGTGGCACTTCGGGGCGTGGCCGGTAGCGATCCAGGTCTGGAATCCACTGGACCAGCGCAAGGACGGTGACGATGCGGGTCACGTCGAGCACAGGCCGCCGAGAAGCGTGCGCGCAGAGGCCGCGATAGCCATCGCTGGCTGGGTGGCTGAGATGAAGTGGGATCTCAACAACGGTGACGATGGCCTGACCCAGGATTCCTGCCGGGCCGACCTGGAGAAGCTATCCAGCCTCGGTGCTGTCCCCGGCAGCCCACGGTGGGTCCGGGCAGTCGAGGACGCATACCGGATTCTGGAGCGGCGCGAGAAGGCATTCACCCCGCTCGCAAGCACCCTGGTGGCTGCTGACGGCGAGATGCACTGGCCCGAGATCTGCCGCGCGATGCAAGGGCGTCTGTTCTGGTGCTCTCACTGCGGCGACCCGGTGACCGAGCTGCACGGCAGGGCTGTCAACTGCTGCTCGTTGTGTGGCTGACCAGCGAGCAAGCTGACAGCCCGAGAGAGGCAAATGGGCCCTCGGCCCGGATTATCGGGTGGGGGGCCTTCTGCGTGACGGGGGCATCCTGGACTTAGCGTGGTACGCGATCTGACCTCCCCCTCCCCCGGACGCAGGTACTCATTTACTGCCGGGTCACTGTGACCACTGTGCTGGCCCCGAAAATCGCCGGGTGCTCCATTTTCTGGTAGGTCACTGTCCTCACGCTCGGGGGGAAAACTTGCGGCTGCGTTCTGGCCGCGCCTCAAGATCACGACGCACTTAAGGGTAGGGGGGTCTCGAACACCTGTGCTAAATGGCGAGGAATGGCGTATTTATTGCGCTGCATTGCCATTACGCAGCGTATAAAGAATGGCCGCATAGAGGTCCATTATTGACGCCTTTAGTACCTCTAGCTATCGAACGGCTGTTCGATCGGTAGCCAGGCACTGGGCCACTGCCAGCAAATGCGTAAGTGCGTGCGTGAGGCCACGCCAGGCTATCGCAGGGTCATCTTCATGGCATACCAACTACACCGCTGCGCGCGGTCAGGGTCGGCCATCGGAGGTCATGCTGGGTAGTGCCACGGCTGCGCCGTCGTGGGTAGCCAGTGAGTAAGTGCGTTGGCCTCTATGGTCGGTCTGTCTATAGGGGAGGAGTGGGCTCCGCCCTGCGCCCGGATTCTGGAGCGGGCAGCACAGCCACGGTGGTGCCGGGCAGAGGTCGGCAGCTCCCTTCAGTGGACTTCGGGCGGCTCGCCGCACGTGGCGCAGGCGCCGGGGCGGAGGAGTTGCTCCCAGTAGGTGTGATAGAAGGAGCCTGGCCCGGCGTAGTTGGCCTGCGCGTCCCTGCTGCAGTCGCGTCCCTGGCGGCACCGGCCACAACAATCGTGATCTGTGATGGCCGGGTCTACCTTCTTACTGCATCCCAGGTGGCTGCACACGAAGTAGCCGCCCGCGTGGTTGGTCCACGAGCGGTATGGCTGGTCGGTCATTCTCGGGCTCCATCGGGTCGCGTCCAGCGGATTGGTGTCTGAGTCGGCAAGGCAGGAAAAGTCAGTCCAGACGGTGGCCATGCCAGGGCACATTAGCCGGGCTGCTGTCACCGCAGAGTTGCCTGGCTGTCTCCTGGTGGGGATTCCTTGGGTCGGAAGGGTCGGCAGTCAGCCATCTGATCCGGCGAACGTCACGGACACGCTGATGGTGTGAAGGGCAACCGTCACCGAGTAGGTAGCTGCCCCCAGAGCCTCCGCTATGACCCGGATCGCGCGGTACGCCTTCTCCAGCCACTTCCGTATCTTTTCGCCTATGTCGCTGATGTTGCTCTCGATGCCGCCGTGACGACTGGCCGCCTCGATGTGCGCGCTGATCAGTATCGCTTGCTCTTGTAGCTGGGCCAGCTTCCTCCGTGCCTCGTCCTTGTCTAGCAGATTCACATCATCAGGAACTTCGACACAAGCCCAGATGTCTTCCGTGTCATTCATCATGTGCATCGCCCCTTGACTCGTTCTGCGGAGACCGAGCTGGCCCGGGTTCTTGGATCACGGGCTCGCGCATCAGCTTGGCCTCTGCCTGGAAGATCTCCGGGGACCAGACGGTCTTCCCCTCCTCATCCACCAGGTTGGCTTCTCTGATCGGGCAGAACTCGATGTCGAACACGATCCACGTAGACGGGTCACTCACGCCCCCGGTTAGCAGGCAGTGCCGCCTTCGCGCTCCGACGAACAGCCCCGCCTCGTTGAGGCTCCTGATCTCCTCGCTGAGGTGCCTGGCCGCGCCCCTGCCGACTTTGTAGCCATCCTCCATCCCGGCGATGTCCATCCAGTCGTGAACGTTGTCGAGGAAGTCCGCGACCAGGTCGTGCTGGTCCTCGGTCAGGTTCGACGGCCACGACGGGTACATCATGTGCCCGCCCTGCATGACGTTCCACAACTGGGTGCCCGTCATGCAGAGGTTCAGCACCTGCGGGATCGGGTACGCGGGATCTGGCACAAGGCGGATCGGCGCAGTCTCGGGGGCCGAGGCAAGCTGGCTGTCTATCCAGGCTTCATGCTCGCTCTTGATCTCCCGCAGCTTCTCGACCGTGTAATGCCGCCACTGGTCGTCGGCGGGCTTGTGGTGGTTGCCGCAGAGCAGGATCAGGTTGTCGTAGATGTCATAGTCCGGCAGGTCGGCATGGCGCGGCCCGGCTGGAGCTTCGGAGATGATGTGGGCTTCCTCGCCAATCACCGAAGGATCGTCAGTGTCGGTCCCCTCAGTGACTAGCGAGACGCGACACTTCGAGCACCGGCCGCCTGCCCTGGCCCAGAGAATCTTGCGAGTCCTGTCCGAGATCGGCACGCGGCGAGACTATAGCGGCCGACTGTCAGCGGCCATTAGCTGTCGCTTTCACCCGTATCCGCGCCGCAGAGCGCCGTCCCAAGATACGAGCACGTCCAGGTCTCCCTTAGCGAATGCCTGCTGCGGCGGCCAAGCCACGTCACGCGGCCTCAGGTCGTCCTGCGGCCAGATGCGCGCGAGTGCCTGGGCTAGGTACTGAGGCGGATGAAAGTTCCAGTGACCTGCGCCGTGCTTGTCGGCTACAACGAAGTCGACGGTGAACACCTGGAACTCTACGAACCCGAAGGTGAAAGTGGCGAAGTGCCCTGCGACCGGCACCCCATCGGCGGAAATCAGCGGGGCACGAGACGGGCCGTATCTGAAGGGTGACTCTAGCTGGCAGTCCCAGCAGCCGAGCCATACCAGTGAACGAGGAGGTGGCTCCAGCTCTGCGAACAGCCACGCCATTTCCGGAGGGCTGGCCACGTAACCCTCGACGGGACGCACACCGGGCTGCTGCTGACGCAGCGCGAGTTCCACCAGGAAGGCGGTCTTCACGGCCCAAGTGGCGAGCAGCCTCTGGCTGTCCGCGTCAAGGGTCGTCGGCTTGCAATCCACAGCCATTGGCGCGAGGATCGGCTTCACCTTGTTCTCTAGCTGGCTCAGCCGGACGTTATTGCACCGCTGACACAGGCCGCCCTCAAGCATGAGCTTCAGACTCCGCCGCTTGCCGACGTCCTGAGGGGTGCCGCCTTCTTCGCGGACCTGTATCGTCACCGGCGGCTGGACGTCGAAGGCGCGCAGCGCCCACTTCGGGATCACGTCTTCATCGGTAAGCGGGACGCCCGTGGCTCCGCAGAGGGCGCATGACTGCATAAAGGACAGCATCGGGCACAGCGTCAGCGGCACGCATCGGATTTGCTCGCGGATTGCCCCCGTCGCGGTGCCGTGGCAGCCGCTCATCTCTTGTGGGTCGGGCTCCCACGGGGATCGGGCGCTTGCATCGGTGCTGCCTAGCCATCAGAGTCCCGCCATCTTGAGCGCGATCTCGGTCAGGGCGGCCTGCTCCTTCAGCGCGGCCTCAAGCGCCTCGATCCTCGCCGCCTGGAGGACGGCTAACTCCTCCAGCCGTGCAATGCGCTCCTCGGGTAGCTTCATCGGCTGCGCCTCACAACCAGGAACTGAACCGGCGTGCCAGAGTGGTTGTAGCCGCCGAATGGCCCCTGGCCCTTGTCATTGCGCGAGCGCCAGTCAATCCCGTCGTAGTACCCGGCCTCGTCATCGGATGTCCAGGAGTCGGCCTCGATGGTCACCGGCCGATAGCGTTGCAGATCTGTCCTCGGTGCCGGGCGGTCGAAGGCGCTCTGTCGTGCAGTCGCGCCGGGCTTGGTGAAGTCCACAAGCTCGGGCTCGTCGCGTCGGCCGAACCTGCGGCTCGGATGGTGCTGTGTCGGCGGTGTCCAGCTATCCGGGCTGCGAGGGATCGACCGGCCGTCGCTGACTGCCGTGACGCCAAGCACCTTGTCGGCCGCCTCCTCCTCGCGCTTGCGGCGCATCCTGTCGCGGTTCCACGCGCGCCGATGAGCGGCCTTGTGCTCGGGGCAGAATGGGCTGCGCTTACCACCGCGCGGCTCGGGGCAACCCTCGTGCTCGCAGGTATCCATCAGTATCTCCATTAGCGTGACCGCCGATCCATGTCCTTTGTGCGCAAGACGCAGTTGTTACGTCAGGCCGTCCTGACCCCGAAAACCGCTACACCACCGGACAAATGCACGCTGCTTGCTGGCTGGCGGGTCGCGGTCGCCTTTCCACTTTTTTGGCCCGGCGTATCAACCTGTGCGCATAGACGTTCCAGGTAGTCGCCATCTCGTTCCACCCGTTGTGCGCAAGCTGATGCTCGATGGACTCGCGCGCTGGGCTGCTGCACGGGCATGTCAGCGCCTGCGAGCCCCGCGCGCTGTCTGTCCGGCACCCAGTGCGAGGTTAGCCGGGCTAGCCCCGAAGACCACGAAGTTGCTGACGGTCTGCGTCTCGCCTTCGACTGCGCTCTGAACGAACGCATTGAGGTCACTAAAGTCAGGGCCGGTCATGTGGAAACTGGTCGGGCCGGTCTGGCGAACCTCCCTGCGGTTGGCTGGCTTGTGCTTGCCTGCGCCTGCCTGGGCCTGGTGCCATCCGGTGGTAGGGCTCTTGCCCTGACCCGAAAGTGCGGGCTGGCTGAAGCGGTAGTTCTGCGGCATGGTCTAGTCCTCTACGGTCGCGTTGTTGCGGCGGTTGCGCGGGTTGTGCGCGATGGCCCGCTGGTAGGTCTGCTGACCGTGCTCACCCGGAGACCTGGTGGCGTCCTCGGAGCCCTCTGTTCCCTGCCCGAAGTAGAACAGCGCGGCCTGGTCGTCCACCCACGCCGGGTTTCCGCTGTTCGCAGGTCCGGTCAGCGGTGATCGCTGTCCAGACGGCTGCATCCCGTACGTCTGGTAGCTGGCGCTGCGCGAGCTGCTGAACGACTGGCCGAAGGCAGCTTCCAGGTTCGGGTCTCGGGTCGTAAGACCTTCCGCGTGGGTCACCGTGCCACGCCTGGCCACATTGGACCCGATCTTGGCCTCGTAGACCACGCTCGACTTCTCGGGGGTCGAGACTGCGCGAGCCGGAATCACGAAGCTGCCTGGACCGGCTGTGTCAACTGGTGCCGAGTGTGCAGACGGGCCTGCGTGATTTCCGTGGGCTGGTAACTGCTGCGCGAGGTGGCTGTTAGCTGCCCTGCGCGGGCTGTCGTTGTCATTCATCAGTAACTCGCTCTCATCGGGCCGCGATTGCGTGCCCCGTATTCGCCGTACGCCTGCGCGTCTCGGGTTGCCATCGTGCCTTCACTGCGCGCCCGACTGGGGTGCGCGATGCCGCTGTCACGTGTGACCGTGACGATCCCAGACGGGCTGAACGCGGCATGCCTGACTGGGTGCTGGCTGGCCTGTGCATGTGATGCCAGGAGCGCGAGGTACACCGAGTCAGGCACGTTGTCAGACGCCACTGAAGGCACCGCCAACTCCATCGAAGGTGCTCGGGGTCACGCCGAACGGGGAACCAGCAGAGCCGAGCGGGCCATCCGCGTCCGGGTACTGCGGGTAGCTCCTGCTATTCCGGGTCGCCGTCACAGCTTCTCCGGTGCGCGGGTTCACGAAGGCGTGGCGGCCTGACGGCTGGGCGGCCGTGGACTCGGCTGCGGCGATGTGGGTGGCCACCGCATCCTCGGGACCGAAGGCCCAGTCGCGCACCTTCTGGTCCACCGCGTCGATCCGCTCGCCCAGCTTGCCGGGCTCCTGGCTTGGCTTCTTGGCGCGCTGGGCTGAGGCGATCAGATCGTTTGTGAACGCGGCGCTACCGGCCAGCGGGCCGCCGAGCGAGGAGGCGTTGCCTGCCACCGGGGTGGAGCCACCGCCGCGCCCACGCGGGATGTCACCCAGGCCGATGGCCTGGCTAACCACGGGCCTGCTGATGCTGAAGTTGGGCGCTTCGATTCCGGCGCGGATGCGGTTGTACGAGGTGTAACCCATGATTCAGTCCTCAAGTCCTTCGTGGAAGCAGCGGGGGTACCCGCAGTTGCCGGGGCCGCCGCACTGGCGCGCGTGGGTGATCTCCGCGTAGGTCGGGCCGGTGCTCCAGTCGGGAGCAGGGGTATCGGGCCTGGCAACCGGGCTGTGGAGTACCGAGCAGTTGCGCTCGTTCATCCATGAGCCGTCGATTGCGCTGTAGCCCCCAAAGCCTGGCTTGATCATCCGACCGTCAGGGCCGCGCAGGCTGTGGCGTGGCCTCTGTAACCGCGCGTCCGGCGTGCCCGAGGCCGACACGTTCACGACCTCGATGGGCAGCGACTCAGGACGTGCGGGTCCAGAGGTGCTCTCACGTGGCACGTCGTAGTTGTAGCTGTGCGCGCCCATCAGAAGCTGACCGTAGCGTCGGGGAGCGCCTTGACCGGGGCCTCAGTGAGGATGTTCGTGTGCCAGCGCTGCTGCTCCAGGTCGCGCCGAGCGCGTGCCGTGGCAGGCTCCGCGTTCTTGCGGTTCATGCTGATCTTGCGGTAGGTGCCGTCGCTTAGCCCGTCTTCCAAAGCGAGTCGGGCGCTCTCATGCTGGGCGTATGCCATGGTGGTGGTGCTCTCTAACTTGGTCAGGCGCGCGATGGTTGCGCGCAGGTTTGCGTTTGCGGTCTCCAGCTCGCCCGCTTCGCGGTGCCGCTCAACCAGTGCCTCGGCCAGGACTAAGTCCAGGTGCTTGCCGCTGTCCTCGGCGTGGCGCTCCAGCCGGTCGATCCACTCGGCCTCGGCCTCGTCCAGAAGGCGCTTGTAGTCGGAAATGGTCATGGCGCGGTCACGAACAGACCTTCGCCCGAGGGGCGAGCCAGCGGGGCGTGTGAGTAGCGGGATGCGACTGCGTCGGCTCGTGCCTGCTCGTCGGCTGCCCGAATCCCGGCCAGGTTCACGCGCGGGACTGCTGGGGCAACCGACTGGTACTCGGTGGTCACGTGGCTGCGATAGCTGGCCGCTGCGGCGGCCTCGCGGGCCTGGTACTCCTTGAGCATGTCCTTGCCGTACAGGCCAACCCCGGTCCCGTCTGCGCGGTTGTCGAGCTGGGCGCGAAGGCTCTCGTGGTCACCCGGCTGGGCGTTCAGGCGCTCCTGAGCCTCGGTGATCGCGGCCTCCACGGCTGCCTTCTCGGCTGCCGGTAGCTCGTCCAGGTGCCGGGAGATGGTGCCCATGCGGGCCAGGTACGCGGACGGGCTCTCGTCGCCGCGCATCAGGTGCTTGCTCTGCGTTCCACGGGACGCATAGTCCGCAAGCGTGCGGGTGCTGTCGGCGTACTCGGGCCTGTTCTGCGGCTGCTGCCCCTGGCCGTTGTACGCGGCCACCCAGCCCTGCGGAAGGCTGTTCGCGGTGGTGTTCCCCGCTGCCCATGCCCGGTAAGCGTCACCGCTGCCAGGTGTGTATTCGGGTGCGGGCGGTGCCAGTTTCGCGCCCCAGTAGTTCGCGCTTTGCTCGTTCATGCGATTGCTCTCTGTTTCGCTCGGGATTCCATCGCCGAATGCTCCACGATTGGTGTCGATGAAGTCCGCGATCTCGCGTGGCGTGGGCTCGTTGCTCATCTCGCAGCGCGAGCCTTCTCAAGATGGTCGGCCAGAGCAGCACGGACAATCCGCGAGACCGGCTTGTCCTCGCGCTTAGCCAGCTTCTCCAGCCCGTCGATCATTTCCTCGGGGAGGTGGAAGTTCTTTACGATCATGCGCATAGCTGCCCTGGCTTCCCATTTCCGTAGAGACCATCACCGTGTGGGCTTTCCGACCCATATCTACAATGGTACCTAATGCATGGGTCGATATATGCATGGTGTATCCAGCGTGAAAAGCAGAACGCCCCCGGCTCATGGACGAAAGCCGAGGGCGAAGTGCTGGTGACTGGTTTTTGTGGGGCCTGGAGGACGATCATGCTGCTACCCCATTGTCGCTTACTCTGGGCGCATTTCCGAGTGGCCCTCACTTCGCTTCCGACTGGCGTTCCAGTGAGCGTTGAGAACCTAGGTTCTCAAGAGCGACCACCGTTCAACGGGTCAAAGACTGCTGGACCCTTAAGGGTCCACTCGCACGTTCGCCGGATGGCGAAGACCTGGGAGCAGTTCGGACTTAAGTCCGAAGTTCGGACCTAGGTCCGCACTCAACGAGATCATTTCTCGGCACAATGTGCCGCTAAGTGATCTTGACCCAGCTGTCCAGCCACTTCAGGGCCTCGCGTACGGAGTAGTCGGACAGGCCGGTACCGCGCGAGATCGCGGGGACAGAGACTGCGCTCGGCATCACGTAGCCGCGTTCCAGGCCGTCCTTCGTGTCGTTGGCGGCCACGTTCTGGTACAGGAAGTCGAGCACGGTCCTGGCGGCCTGGTAGTGGGGACCTAGGTCCCCAGCCGCCCGCCCGCCCTGGAACGTCGCCTAGGTTTCCAACCTCCCCGCAAGGCGAGGTGCTGGGAGCTGTGGGGCCTTAAGGCCCCAGGCGAGCGTAGGGCGCATGGCGAAGACCTGGGAGCACCTAGGTAATCACCTTGGGAGAGGTTCGGCCAACTTAAGTTGGCTGAGCATGTCGGTAACCGCCATGGCGAAGGCGTGGCAACCTAGGTTGCCAGTCGAGCGGCCATCGTGGAACACGGCCTACAACTCGACCGAGTTTGGTCCCCTAGGGGACCAGCGGCCAGCAAGCCGCAGAACCGGCTCGGGGCCGCTCTGCGGCGCTCATGCCTGCCGCTGCTTGATGAGATCCAGGCGGCCGAGTCGGCGGTAACGGTCGTTAAGGGCATCGGTCTGCGCGTCGTTGATGTCCAGGCCGAACGCCTCAGCCACGGTCCACGCATCGTCAAGGAGCGCGTTGACGTCGTCCCGGCTGGTGTCCGGGTCAGTGACCTGCGCCAGCAGGTTGTCGATGCAGAGCGTGGCCTCTGCGACCCTGGCCTCCTTGGCCGCCAGGTACTCGGCGTACGCCGGGAGGATCTTGGACTCCAGCAGGAACACCATGACGCCAGCCGGGTTCCGCGCGGTGCGCGAGAGCAGCACATCGGGCGCTTCCAGCGGGCAGTCGTGGGACGTCCACCACGAGGCAGCATCCAGGACGGTCTGGCCGCCGTAGGCGGTGGCCAGCGCGGTGATCTTCGACTTGGCCAGGATGGGGTCCAGTGAGAACCAGGCGTTGAGCATCTCCAGCCACTGGTTGAGGATGTTGATGATCTCTAGTACTTCAGGCCCGCCGCAGGCGGCTTCATCATCATCACGCCCTGATGATGATGAAGGGATTTCTGAAGGGATCTCTAAGAGATAAGGGTGGCCAACTGGGTGGTCAACCCGGTGGTCAACTGGGTGGTCATTATCTGTGACATCCCCATGGCCAGTATCTGTGACCGATGCCCGGCTGGCCGCCTTGCGGCACCTGGCTGAGCAGTACCTGGCATCTGGGCGCTTGGGGTCGAACGCGGCTCCGCACTGCTGGCACTCGGCTGAGCCTGCTGGCTTCTCGTCGGCATCCGGCAGCGGAGCGTTGAAGTCGTGGACGGCGAGCTGGCCCTTGTTGTTGACGCGACGGCCGACATGGACGGCGTACGTGTTCTGCTCGCTGGCCCCAGGGTGCTCGCAGTGACGGCAGATGCAGTCGTCGTGCTCGACCTGCTGGTTGGCCCGGATCTCGATCAGACCGATCGCGGCCATCTCCTTGGCTAGCCTGCGGAGCGCGCGGTCGCTGATGGCCTCGCCCTTGTGGAGCTTCGCGTACTTGCGCGTCAGCCAGGCCCAGCTTGCCTGCTTCTCGTGTGTCCCGTAGTCCGCGATCTGGCCGAACAGGTAGGCGACCTTGCGGTACTTCCTGGCCTGCTGGTTCGACCAGCGGGATGCCCGGCGCTTGGCGTCGAATACGGCCACGGTCTCGCCCATTGAGTCCAGCCGGAACTCGAAGGTCATCCGTGCGACGGTCTCGATCTCGCTGGCCCGCGATTTGACCTCGAACGCAGCGAGGTCGGGGTGCTGCTCGGTCCGTAACCGGGCGTGCTCTGTGGTGCTCATGGGCAGCCCCAATCTGTGTCTGCCAGATCGGGCTCCAGGCCCCTCCAAGGGCCAATCGCTAGATTCCGAATGCTGGTCGTTCTTGCTGGTCTTCGCCCTCTCTGTGAAGCAGGAGCGGGGTATCAGAGCGGCCAAACTCTAAGCGATACCCCGACTCCCACAACGAAGCTTGCGACCAAGCAAGACACGCCAGAAAGGAGCGATGTAACTACTGTACCTCGGAATCCGTTGGGAACGAAGCAAGCAACCGTCAAATCAGTTGACGCTAGTGGAACTAGCTACGGATTCCGTTGACTTCTGAGGCGCCGACAGTGGTAATCCGCACGTCATATCAACTCCTTGACAAGCCGATTAGTTGCCAACCGGGCCGAAGGCGACGATGTCCAGTTTGCCGTTATTGCTGAAGCGCCGTTGATCATGCAGCATTGAGGCACAGCACCACGCGAGATGCGGGCGGTGCAGGAGAGGAGCGTCATCACGTAGGAGCCCCAGAAGATCCGGGCACGCCGTGTGAGGACACCGACGACGCCTTGGAGGGGCCGATGGACGCCACGACCTTAGACAACGAATGGCTGCCGGGCGGTGGCCGCTGATGGCCTCGATGACGGACAGCCTCTGTTCCTGCGCCCAGGCGTGGCGCGGTACCCGACCCCGACCCACATGTCCCGTTCATGAACCAGTTCACCGTGACGAACACCTTGTAGTTCGTGGTCGTGCGTCATGATCGCGCCCTGGACGCCTAGCACCGCCAACTGCCACTGTCCTTCCTGCCGCCAGGTTCAGCGCGGTATTCGGTGGCGCTGCCTAATCGAGTCGATGCCCGGACGGCGCTTATTCCGGGTGTCTGCGAAATGAGCCCGTCTCCCAGCGACATGCCCTCTCGGCGGCCACAGAATGGCCGCAGACGACTTAGCAGGAAATCTGCTCTCACTCACCTGATGCGATCCTCAAATCGCCTCCACGGTCGCTGGATCGCGCTGGAGATGGCACCCAGGCCATTGGCACTCGATGACCACGTCGGTGTGCCTGGAATAGTGGCGTTGCCGGTCGCGCGAATCAATCCGAAATGCCTTTCCCTGTAAACTGGTTACGTCGAAAAAAACAGTTTACGGGGAATGCGCTATGCAACATGAACACACGCACGGTGGTGATCCCACCTACATCGCGTTCGTCAAGCTGGAGTGCCGACACCCGGACTGCCGGGCGGCATTCAACGCCTACCGCCAGCGGTTAGCCGAGCGGAAGCGGATGGGTGAGTACCTCGACATGCGGCTCATGGAGAACCGCGTCCGTGCTGCCCAGGACGAGTTTGCTGAGCGCCTCCAGTCAGACCCGGTACTCGCTGGCCAGATCATCTCGATGCTGTCGGGCGTTGCCACGGAACCGGCCGCAGATGAACGCGAAGTTCAACCTGAACCGCGATCTGTGGCCGGTACCCCCGTTGCTCAGGAGCCAGCACAGCCCCGCCCGCTGACGGTCCTCGGCTGCCTGGCCGAGCTTGCCGACAGCGACGGTGCGATCCCGGTGTTCAGCGTCTCCAGCCACATGAAGGACATCTGCGCGAAGCTCGGCCTGGAGCCGCTCCAGTACAGCGCGGAGGTCATCAAGCTGCACGAAGCAGGCACGCTCAAGCACGGCGTGAAGATGCGGAACGGCAGGGCCGAGACGGTCTACCGGATTGGCGATGCAGCATGAGCGCCGACGACCACCTGTACGTCATTGGGGAGACCAGTTCCGGCATCGTCAAGATCGGCCGCTCGGTGGACCCGGAATCCCGCCTGCGTACCTTCCAGACCGGCTACCCCAGGAAGCTGTCACTGCTTCACGTCGAGCCGGAAGCCGGGCACCTGGAGCCTCGGCTGCACGCTCGGTTCGCCAGCTTGCGGACGCACGGCGAGTGGTTCGACTTCGGGACCGCTAGCCCCGTAGCGACGGTGCTCAACACGCTGGACTCGCTGCGAACCAGGGATGACCTGGCGCGCGAGTACGAGCAGAAGTTCGCCGCAGCGCACAAGGAAGCCGAGACCTGGCGCGAGCGCGCCTTGGCGGCCGAGGAGCGTCTGGAGATTACCGAACGGTTCCTGGAGGAAACGCGGCAAGCCATGCTTGGCGAGCACATTGCCAGGATCACCGACGAGCTTACGAGGGCTGCGTGATGGCCCATAACCACCCCGGCCCGCCCAGCATTAGCGCCTTCCTCGCGGGCTGTCGCAACCGGCATTGCGTCAGGTCCCACGACAACTGGCAGATTCCCCCGACCTATCTTTGCGAGCACGGCGATGCAGGAACTCGGTGCCGGGGATGTCGTCAGCCAGGAGTACGAGCCTGCCGACTCTAAGGTGGGCTGCCCCAGGAGTCGAGGATGCCGTGCCGTAGCCGCTATGGCGTGCCGAGGGTTTCGTGCCAGAGCGGGGCCCTTATCGGCTTGCCGCTGCTAAAGAGATTGTCGGTTCAGATAGATCATGAGCCCGACTACGACGACGATGAACACGATGACGTACGCAAGGCAGCAGCCTGCGGACATAACATCTCCGTCGGCCTTCCGAGTCGCGAGCGGTCCCTCGTATCCTTCCTCTGGACGGCCACCTCCAGCCCATTCGTGACTCACACGGCCAAGCATCCGCCCGCTCCGTCCTCTTCACAAGCACGGGATGCTCGGGACTCTGGCCCGCCTGGCTCTCTCAGACCAGCGATGAACTGGACTACCGTGGCAGCGACAGCAACCTGCAAGCGCGGGTCAAGAGGATGCGGGAACGCCAGCGGGCCACCACCTCGGAGAGATGAGGCGATGACCCGCTGCGTCGGGAAGGGTACGACCTAACCTCCCGACGATCAGGCGGTTAGGCGGTCTCGGGGACAAGGTCGGCCTGGATCTTCTTGGCCGCAGTTGGCGACAGGCCGCTGCGCCGGACAAGCTCTGCGCGGCTGACGGCCGGGTTTGCCTTCACAATCCGCCGAGCCTTGGAGCGCGCCACGCTAGCTGATGACCTGGCGGACCTAGCCTCGGCCTTGACCCTGGCCCTGGCAGCCTTGCGGGTCATTGACAGGCCGACCTCGGTGCTGCCGACGAACGCGATGCCCGGCCACATGGCCAGCACCATGCCCGCGATCCCGTGGCCGGTGCCCGAGTAGGCGTTGGCTGCGAGCGTGGCCGCGACTCCGGCCGCGAGCATCAGCTTGGTGACCAGCGGTGCCCCGTGCCTGGCCGACCTGGCAGCCGACAGCAGCGATGCAGACGCCGCGCCGACCGCGCCGTCAACCGACAATGGCATGAGGACAGCCAGCGCCTTGGGCTGACCGAGGTGCCGGGCGAGCGTGTAGATGTGGGTGTAGCTCACGATGGCCGCCACCAGGGCGACCACAATGACTGCGAAGGCGGCGAGCCGCCGAAGTGCTTCGTCGGACATTGCATCCCTCCAGGTGGTGGTGGTTGGGGGTCAGGCTTCCGCTACCTGCGCCCGGATCAGCGGCCCCATGGAGTCGATAAGGCGCTCGCGCTCCTGGTAGTCATCGGTGCTCTCGGCCTGGGCGACCAAATGCGTAAGTTCGTTGGTGTCCCATGCAACGGCCTCAGCAAGCGTCATCGGCTCGGTCAGGGCGTCGTAGACGAACTCACCCTCGTCGTTGATCTCGAACTCGGCCACGACCCAGCGTGGCTGCCTGGCGGTGAGCGCAGTCGCCGTGTCGCTGGTCAGCCGGTAGTTGTCGGCCACGTACGCGGGCCAGTTGATGATCTCGGTGTTCGTCATCGGGTCTCGATCCACCTCTCGATCCGGGCCTCCTCGCGGAGGCGGGCCTGGAACTCGGGGTCGGCCATGAGGCGAGCGCGCCGCTCCTCCTCGGCTTTGCGGGCCTCGATCTCTGCCCCGGCACCGTTCAGCAGCGAAAGCGGGCGGACGCTCAGGTCGGACATGCTCACACCCCTTTCTTGATCTTGCGGACTAGTGCTCGGCTGACGCCGAAGTGCTCGGCAATCTCCTGGTTGCTCACGCCGATGCTGGCGCGGACTCCACGGCGCTGGGCATCGGTGAGGTTGACGGTTCCCTGGTCCTCAGACCGATGGCACCGCAAGCAGCGCGGCGCGTAGTGCTCTGGGTGGCCGCAGTAGCGCCAGCCGTCCTCGACAATCTCGTCGGCACAACCGACGTAGCTCCACTCGGCCGCCTGCCCCCCACAGTCCACGCAGGTCTGGTCGCTCGCCTTGCCTCGCGACCGGGTGACGCGGCTGTGGGCCGAGCGGTACGTCGGCTGTTCCGTGCGCGGCTGCGACTGCGCGCATGAGTTGGAGCAAAAGCTGGCCCCGCGCAAACCAAGGAAGTCCGCGCTGCAGTTGCCGCAGACCAGGGGGAAGTACGCCTTGCTGGGGTCGTCGCGCTTGTACCAGGCGGCGCTCCCCTTCCGGTTCGACTTCCGCCAGATGGTGCCGTCTGGGTTCAGACTCAATGCCGATGGCTCGCTATCGTCGCGATCTTGATCTCCTTGACCTGTATGACCTGGCTCGCTGCGACGGAGAAGGTGTCATCGCTGGGGTCGGTGCCCAGCCACTCGGCCCAGTCCGGGGTCGCACAAGTTGTGCCGCATAGCTGCTTGCCGGTCACCAGCGGGAGGCGGCCGGTCGGCAGGAGCACGACCTGGGTACGGACTTCGTCCACAACGACGGTGCGCAGCTTGCCCGCTGCCTGTCCCGTCCTGTAGGTGACGAACGTGGCCATCCCCTGGTCCCTCCTGCCGCCCAGCCCTTCGCTGGTACCTCTCCTATGATACAGCGCGCGGCGCGCTGTCGTCAAGATCAGTTACGCCGCGCGCTGAGTAAATGAGTACCGGCTACCCGGCGTTGAGCAGGACACCCCGCCGCTCCCCGGTGTTACCGGCCGGGACGAGCTTGACCGGGTTGGCCTTGACGTTCGCCAGGCTCGCGGACAGGAGCGCGGCCAGGTCGGTGACCGGCGCGGCCTCGGTCGAGACCTTGGTGGGGATCGGCTTGGCTGCCAGCTTCGCCGCGATCACCTCGGTCAGGGCGGTGTTGTAGTCGTCCTGCTCGCTGATGTCCAGGTGGTCGGCCGACAGCGCGCCGACGAGGTAGTCCATCATGGCGGCCTCGATCTCGTTGACGAGGGCCTGGGGAACCTCGGGGGCCTGGCGAAGCTGGTTGGGATACAGGATCGCTTGCGCGACCAGCACACCCTCCTCGTTCGCCCCGATCACGACCGGGCGCACACGGCCGCGCATGGCCATCGACGTGACCGCCAGCTTGCCGCTGCGGCGGATGGCACCCGCCAGCGCGACGTATGCCTTCTCGGCACCCGGCATGTGGCCACCGTTGCGGCCGGGCAGCTTCTGCGGTGCCAGGTGGTAGCTGTCGCCCGAGAGCGCCAGCGGGTTGATCTCGGACGCGGGGACGAACGCTACGATGTCCCACGCGGCGGATGACGGGACCAGCCCCTCAAGCGCAGCCTGGTCGTCCTGGTCGATGAGCACGACCTGGCCGTTGACCTCGGTGCCCTTGACGATGTCGGCGTAGGGGATCTCCTCGCCGGTCACCGAGTCCACGCGCTTCTGCGCGATCCGGTTACCTGCCGCGCTGTACTGGTGGAGCGAGAACTCGCGACCATCCTCGGTCGCCTTGTAGACGTTCACCGGCACTTTGAGCAGGCCGAGGGTGATGCTGACCTTGGCCATGGACCTTGCTGCCACAGTTACCTCCTGGTGGTGGCTGGTGGTGGTTGGGTGGCCGCTTACGGCGGCCGGTCGGACTCGTTCGCGTCCTGCTGGTGAGTGTCAGACCGGGGACTGAAACCTGACGCGCCTCTGCGCGGTTGGAGCGGCTATGGCCGGGGGCGCTGCTGCTCAGCGGTGACCTAACATCTGCGTGCCCTTCTGCTCGGGGATGTTGCGCTCGCTTCTCCCGAGCCAGCTTGGGGACGCTCCCGAGGAGCGCCCCCAGGTCGGTTCAGACTCCGTGGCGGTGGCAGACCAGCTTGCTGCCGGCGGTGACGGGACGACCGCAGCGGCCCGAGATCGGGCCATCCTCGGTCAGGATGCGGACCAGCTCGGAGCACACGACGCGAACGGTGTGGCCATCGGGCTGGATGACGATCCAGGTGCCTGCGGGCAGTAGGTGGGTGGCGTGGCCGGGGCGAAGGTGCTCGGAGAGGACACCGCGCTTCCAGTCCTGGCCGTAGGAGCCGACAGGGGCCTCGATGTCGCTGCGCTGCACGTTCCCGCTCCCGTCTGCTGGGCGGCCCTCCCGCCCAACACTTCTATGGTGCACAGCGCGTCACGCGCTGTCAAGATGAGTAGATGCGTCGGGCACGGTAGCGGCCGACGACCTCCGCGACCGGGTACCAGGGCCGCGTCAGCGCAGATGACCAGGGTCGGGTCGATCTCGGCCGCCACTGCGTCGGCCCAGATCCCGGCAAGCTGTGCGGTGGAGTGCTGGACCGGCTGCATCCTGGCGACCGGGGCACCGCCCGAGCAGCGCCGCTGCGCGTGCAGTCGGCCGCTCGGTGACTTCCAGAGCTTCACGGTGTCCCCTCTCAGGCCACGTACAGCCGGTCAGCGAACACCAGGTGCTCCGAGCCGTCGTACTCCTCGTAGCGGAAGGCCAGGCCCTTCTCGACCCACTCGATCTCCAGGTCGCTCGCACCGCCCGTGCAGGCGTACTCCAGGCCGGTCAGGGCCTGCACAAGCTCGGGAGTGATCTCGTCCCGCTTGCCCAGCAGCACGTACTGGACGAGCGTGGGTCGAAGGGCGAGGCCGTCGATCCAGGTGACGAAGCCTGCGCCGAAGCCGGGGGAGACCAGCACCGCGACCTTGCCGTCCTTGACAACTCGGGGTGCCTCGGTCTTGCCGCTGACGACGACAGCGTCGGGGATGGCGATCTCGGTGCTCGTCATGCTTGCCTCCCGGTGTGGTGGTTGGGGGTTGGTGCTGGTCGCTCATGGCCCGGCCCGGATTGCCCTGGGCCCCATCAGCGATCAGAACGCGGCGCTGGAGAAGTAGACCGAGCCCTGGCCCACGGCCCAGGTGAGGTGGTCGGCCGGGCCGTTCTTGCCCTCGCTGTTCGCGAGCACGAACCGGGCGTAGCTCTCGACCGCGTCCCGCCACTTGCCCGAGCGGATCACGTCGGCCAGCTCGCGGATGCGCTCAGCGACCTGCTCGGGCGTCCAGTCGGCCACCGAGCCTGCGAGGCCGGAGATCCCGAGGTGGAGGTTGATCTCGCTGTAGGCGGCCTTGGCGGCGGCGATCTTGCGGGCCTCGGTGGTGTTCGCCATGTCCTGGTCTCCCTCGCTTTGGCGGGCCGCCCCCCTCGGCGGCCTTGCAGATCTATCACTCACAGCGCGTGGCGCGCTGACAAGCGACCGTAGGGGCGGACTGAGTAAATGAGTAGGGGGAGGGTGTCAGGGGGAGGGTAGCGGTGGCAGCGGCTCGGCCAGCGTGAACCAGATCTGGCCTGCGTAGAAGCCGAGGTGCCACACAAGCTGGCGCTTGCAGTTCGGGCAGTGGTAGGCATCGTCCGGGGTCGGGGTGTTCCACTCGAACGGGTGGCCGAGCGCAGCGCGCTGGCACGTGGTTGTCAGGCAGGCTGGGCACTCCAGCGACTCCATCGCCATCCGCAGGACGTACGCCTGCTGGCGCTCGATGGGGGTCTGTAGCGCGCTGCCGGTGGTCAGCAGGTCGCGCTCCTCGTCGGTCAGGGTGAAGCCGTAGCTGTGCTCCCAGGCCGCGATCAGGTTCGCGTCAGTGATCACTTCTCCTCCTTGTTGATCTCGGTCAGTGCCTCGCGCAGCTTGCGCTCCAGTGCGCCGGTTGCATTCGTCATCGCGCCCCAGACCTCTGGGCCGTTGGACGCATCGCGGGCGACGTCCAGGATGGCGATGCCGCCGTGCGCCCACTCGTCGGTGACCTCGTCGGCCGCCATCTCTGCCGCAGTGCGTGGTCGGGACGCACGCATGGGCAGGTCGTAGAAGCCGCGCATGGAGACGGTCACGCGCCCGTCGTGAACCTGGACGTTAAGCCGGACGCTGATGTCCACCTCGGCGTGCTCGATGACCTCGCGCCGCCTGCTCACGCGGTCTCCCGCAGCGCCTCGCTGTAGTCCTGGCGCAGTTCCCTCACGGACTCCACGACAAGCTCGGCAAAGCCCGACAGGCCGTCCTTGCCCATGTGGCGGAAGCCAGCGATCAGCGCGCCTGGCCCCTGGTCGCCATCGGTGTCCGCGCCGGACAGCTTGTAGATCTCCCAGAGTGCGTCAAGCAGCGGGGACATCAGCGCCTGCGCATCCTCCAGAGCGATCTTGCGGGCCGACTGCGCGACCCACATCTCGTCGTCAACGCCCCGCGCCTCGGCTTCCCGGTCGTGAGCTTCCTCAATCAACTGCGTCAGTCGGTTCATGGGATGTTCCGCATCTGCGCGAGTGCGCGGTCGATGTCCACGGCCAACTTCCGGGCCGCGTCCCTGGCGTCCAGCAGCGCCTGCGCTGCGGAGTCGCGCTCGGTGGCGTAGTAGCCGGTCACGCCGGTCTTGCCCAGCCACGCGGTCACGGCGGCCAGGTCGAGCTTGAGGTCGGTGGCGCGCTGGATCGCGGCGTCGGCGTGCTCCCGCATCGCGGCTAGCACCTGGGGGTGGTTCTCTACCGGCCCGCGCCGGTCCTCGTTGCCTTTCATGCCTCCTCCACGATCCGGTCGAGCCTGCGCTCGTCAATCAGGTCTCGGTCGTAGGCCGTGTTCGCGGCGGTCAGCGAGACCCGTGACGGGTTGGTCGATCCGCCGAGCCTGCGCACGATCTCGGTGCGGGTGTCGCCTGGTTCGAGCGCCGCCAGGATGGTGGCGTCGTCCAGTTCGGTGACGTACTCCTACGCGTCACGGGACCTGTCGTTGTCCATCCAGGAGCGCCTGCGGAGCCGGTCGGCCACCAGGAACTCGGCCACCTCGGTGCGGTGCCCTGTATTGCCCCACTCCTCGGCCATGAGGCCGGTCGGCAGGTACTCGTAGTCAGGCCGTTCGTGCTGCACGATGCTGCTCATGCAGTCACCGCCAGCGGTGGGTTGACCAGGCCGATGTCGATCAGTTGCGCGGCCATCCGGCCGTAGCTGCCCTGAAGCTGCCAGGCGAGCCCGCTGTCCACCAGCTTCTGGAACAGGTCGAGCACTTCGACCTCTTCCAGCTCGCCCTGCTCGTAAGCGATGACCGCGTTGGTGACGTCCATGCTCAGACCTCCTCGGTCGCGGTGCGGATGGTGTAGGTGCCGAACTCGGGTTTGGCCTGCACGGTCGCCCGAGCGTGCAGCGAGTAGACCTCGCCGCCTGGCGTGGCAACCGCGCTGTCCAGCATGCGCACGATGTAGTTGTCGGCCGCGCTGACCGGGAAGTTGACTCCGTGCCGGTCGAGCCGGGCCTAAAGGATGCCAGCCGCGTCGTCTCGGGTCAGGTTGGTGATCATCACTCCTCCCCGTTCGCGAACGCTTCGCACTCGTCGCAGCGGTCGCAGCCGTAGATGCAGTTGAAGCCGGACAGGGTCTCGCCGCAGTCGGCGCAGGTCCGCTCCTCGCAGTCCTGGCAGCCGACCTCGGGATCTTCGTGCTCCGTGCAGAGCGGGTGAGCCCAACTCACGCGGCCCGCCTGCGGATGCCGACCGGCAGGAGACCGTCGCGCTTGGCGGGCTTGCGGAGCGACCGCTGGACGCGCTCCCAGATGTGGGGGAACACGACCTCACGGCACTCAAGGCAGCGCCCGTCGTGGCCGACCGTCCCGGTGCAGTTCGTCATCCCGGCCTCCCTCGCGTGGGCCGCCCCTCGGCCCTACACGTCAAGAATACAGCGCGTGGCGCGCTGGAGTCAACTCTTGACAACGCGGGCTCGACGCAGTACGCGCTGCCTCACTGCCTGCAAGCTGGTGCCGGTCCTGGCCGCGATCTCGGACCAGGCGTAGCCGCGTGCGTGAAGCTCCCCGGCCGCGTGGGCGATCACGTCGCCAAGTTCGTCGTGCAGCTTGATGAGGTCGGCCAGGGCCTCGACGTCACCCTCTGCGATCCGGCGACCGGCAGTGCGGATGACCCGGCGCAACATGGCCATGTACTCGTCGTTCTCCACCCGCCGCCTGCCCCTCGGCCTACCTGCCTCCTGTATGAGCGCAGCGTTCACTGTGCCGGGCGTTCTGGACGTGGTCACTGTTCTGTACCCCTCTCGGTCTCAGGCCGTCTCCGTGGCTCGCAGCGCGCTACGCGCTGGGGATGAGTAAATGAGTAGGCCCGTCCCGGAGCGGTGAGCGGAGGGCCTGTCGGTCGGCGGTCAGAGGGTCCAGTTGGATGGGACGTAGTCGGGGATCGACACCGAGTCGGCCTGGTCTGCGATGGCCTGCTCGCGAGCCAGATTGGCGCGGAACTCATCCACCTCGTCGCGGTAGGCGTCGGCCTCCAGCTTGTTCGGCATGAGCACCGGCACGTCGTACTCCTTGGCCAGCTTGATGACCGTGGTGTCGGACACGCGGCTCAGGATGTCGGGCAGGAGGAACAGCGCGGCCGGGCGGACCCACTCGGCGCGGTAGCCGAGGTCGCAGGGGAGCGTCTCGCCGCCCATCTCGACCAGGCCGAACACCACGTCCACGCCCTCGCCCAGGTAGCGCGAGACGATCTCGACCTGCGTCGTGGCGTAGACACCGCAGCCGTGGCCGCCGTTGCCCCGGCACTCGGGACCGGGGCTCGCGACCCGGCCGTCAGTGTGGGTGTGGGCTGCGACCCACTCGGGGTCGTTGTGGTCGGCAGCGTCCGCGTTGCAGACGGCCTCCATCACGTCGCCGCCCTTCGGCCACGCGCCCAGGGGAGCGTCCAGCCCAGCGATCATCGGGTTCTGCGCCTGCTCCTGCTTGCGCGCCCCGCGGTCCTTCTTGCTGGTGCCAGCGGGCGTCGTGGACAGCAGGGTCAGCGACTTCTTGTCGATCTTCCACACGCGGAAGGCGTAGCTGGTGGTCGGGACGTCGGGAGTGGTGCTCGCGTTGTCGGTCACTTCCGGGTTCCCTCCTGGTTGTGGTGGCTGGGTCTTAGTGCCCCGCCCGGCCGCGACAGCCGAGCGGGGCTGCTGGTGAGTTAGGCCGTCACCAGCACCGGCTGGTCCGCGCTAACCGACGCGGCTACGGGCTGCTGCTCGGCAGCGATCTGCCGGGCGGCCTGCTCGCGCAACTGCGCCGAGGTCAGCGGACGCGGTGCCTGGAAGATCGCACCGTTCTGCTTGCCGAGGTTCATGTTCACTCCCTCCGACCCTCCGTGGGGGCGGGGCCTCTCGGCCCCAACCCCCTTATCTTGGCACAGCGCGTGACGCGCTGTCAAATGGGCCGAGGAATGAGCTTGTACTCGGTGGTGGGCTTGAACGCGCCCGGCTTGGTGGTCTTGCGGCAGTCCAGCCTGCGGTTGCCAAGCTGCGCGACGACCTCGTCAATCTCGGCCACCAGCGCGTCGGTGTCCACGCCATCGACCTCCTCGCCGTTCAGCGCGGCGAGCATGCCCTTGATGTCGGCCGCCTTGTAGTTCCGGGCGAAGCACTCCACGTAGACCTCGCTGGCCGAGACCCACCGGGTCTGGTTGGCCACCAGGTAGTTGACCAGCTTGGCCATGCGCTCGGTGTTGATCTTCGGAGCCTGCTTCGCGTAGGGCACGGTCGCGATGGCCTCGAACGACCTGGCGCAGTAGGTCCAGAGCGCGAGCGCAGCGTCGATGTGCTGCGACTCGATCATCGTGTCCCCGCTGCTCAGCGCGTAGACCAGGGCCAGGCGGATGATCTGGGCCTCGGCCCGCTGGAACACGGCCTCCAGGGCAGGGTCGGACGGCTCGGGCAGCCGGTCGGTGACCAGGTAGAACCACTTGTCCACGACCTCCTGCGAGACCGGGAACTCCTGCGGCGGCGTGACGCCCTTCATGTCGCAAAGCGCCTGCCACCACACCGGCTGGGCGCGGAACGCTGCCGTCTTGGCCGCGATCAGGCTGGCCTGGATGTCCTCAGCCAGTTCGCCCAGGTCAGCCTGCGACTTGGTGAGCGGGTTGACCCTCTTGCTGCGGGTGACCAGCGCCCACAGGAACCGGGTCTCAAGGCCACCGGCCGAGACGATGGCGTTGCGGGCACCGGCCGTCAGTTCGGCCGGCACCGCGTGGCCGACCAGTGACACGTGGGTGTTGTCCGCCCGCAGTTCCTTCTTGACGCTCTTGACCTGGAGGCTTCCGCCGCCCCACGCGGTGCGCAGGACCGGGCCGAGGGACGTGGCGCTGATCGCCTGGAACATCCGCTTCGCCTCATCCTCGACCAGAATCAGGCGCGGGTCGATGACCGGCTCGTCAGCCTTGGGCTGGATCGCGGCGATGACCGCCTCACCGGACTGCGCGCCGAGCAGCTTGCGCATGGCCGACCACTCGGGGGTGGCCTGCGCGAACAGCTTCGAGATCGCGGAGAGCGAAGTGCCCTTGCGGCTGGCCGGGTCGCCAGCGATCAGGACGAACAGGTTCGCCTGGTGCTGGGTGCCACCGAACAGGACGTAGGGGGACGGGCCAACGGCGTTGCCGTAGAAGCATATGAAGGTCAGGAGGAGAGCAGCGGGGTCGCTCTCGGTGGTCGGCTCAAGCGCCCGAACCACGCGGCCGGGAAGTCCGTAGAGCGCCGCGTCGGGCAGCTCGGGACGCAGGAAGTCAGCGGCTGTGGCCTTGGGCTCTACCATCAGGTTCCCTCCTGGAAGGCGGTCCAGCGCGTGGCGCGCTGTAGATCAAGCATGGGGGATTGGGGTGCCGGTGTCAAGCTGTGCTACGGAGGTGCTCACACTGCGAGCCTGTGCTCTCGTCTGTCGAAGCCCGTCGTCTGGTCCTTCTTCTCAGGCGCGATGGGCCTGGACCTCGGCCTCGGAGTCGAGACCGTTGCGGAGCACTGGAAGTCGCTGACTATGAACCATGAGAAGCGGGCCTTCCTGCTGGCGTCAAAGATGAAGGTCCTCGCAGCGCGACGGCCCGACGGCAACCTCAGCATGGTCATGGAGCTGCACGATGTACATGTCAACTGCGACGTATCCGGGTGCCCGGACTGCGCCGAAGCGGCGGGCATCATGGACCAGCTCGGTTTCATCCACGAGCAGCTCGTGAGCCTGCCCAATACTCGGCACCTGATTGACACCGGGCTGCCCAGGCACATCTACGAGGAGATGCTGCCGACGGGGGCGGACATCGACAGCCAGAAGGCCAAGAACCTGGCCCACTGGTTCACAGCCAGGTTAAGGAACTACCGGGCGAGAGCACCGCCTGCGCCTTCTGCGCTGTGGAGGACTAGGCGAGGATCTTCAGGGCAAGGTATCCGCGCCGCGAATAACGTGCGCTAATGCCAGGGAGCGTCGTCGTACCTGGCCACAACCGCTACGAGGTCCAGCCGGACGGTTTCGGGACTCCCGCGCTGCCCCGGCCCGACTGAGCGGCGGCGTGTGATTCGCCACAGGTAGCTATCAGCAGTCCTGGCCCGACCTCGCCGCCCAACTTGCAGACGAGCAGCTAGCGAGGAGCAAGAGGTCGGGCGTCTGATCTTGCGCAGAAATGTCCGGCCCGGCATCCCAGCGTTGGTCGTTGGCCAAGGAGCGACATGTACCTGGCTGCGCTGCGCCCGGTGTTCGGGTCTACAGCCGGCAAGTTTGCCGACGCTCTGCCATCCCTGGACTATGTGCCCCTACTGGGGCTTGTTCGGAGCGACTGTCCAGAGCGCACGGCTGCCTCTATCTGTTGTGCGACCTGCTCAGGATCCTCGTGAGCCCAGAATCGCAAGACTTGCCAGCCGCGCTCGCGCAGCAGCGCGGTCGTCTCTGCGTCCCGTTGGCGGTTGCCCGCGATCTTCGCCTCCCAGTAACTGAGCCTCGTTTTCGATGCCACGTAGTGCTCGGGGCATGCGTGCCAGAAGCATCCATCCACGAAAACCGCGATACGCGACCGACGAAACACCAGGTCTGCCTTGCGCGGAAGCCTTGCCTCCGGACGGGCGTCAACTCGATATCTCAGACCGGCAGCGTGAACCAGCTTCCGGACGGCTAGCTCGGGCTTCGTGTCCCGGCCACGGTTGCCTTGCATCACTCTGCGCACCCGAGCTGACGGTGCCGCATCGCCCTGGACACTGTTCGATGCGGCAGCATCTGACATCCGCGACACGACGTTGCCTCCAAGCCGAACCGACCCAGATCTCGCTACCGTTGAGCCTATGCTGACCCGAATGGAACAGCGCAGCGAACCTGTCGACGGGCCAGAGCGGCGCCCGGTGGCTGTAGATCTGTTTGCCGGCGCAGGCGGCCTGAGCCTCGGATTCGAGCAGGCCGGCTTCGACATCGTGGCATCCGTCGAGAAGGATCCAATCCACGCTGCCGTCCACGAGTTCAACTTCCCCTACTCGGCAGCCTTCTGTCGGGACGTGAAAGCCATCTCAGGTCAGGAGATACGCAGCGAGTCGAACCTGCAAGACCGCGACCTGGATGCGGTCATCGGCGGTGCGCCTTGTCAAGGATTCTCGCTGATCGGCAAGCGCCAACTCGACGATCCGCGCAATGCCTTGCTGGGCGAGTTCGTGCGTCTTGTGCTTGAACTTCAACCACGATACGCGGTCTTGGAGAACGTCGGGGGACTGACCAAAGGCAACCACCGCCTACTGCTGGATGAAGTAGTCAAGCTGTTCGAAGACGGCGCATACCGAGTTCTGCTGCCCTATCGGGTGCTGCAGGCGGCCAGATACGGGACTCCGCAGAGTCGCGAACGTTTGTTCCTGATTGCCGCGAGGGATGGCGTGCCGCTACCCGCGTATCCCGAGCCTTCGCACACGCCACGCAGAATGGACGGCGCTGCGGTCGCCCAGGCTCTTAGTTGCGACTTGCCCATCGGTCCCAGCGTTTGGGACGCGATAGGCGATCTACCTGAGGCAGACGACTATGCCGAGCTGCTCGACGGAGACAGCGTTCTGGCCCGCTATGGTGAGCCTTCCGACTACGCGGCCGAGCTGCGCCGCCTCCGTCCAAGCCCTTCCGACTACTCACATCAGCGGTCCGTCGAAGACAAGTTGCTCACGTCGAGTTTGCGAACCGTGCACACCGCCATTTCCATTGAGAGGTTCGCCGCCACACGGCCGGGAACAACTGAGAAGATCAGCAGATTTCTGCGACTGCATCCCGACGGCATCTCGAACACGCTGCGCGCCGGAACCGACACCGAGCGCGGGGCATACACATCGCCGCGCCCGGTTCATCCCGTGTCCCCCCGTGTCATCACAGTCAGGGAAGCAGCGCGCCTGCATGGGTACCCGGACTGGTTCCGCTTTCATGTAACTAAGTGGCATGGCTTCCGACAGATCGGCAACTCCGTCCCGCCTCACTTGGCTCGTGCCGTAGCGACGGCCATACTGCAGGCGGATGGAGTGACACCTTCGCATGGCGCAGAAATAGAGACGGGGAGCGCGCACCTTCTCTCGATGAACGAAACGGCTGCCGAGCGACACTTCGGTCTCACGCATAAAGTTATCCCTGCACGTACCCGAAAGGCCGCTAGTGCCAGAAACGAAGGCCGGTCGTTACAGTCGGATCATCGCGGAGATCTTCAATAGTCACTTCACCGAAGGCTCCGACGGATTTGAATGGGACCGGACTGAAATAGGCGAAGCTGCGGATAGCCTCGGCATTGAAATCCGCAACTTCGGCGACTTGATCTACACTTATCGTTTCCGTCGGCCGTTGCCTGAGCACATAAGGCAGCGAGCACCAGCGGGACTGCAATGGGTCATCCGACTCGCCGGTAGGGGAAAGTACCGGTTTGCAGCAGTTGAGAACCCTTGGCTAGAACCTGACCCTTCTATAATCGTCACAAAGGTTCCTGATGCCACCCCCGAGATTCTCAAGGAGACCGCGCTTAACGACGAGCAGGCGATTCTGACGAGAGTAAGGTACAACCGACTCATCGATTTGTTTCTGGGTGTTACAGCTTATTCGTTGCAGAATCACCTACGTACATCTGCTGAGGATATTGGCCAGACCGAGATCGACGAGGTGTATGTTGCAGTCGATCACAATGGCGCACAATATATAGTTCCAGTCCAAGCCAAGGGCGGAAGTGACAAGCTGGGCATCGTCCAAGTCGAACAGGACATTTACGTATGTCGCGAAAAGTGGGATCGGCTGACTACACGGCCAGTAGCAGCGCAGTTCTCTCGTGGTGGCGACATCTCGTTGTTCGAGCTTGCCCTGCAGGACGATGAGATCGTTAAGGTGCGCGAAGCGCGCTATCGGCTGGTCGAAGAACCCTTGTCGGACGAAGACCGTGCACTGTACGCGAGTCGGTCAGGAGTTGCCGTACCCTCGGGAGTGTGAGGCGCAGTCCGTCGCTGTCGAGTGAGTTAGTGTCTCGGCAGATAGCCATCATACGCCTGCTGTTCGATCCGGACGTGATTGTAAGCTCACTTGTCGCACCGTCGGAGGTGGCGATGGCAACTCGTCAGCCAAAACGCATCTGGCGGTCGGGAGTTAGGTTCGATTGTCCTGAATGCGGTTTGCTCTGGCGCGACGACGACGCGCATGCCGAGCGGATAGAAGATGCGTGCACCGAATGCTGTGGGGTTCTACATCTCGTCGGTGCGGGTGAGCAAATCGTTCAGTACGCACGCTGGTATAGGTGCGAAGGATGCGGTGCTCTGTTCATGAAAAGGCGCGGAGAAATAGTGCCAACGGGAGCCCGGACAGGATTCGCCGACTTCACTTGATTCGTAAGCGATCACCAGGCGGACGCTACGCACCGTATGTGTCTGCGCTTGGAAGCCAAACAAGGGGTGTCCAGCCTGTTGGGTTGACAGTCGTAGACACCCTGCTTAGGCAGAGGCGGCTGAAAATGAACTGGCCATGATCGTGTGCCGCATCTACCTCGGGCCTGAGCAGCGTAGCTTCATGTTGCCATGCTGACCCGAGGTAGCCGACCTCACAACATACTGCGATAGGCGCTAGATCCCGGCCGCGCCAAACCTCCGTCGGATCTGGGATTAGGACTGCCGGATAGTAGAGTTTGCCCTGCTGGTCCAGATGCATTGGTGCGCTGGCAACGAGGCGTGCAAGCCTTTTGACGTTGTGCTCGTATTGAGTGCCAGACAGTGAGAAGTAGGATCCGTGGCGCTCCGGGTGTGCTGGGATTAGGCGCTGCCTCGCAGCAAGAATACCCGTCATATAGAACGACTCGGCCTCTTTGAAGTCGCTGGACCGGACGCCATCGGGGAGGTTGTCAACCTCCCATGGAGGTGGCTCTTGCATACGCCCATTATCGCTCGCCACTGACGGTCGCGGCTGGCCTCGGTTGGGGCTAGGTCTGTACGAGCGACCTCGATGTCTAAGCGACGGTACCGATGTTCTGCGAGTTAGGCGGCCAAGGCCTGGTGGTGCTAGCTACGGACGCGGCCTGCCTCGGCAGACCTGCGTGCGCGGGGATCGATGGCGGCTCGATGATGCCGAAGACCATCGTGACGCCGATCTCCTGCACCGGGATTGGCAGCGAGGACCAGGTCAGAGTAGGCCCGGCCGGGTTGACTGCCTAGGCCGTTGCCAGCCCGTTGGCGTTACCGAGATACCGACAGTCGGCAGGAAGAAGCAGGGTGGCGGGTCGTTCGGGTATGGGAACACGAGGAACCAGCCGAGGCAGCAGCCAAGATCTTTGCGGTAGTGCGCGGAGGCGCTACTTGCTAGACGGCGGCCATCGTCTAGTCACTCCAGCTCAACCTGGGCAGCGAGATAATCCCGGACGATCATCTTGACCCCAACGGGGCTGCCCGTCCATTCGACGACGTACTCGAACCGTCCATCCTGCACGTTCAGCCAGGTGTGTTCGGCGGCTGCTCCGTCCAATACGAGAGTGCGGAACATCGCTCTGCTGCCCACCTCTGGGAGTATGTGCGGCTGGCGGACGGCCATGAAGGAGTCGAGAGTCTCAGCCGTGAGCGAGCTGATTGGGCTCATTGTGACACGGGCATCCATGCCAAACGTTGGCTCGCCGATCTCGAAGCTCCATAGCGCCCGGCCCATCTTTTCCACGATCCGACGGACCCTCGAAGTCTCAGCGACGACGATCCCGTCGCCCAGGGACTCAGCGAGCCGACGGCTGAGAGCAGGGCTTTCAGCGAGTTTGCGCCGGATCTTGGGCCTCTGGACTCCTGACGGCTGCGCGCTCCCGGTGGCCGCTACCTCTAGCAGACAGGAAACGTACTCCTCATCGAGCGAGGCTCCTTCGTTGCACTCGCGGCAACACTCGACCACCGGCAAGTTCTCCGGATAGGGCTCGTCCAGGAATGCCTTGGGCGGGACGTGATCACGGGTGAGCGGAGGCGGGCCTCCGCAGTAGACGCAAGCTCCAGTGAGTCGCTCATCGACGTACGGGCCTGGAACCTGCTCCATGTTAAGGATCTTAAGGACCACTTCCGTCACACCGCGACAGACGTGCGTTCGTTTGCCAGCGCGGAAGCAGTCTGGCCGTCGCACTGACGGCCAGCTTCGATGGGCAAACTTGCGCGGCCGGGACGCATGCCCAGTTCGACACTGGGCGAAGGACTTACTCCACAACCACGCCGCCCTTCCCGTAGCCCTGCTTCTTCTGTAGGTACTTCAGGTACTCGTATTGGTCTGGCGTGGGCACACGAGCGAGTTGCCCGTCCTCGCTGGCCCGAAGGCGCAGTGTCCGGGCGCGCTCTGGGGCGGGCTCACCACGACTGTCCACTACGTCGAGCACGACCCTGCCCGATGGTGTATCTGGCTCTTCGGCCAGGCGCACGTACCAGCTATCGATCCCGCCCATCGTGATGTAGCCATTCCAGTTCCGGTACGCCCGAGACTTCCGCCATGCCAGCCAGTTACGTACCTGCGAGCGCGTCCACACGAACGCAGCAATCGTCGCGGAGAGGCCGGTCAGCATCGTGCCGACATCAGCACCAATCGTCCATCCGTCCGTCATGCGAGGAACGCTATCGGTGCGGCGGCCGATCTTCCGGTGCCCGCAAGTAAACCCATAGCTGTCCTGGCACTTGACCCGTACTCACTTACTCATGCGCTGTGACAGCGCGTGACGCGCTGTATAATGAAAACTCAAACCACCACTAACGGAGGGAACCGTCTATGCACAAGTCACAGAAGCGCAAGGCACCGAGATGGCTCGTCGTCGTCCTCGCCGGGTTTGCCGTCGTCATCGCGATCATCGCCGTGATCGGGGGCGGCCTCGGCGGCAAGCCGAGCCACCCGGCCGCTGCGAGCCACAAGGCACCGGCAACCGCCAACGACGTCCAGGCACCGGCACCAGTCAGCACGCCGAGCACGGCCAGCCGGGTTCGCACCTGGTGGTACGGCGATGGCCTGAGGATGTTCCACACGCTTGAGGGCGACCTCGGGCAGCTTTCCACGAACGCCACGGCGGTCAACTTCTCGGCCACCAAGAACGACGCCGAGCAGCTACAGCAGGCCGTGCTGAACGACGAGGCCACCATGCCGGTGCCCGACCCCGCGATCCAGCGGACGTGGCGCAAGGCGCTCACCGACCTGCTGGCGTCGGCAAAGGACTACATCACCGGGATCGACATCACTGACGCGAGCCTGATCCAGGCGGGCACGGCCAGGTTGATCAAGGCCGAGTACGCCATCGAGATCATGACCCGCCAGGTCACCGCACTGGAGGGCAGATGACCTACAAGGAACTGTCCCTGGCTCTCGGGCATCCCGGTGTCCTGTGCCAGGCCGAGATCTTCCTGGCCGAGCTTGGCCAGGGCGCGGACTACGGATGCCAATGCACCAGCCGACTGGAGCCAGCCGATGCAGATCCTTCTTGACCTCAGCGTGTGGGGGAAGGACGAGCCCGCCCCCGGCGCGCTTCCGCTCACACCCCAGAACGTCGCCACCCGCATGCGCGACATCCTCGCGCACGTGACCAAGCGCGACGACGTGATCGCCTGGCGCGTGATCGACGTCCAGCCCGCCAAGTAACCAATCCAGAGATCGGAGACCTATGAACACTAAGATCAGCCCATGTCATACCCGGAGCGCGACGTGCAGATCGTGACGGCGCTGAACCAGACCTGGGACCGGCTCAACACGGTGTCCGGCAACCGGCTGCCAGACGCTGACTGGTACCTGACCGCTGGCCCCGACTCGCCGCACTCCGTTGCATGGGACACAACGCCTGTCGTGCTCCGCATCAACCTGCAAGTGCGCAGTGCCACCGGGGGCAGCCTTATGAACCGCCCGGCCGACGAGATCCTGGCCCACGTCGTCCACCTGGCCGCCCACGCCATCACCCGCCATGACGCAGCGCAGGGCGCTGAGGGGAGGTACCACGGCACCAACTTCGCGGAAGCGGCCGAGGTGCTGGGCCTCGATGTCGTCCAGCCGGGCACGGCGGACTTCAACACCGGCACCGGCCGGATACCGGCCCAGGAGCAGCCGAAGCTGGCCAGCAAGTACGCGGCCTATCTGCGCAGGATCGACAAGGCCATGGAGACCTGGGAGCCCGAGCGAGCGCGGCTGTCCTCGCGCAGCCCGCAGACGATGCGGTGCCAATGCACCGTGGACACGATCCTGGCCGGGATGGCGAAGCGCGGTGTCCGGGTCACTTCCACGCCGAACGCGCCCAAGGTGATCAACGCCTCGTCTGGCGTGCGCGAGCGTGGCGGCATCGTCTGCGCCGACTGTGGTCAGACGTTTGCCTAGCCTGAGCAACTGCTTAGGAGCCCGTCTGTCACTCGATGGACGGGGCTTCTTGCATGACCTCCTCGGTGCATGACTTCCCCGGTACCGGGCGGGTTTGCTGCTAGCGGTTCATAGCCGGGCAAACACGGACGGCGAAGCGGGCTAACCGGGTTATTAGCCACGGTCCTGCTGACCTCCTCGGTGAGGCAGTACGAGGCGGTCAAGAAGCAGCGACACGCCGGGGGTACTTCTGGGGGTAACCCGTCCGTCAACGGGGGGTACAAACCGAATATCAAGTAGTAACTAGGACAGCGCCGAGTGACCTCCTCGTTGAGCGTTTGAGCAGGTCAGAGGCCCTATTCGAGCGTTCTTCCATCCCGTTCACACCGAGGAGGTCACTGGTTCGATCCCAGTATCGCCCACCACATTCCAGCAGGCCGGATGTCCGCGACAGCGCGGCACCGGCCTTTTTGCTGCCGTGGCTAGTCGCGCGGCCTCAGCTGCT
>Ga0335074_10000865_pt1 | contig 41486 bp, 37 predicted proteins | sample Lox_Sample_23_FD_206715 | JGI IMG/M metagenome (GOLD analysis project Ga0335074, IMG submission 206715) | Soil microbial communities from Loxahatchee National Wildlife Refuge, Florida, United States - Lox_Sample_2.3 | ecosystem: Environmental > Terrestrial > Soil > Wetlands | place: USA...
ACGGGTCCGCACTCCGCCGGCGCTACAAGGGCGCGCTCGGCCGAGCAGGTCTCCGCCCTCTTCGCTTCCACGATCTTCGCCACACGTTCGGGACGCGGATGATCGCCAAGGCGGACATCAGGCGGGTAAAGGAGTGGATGGGCCACGCGGACATCCAGACGACGATGCGCTACCTCGAATACGCCCCGCATGCCGAGGACGCTGCGCTGGTGGCCGAGGCGTTCCGGGTGGAGCCGCCGGCGCCGGCGCACGTGCCGGAGTAACCGAAGCGTCCCGAAGCGTCCCGAAGCGTCCCGAAGCGTCCCGAAGCGTCTCCGAACGTCCCGGCGGGCCAGCCGCCGATTGACCGGTGCGTGGCAGCCGCTTCCGATAAGCCGCGTGCGGTGCTGGCTGAGTGCCGGCTCTACGTCGCGAGCGGATCGGTGCTGCGGGAGCGCTGGCTGAGGTCCCCCGGGGGTCGTCTCCACGGCAATCGAGTCGGGTGCGTTTCGCCGACCACCGGGCCAGCTTCCCCAAACGCTTGCGCGCGCGATGTGCCAGTCGAGGATGGAGGATCGGTCCGATCTCCGCGCGCGACTGGGCCGGCGGAAGGGCGTCCACGGCGTCCACCCGCAGGTGCCGCCGTTCCCGACCGCGCACGAGTCCTGTTTCGGCTCCAGCGGGAGCTCGGTGCTGACGGTCGCGGACATCACCCGCTCGGCGGGCACAATGGTTCTCCCGCACAACGACGAGGAGCCGAGCGACCGACCCGCCCCCACACGGCGACCCGATCCCCGTAGCCAGCAGAAGCACTCGCCACAGTGGCGAACGTCCGCGCGGCTGCCGTTCTGCGCGAAGAGCAGCAGTCTTGCTGAGACTGCCGGGTCTGCGACGATGCAGCAATCTCCGTCGTGAGCCTGGAGCGGCGGCTGCTTTCTCAGCTTGGAAGTTCGCTCGATGGCGTGTTGGTGATGAGTCGGAAACCGGCGTCAAAGGACCGCAGTTTTCGCAAGTGGCCGTGCCGGCGGTCCCAAGTCCCGCTGTCGAGGTCCCGCCGCACGGCTTGCGTCACGCGCTCGACGATGGCGGGCGGCATGCGCGCGAACCCGGAGGTCGCGTCGCGCGCAGCGCGGTCGAGAACGCGCTCGGGGTGGGCCCAGAACGACCCGAGCGTCCAGTCCGGCGTGTCCTCCGGGATCTCGACTACCTCGACGGGTCGTCTCGCACAAGATCGTCGATCAGCGCGGCACCGCGATCCTTCGAAAGCTCGACGGGCCGCGGCGAGGGAGCGACAAGACGGCGGGGCTCGGCTGGACTCGAAGAGATGCGCGTCGTCCTCTCCGCCTCGCAAGATGGGTACCACCCGCTCCCAACATAGGTGGTCCTCCCGATGCGCCGGCCGTCGGAGACTTTTACGTTGCTGGGGCACACGGATCGCTGGAGGAATCATGATCATTTTGGACGTCGTTCTGATGGGGCTCGTGACCGTCGCGATCGTCTCGTTATTGGCGTGGAGCATCTGCACGCAGTACCGCGACGCCGGCTGTGACCAGCTTCGTATCCGCCGTCGCCTGCAGATCAGGGTGAGGCTCGTGATGCTCGACGAGCCCGAGTCTGTCGATGGCGCTGTCGGGTGAGGACACCGGCATCAGCGGCGAGCGTGCGACGTCTCCACGCCTCGGCCGCCACGGGGCGCCTGCTCGACCCGTGCCCGCACTTGCGCTCGTGAGGGCCGGAGAGGATCATCTCGGCGTGCGGGGATCGGGGCCTGTGCTTGACGTTGATACGACCGAGCTGCTCGAACGTGAGGAGCCGCTCGCAGCGATGGCTGCTGCGTGGAGTGACGTCGTTGAGCGTCGTTCCGGGCTGCTCGTGTTGGTGCACGGCGAGGCCGGGATCGGCAAGACGGCGCTTGTGCGCCGGTTCTGCGCGCAGACGGCCGGGTCGGTGCGGGTGTTGTGGGCGACCTGCGATCCGCTGTTTACGCCGCGGCCGTTGGGGCCGCTGTTTGACATCGCCCGGGTGGTCGAAGGCGAGCTCCGCGGGCAGGTCGAAGCCTCCGGCCAGCCACACGAGGTGGCGCGTGCGCTGATGGACGAGCTGGATGGGCGGTCCTCGTCGATGGTGGTGGTTGAGGATCTGCATTGGGGGGATGAGGCGACGTTGGATGTGCTGCGGCTGTGCGCGCGGCGGGTCGACGCGGTGCCCGCGTTGCTGGTCCTGACGTATCGCGACGACAGCTTGGCCCGTTCCCACCCGCTGCGAACCATGCTCGGAGAGCTGCCGAGCGGGCGGAGCCGGCGTCAGGAGCTTGGTCGCTTGTCTGGCAACGCGGTGGCGAGGCTGTCGGAGTCCTCCGCGGTTGACCCCGCTGAGCTGTATGAGCGGACGGGCGGGAACCCGTTCGGCTGCTAGCCGAGGGGCTGCGCAATGCACAGATCGCCGAGCGACTGGTCCTGTCCGAGAAGACCGTCGATCATCACGTGTCAGCGATCCTCCACAAGCTCGATGTCCGCTCCCGCGGTGAGGCAACCGCTGCCGCTGGGCGGCTGGGGTTGCTTCAAGGCGTCGGCTGAGAGAACGAGCCGGCGACTCCCAGGCGTGCGGCTTGCGCGGCGGCTTCTCCCCGCGTGCGGACATTCAGTTTGCGGAGGATCGCTGACACGTGATGATCGACCGTCTTTTGCGAGACGACGAGACGCTCGGCGATCTCGGCGTTGCGCAGGCCTTCAGCCAGGAGCGGTAGGACCTCAAGCTCACGGGTCGTCAAGCCGGCCGGGTTGGCGCGGGTCTGTGAACGAGGGCCCCGGGGAAGCCCGTGTGCTCCTCGCTCGCGCAGGCGACGCGCGACGATTGCTGCTGCCGGCGCGGCGCCGAGCCCGCGCAGCTCCTCGAGGGCGCGGCGCAGGGCCGCTTCGTCGTCGGCGTCGACGAGGGCCAGCGCCGCCTCGTAGGGACAGCCGTGCTCGCGCCAGAACCGCTCCGCGGCCTGCCATTCGCCGCCGATCTGCAGGCGGTACACCTCGTCCGCTTGGTCGGGAGGCTCGGTCAGCAGCCCGGCTCGCCAACGCCAGATCGCCACCTCGCCGATGCGCACCGGCTCGCGGAGTTCCAGAGCGAGCGTGAAGGCGCTGTCCGTCTCGGCGTTGATTGCGCCGGGTCTGCCCTCCAGCCACGCCGCCTCGGCGCGCGCCGCGGCGGCCTGCCCGAGGCCATACAGCTCCCCGGTGCCGGTGGCCATCTCGAGCATTTCGTCGAGTAGCGGCCAAGCTCCGGGATCGCCGCGCCGGGCCCGCACCAGCGCGAGCACCTTGAGTGCCATGAAACGGGACCCGAGAACTCCTTCCAGCGGGCTGGCAAGGATCGAGGCGGCCAGCTCAGCGGCGGCGCTCCAGCCTCCTCGCTCGAGATCCGCTCGCGCGCGGTTGGCGAGCAGGTAGCTCAGCCACGCGTCGAGGCCGTGCTCACGGCAGTATTCCGTTCCTGCGTGGTTGTGCTGATCGAACCGCGCCCAGTCGTGAAGGCGCGCGAGGTTGCCGCACAGATTGATATACGAGCGCCCGGCCTCGATCGCCACGCCGCCCTGCTTGGCCAGCTCGATGCTGCGCTCGAGCATGTCGATGCCCTCGCGATCGCCCTCCCCAATCTCGACACAGCCGATGATGTTGAGCGCCAACGCGAGCGCCTCGACGTCGCCGACCTGCTCGGCCAGCGACATCGCGCGCCGACCCCAGGCGATCGCCTCGTCTATCGCCTCAACGCGCGCCGCTTGCTCGGAGAGTCCCGCGTAGGCCCGCGCGAGCTCCGGACCGGGTGGGATCGGCTCGAGTAGGGTGACCGCCTCGAGCCCGGCCGCCTTGGCTTCGTCCGGTCGACCCAGGCACATGAGCAGCCCGAGCCGTCGACGCTGCGTCTCTCCCTGCTTGACGACATTGCCGAGGCGGCGATGGATCGCCAGAGCGTCGTCCAGCGCCTCGATCGCCTGCTCGCGCATGTCGGTCAGGTAGCTCTCATCGGCGAACCGCTCGAGCAGCAACGCTCGCTCCGGAGCCGGTAGGCCCTTGGCGAAGCGCAGCGCCCGGGCATATTGATCCTGCGCCTCGCGATGAGCGCCGACCGACGCGGCCTGCTCGCCCGCGGCCGGCGCGAACCGCAGCACGGCCGCGGCGTCGCCGGTCGCCTCGGCGTGGTGCGCCAGCCGGGCCAGGTCAGGTTGGCCGATCGCCGGCTCGACGAGAGCGTCGATCGCACGACGATGCAGCGTGATCGCTCGGTCAAACGGCAACGAGTCCTCGACCGCTAGTCGCGCGAGCTCGTGCCGAAACGCAACGCCGTCGGCCTCGGTCCTGAGGATGCCCGAGCTCACACACTCATCGAGCGCCTCCAACGCTTCCGAAGCCAAGGCCTCCAACAGCCACACCTCGGCGCGCTGGGGGACCACCGCCACCGCGTCCAACAGCCCGCGCGCTGGTGCGCTGAGCCGGGCTACCCGGGCCAGCACCGCGTCCCGCACCGCCTCTGGCACGGGCTCGCTATCCGCGGCGAGCGCCTCGGTCACGAAGAACGGATTGCCCCCGGTGCGGGCGTACAACTCGTCGGCGTCGAGCGCCGACCCCTGCGCGAGCTGACCCACCGCCTCCCGCGACAGGCCGGCGAGCTCGAAGCGGGTCACGCGCGCCGAACCAGGCAGGTCACCCAGCATGATCCGCAACGGATGGAAGCGGTGCAGCTGCTCGACCCGGTAGCTGCCAATCACCAGCACCGGCACGGTCTCCGTACGGTGCGCGACCAGGCGTACCACGTCGAGGGTCGCCTCATCGGCCCAGTGCAGATCCTCCAGCACGAGGACCGTGGGCTGAGGTGAGTCGAGCTCGCTCAGCAGCGTGGCGGCCACGTCATGGGGCTGGCCGCCCTGCTCGACCTGGTCGCGAAGCTCACCACCGGTCTGTCGAGCGATGTCGAGTAAAGGGCCGAGCGGGCGCGGGGTGAACAACGGATCGCACGAGGCCCACAGCAGCCGGGCCCGCTCGCCGGCCTCCGCGCAGAAGCGACGCAACAGCGCCGTCTTGCCGAGCCCGGCCTCCCCGCGCACGAGCACCAAGCGCCCGCGTGCGCCCGCAGCGACTTCGGTGAGCCGCTCGCGCAGCAACGACAGCTCCCCCGTGCGCTCGAGGAGCTCCACAGTCCCGACAGCGACGGCGCGACTACGCAGCGGCACGGCAGCATCATGCTCCCGTGCGCCACGCGTTTCAACTACTCCGGTCAACGCTCAGCCAGCCACGGGCTCGCGCACTCTGCGCCGGACCACGACGGTCGCGCCCGCGCCGAGGCCGACCAGAGCCAGCACCCCAGCCCCGCCGATGCCAGCATCGCCCCACTGGAAGCCGGCCTGCGCCGACGGTCCCGCCGGCTGAACCGCAGACGCCACCGAAGCACGGGATGCGTTGCCGCTCGTCAAAGATCCACCGGAGTCGACGCGTATGTATGCCAACGCGACCGAAGGCGCGCTCAGCGCGAGAATCGCGGTCACTGCGACCAGCAGCCGCTTGATCGATTTGAACATGACTTCCTCCTCCATTAGTTGGTTGACACTCGGTGACACGGCTACAACCTAGGGGCCGATCGGTCAACCCGCATCGGGAGGAGCACCCATGTTGGGCGGTGGGGGTACCTATCTTGGGACGGCTTGTCGGGCCGATCGCGCCGGTGAACGATGTGTCCATGGTTGACGTCGTTGGGCACTCGGTTATCTCGACCAGCCCCGGGAGTTTGTTACGGCCGGGTCGACGGCGGTGGGGCCGGAGACGGATGCGGCGCTGTCGCTCGCACTGCGGCTGCAAGCGCCCTGGGTGGTCGGAGAGCTGGCCTGCTGGCGGTGGCGCGCGGGGATACGCGATCGGCTCGCTCCGGAAGCCGAGGCGGCCCTGGCGCTAGCGGGCACGTCTCGGCGATCCTGCGCAAGCTCGACGTTCGCACACACACGGTGAAGCGGCCGCGGAGGCGACGCGGCTGGGGCTGGGAGCCCAAGATAGGGAGCGACGACTCCCAACATAGGTAGTCCTCCCGATGCGCGCCGATCACGGCGCTCCTACGTTCACGGCATCCCACAGGGCAACTGATCAGGAGGACCCACATGCCGCGATACATCGTGCAGCGCACCTTCCCTGACGGACTCCAGATTCCGGTCGGGAACGGTGGATCCGAACTGTGCCAAATCGTCGTTGAGCGAAACGCCGAGGACGGTGTTACCTGGGTGCACTCCTACGTGAGCGCCGACAAGCGCACAACGTTCTGCGTCTACGACGCACCCACGCCCGAGGCGATCCGCAAGACCGCCTCCCGGAACGACTTGCCCGTCGATCAGATCACGCAGGTCCAGGTGCTCGACCCCTACTTCTACAGCTGAGGGGGTGTGATGCGCAGATGAGAAAGGTTCGCGCCGGCTCTCGTCGGCGCGTTGGTCGCCGTGTTTCCGCCGGGGTGGCGATGCGAGGCCTGGTCGCTTGCGGTCGGTCCAGCGGACCCCGGGAAGACGATTGGAGGTCGTAATGACGACGTTGTTTCAGCGGCTCCGCAGGCCGCTAGCAGGACGTGCCGCAGCCGCCGCACTGACCGTGGGCCTGGTTGCCGTGGCCCTTGTCTTCAGCTCGTCCGCGAGCGCCCAAAGCAGTCCCGAGTGTTCCGACGATGCGGTCGCTCCGACCGGCCCGGCGACGATTTCGACCGCGTCGACGACGCCATATGGCCGGGTCCTGGTCGAGGGATCGGGTCCCTACACCGGTTGCTCTCTGTACCTGCTCACCTCAGACCGGCTCCATGCGCTGACCGGCGCGCCGTTCGCATGTGGCGACAACGCGAACGCCCTAAGCACGAGTGACGATCTGAATCCTTGCGACAGTGACCTGTGGCCGGCGCTCCTCACCAAGGGCGCTCCGATCGCGGGGCCTGGGGTCAACCCCAGGCTTCTCGGGACGGTGACCCGCACCGACTTCGACTTCCTGACGGGCGGGGCGTCGGTCAAGCAGGTGACCTACAACGGCTATCCGCTGTACCGGTTCTTCCTGGACCAAGCGGCGGGGGATACGCAAGGGGCCAACCTGGACGATCCGGTGCCCAGCCCTCCAGGCATCTGGTACCTGGTCGATCCGCGTCGTGGCACTCCGGCAACGGGTCAGGCTGAGTTGGAGCTCGAGACGGCTTCCGTCGAAGGTACTGGGCCCGGCCAGACCGTACTGGCCGCAAGGATGAACAACGACTTCAGCGCCTTCCCCGACGCGAGCTTCCCCGTCTACACCTTGAGCCGGGACCCGGGTCACGAGCAGGGCGGCCTAGGACATCACGAGTGGCGCCACGGGAGCACGTGTCAGGGGCTGTGTGCCGTTTACTGGCCACCGCTCCTCACCTCAGAGGAGCCTGTAGCAGGCCCCGGCGTTGACCAGCGTGCCCTCGGATTCATCGTCAGACCCGACGGCAGCCACCAGGTGACCTACCACGGTCGGCCTCTATACCTGCTCTACAAGGACGCCTATATCGGGCCGCCCGTCAACGTCGGCACGCAGGGCATCTACGGAGCGGGTGCGCACACCCCATGGGGCGTGTTCAACACCATCCCGCCGCTCCCCTAGAACCTCCATCGCGCCAGAAAACACCGAAAGCCCCGGCCGGCTCGATCGACCGGGGCTTTCTCAGCCGTCGAGCACGATCGAGCGCATGCGCAGCACAGCGTGTTCCGTGGCGCTGCAAGTACTCACTAAGCCGGGGTGCTACCTGACTCCACGCCGCGTACGGCGTGGCGGACCGCCAGCCGTTCGCAGCGGCCCCCTTCGTGGGTCGATCGTGAACCCCGATAGGGGTTCAGCACCATTTGCCAGGAAAGGGATTTCTTGGTAGGTTGCCTGCTTAACAACGGGGCCAGCAGGCGGAGTTATGGGATCGGTGGGGGCGCGGTGGGCTGGGCGGAATCGAGGCTCGAGGACTCGACAGCGACCGGCGTCGCACGCCGACCCGGCATCTGCGCCTAGGTGATTTGGTCGGCAGCTTGGCGGATCGGGCGACACCTGAGGAGGACCATGGAGGGCAGGGCCGGGGGGCGAGTGACGTGGGTCGCGGCGATCGCACTGGCGATCGTGGTGGCTTGTCTGTTGTTGGCGAGCGGCGCGCGCGCGGACTCGACGGTGTACGTGCCGGCGACAGCGGGTCCGCCAGATGCGTATGGGAGTACCGGATTTGTCGATACCGGCGTTTCCGTACAGGGATCGGCGTCTATCTCGACGTCTGGCACGGTCAACATCGGGTACGGCCCAAACGACACTCCTGACGGCGACGCGACAGCGGGCGCCTGCAGCACTCAGTGCCCGGCGCCGACCTTGACCTACTGGTCGCTGATCGCTCGGATCGGAGATGGACCGTGGCAGGAGGTCGGGTCAGGTCCCACCACCATCCTCGGCACAGGCGAGGTGTACCTCGCGGATGACGACGATGGCTACTCCGACAACTCGGGGCAGTGGACGGCAACCGTCACAGCCGATCCCGGGCAGAGCGATAACCCGCGCCTGGCCGTCGCGCTCGATGTCCAGAACGGGTCGGTCACCAGCACATCCGGGTCGATCGACTGCGGTCCGAGCGACAGCGGTTCGACCGGCACGGCGTGCTTTGCCACGTCCGCCCCCGGCGCGCCCGTGACCCTGAATGCGGTCGCGAACTCCGGCTATATGTTCACCGGCTGGGTGGGAGGGGGATGCACCGGCTCGGGCACCTGTCAAGTCACGAGCGGGACGACCAACGTCGTCGAGGCGACGTTCGGGCCGTCATCTACCGAGGCACCGATGCTCTTTCTCACCAACACCGACGATCACAACGGTGTCGAGCCCCGCGGCGGCGCGGCCACCTATACGTTGACCGCCGGCGTGAGCGCCGACAGTCCCGTTGGCGAGAACGGTCCTCGCCTGTTCACCATCTACGATCCGCTACCCGCGGGAGAGAGCCTGTCGGCCACTCCGGCCGGAACGGGCTGGAACTGTGACGAGTCCGGCGGCAGTGAGGTGCGGTGCACGACCAGCAGCCAAGCCACGATCGCCGTCGGCGCCAGCCTCCCATCGATCACGGTCCCAGTTGACGTCACGGCAACGGCGGCCTCACCGCTGGCAAACGCCGCGCAGGTGATCTCCTCCGACGCGCAGTCGGCTGTCATCGCCACCGACGTCATGACCGCGGCACAGGCCCCGTCATCGCCGCTGCCCGGCGCCGCCACGGCACCGACCGTATCGGCCTCCGCGCCCAAGCCGTCGGGTAGCTCAGCCGCGGCATTCGCCGGCGCGGTGAACCCCGGCGGACTTCCGACCACCGCCCATTTCGAGTACGGGCTCGATCCTCGCTACACCGGCGGCGGCTCGGTTGTCTATGACCAGAGCACTCCGACGGTGACGGTGGGCGCCGACTCCACGAGCCATTCGCTCTCGCGGGTCGTGACGGGGCTCGTGCCCAACGCCGTGTACCACATGCGGCTCGTCGCCACCAACTCAGCAGGGACAAGCACGAGCCCCGACGAGGTGTTCGCGACCGGGAAGGCGCCGGCGCCGCCGCCGCCCGCGCTGGGCAAGACCGCGGACGTGAAGCCGATCTCCGGTCTGGTGTTCGTCAAGCTGCCCGGCGGCGGCCCCGCGGCGCACTCCCAGGTGTCCCCGATCACCGGCGCGGGGTTCATCCCGCTTACGCAGGCTCGCCGGTTGCCGGTCGGCGCACAGGTCGACGCCCGACGCGGCACGCTGCAGATCGTGTTGGCGACGCCCGAGAAGCACCATACGCAGCAGGCGCGTCTGAGCGGTGGCGTGTTCTCGGTCAGCCAGGCGAGGACCGGCAAGCAGAAGGGGCTGGCCACGTTCAGGCTCAAGGAGAACGCGTTCCCGAGCGGGCCGAGCTACGCCAGCTGCGGCGTTGGCAAGCGGGCCAGCGCAGCCAGTGCGAGCATGCCGGTGGCGCCGCGGGCGGCGAAGCTCAACCGCAAGGTCCTGCAGCTGCTTCGCGCCTCAGACAACCATGGCAGCTTCCGCACGGCGGGCCGCTACAGCGCCGCTACCGTGCGCGGCACCGAGTGGACGGTTGAGGATCGTTGCGACGGCACGCTGACCAAGGTCAAGCGCGGCCGGGTCGTCGTCCTGGACTTCCACACGGGCAAGACAGTCACCCTGCGGGTCGGCCAGAGCTTCCTGGCCAAGGCCGCTCCGCTTCCATGATCTGCGCCGCACGCGCGGTGCTTCAGCTCCCGCTGTGATGCTCTGCACGTTCGTAACCCAAGGCGCCTTGGAAGGATGCGTCGAGGACCGGGGAAACCACCACGATGGGCGCGACCCAGACGGTGGCGCTCGAGCTCGAGGAACAAGGACCCCCGGGTGGTCGAACAGCACGCGCATGCGGACGCCCTCCGCCGGCGAACTTAGGGGATCATGTTGGGGAGATGAACGACTCACGGCCGGTGAGCCGCCACGAGCATCAGGCGGTCGGCGCAGACGGTTTGGTGCCGAAGGTCCCGATGCGGGCTGTAGTCGGCGGAACTGGATGACGTCGCCGGAGAGGATCGACACGCCGAGGATCGCGGTCAGCGAGACCTACCACGGCGTGAGGATCACCGAGGATTACCGCTGGCTGGAGGACGCCACCTCTGAGGAGACGAAGGAGTGGACGGCCGCGCAGAACGCGCGCACGCGCGCTTTTCTCGACAGTCGGCCGTCGTACGGAGCGGTGCGGCAGCGCGCTGAGGCGATCGCCAGGGCTGAGTCGGTGAGCTGGGGCCGTGGCAGTTACGGGGAGGAGTTTGAGGGCCCACGAAAGGCTGGCAGCGCGTACTTGGTGCTCAAGCACGAGCCGCCGAAGCAGCAACCGGTCCTGGTGGCCCTGGCCGATCTCGATGACGCGTCCGGCGCGCGAGCGGTCGTCGATCCGAACGTCGTCGACGACACGGGCGCGACGACGATTGATTGGTTCGCGCCCTCTCCCGACGGTCGGTTGGTCGCCGTCTCGCTGTCGTCGCACGGTACCGAGGAGGGCACGCTGCATCTGTTCGCGGTCGGCACCGGGGAGCCGGTCGACGTCAGCATTCCTCGTGTCCACGGTGGCACCGCGGGCGGATCACTGGCCTGGGCGGGCGACTCGTCCTGGTTCTGGTACACCCGCGGGCCGGGGCCGGACGAGCGCCCGCAGGAGGACCTCGCGTTCTTCCAGGAGGTTTGGCGACATGTGGTTGGGGAACCGCTGGACCGGGACCGTCGCGACCAGCCGGGTCCGCTGGCCGACCCACGCATCGTTGAGCACTTTCTCGAGCCGTCGCCGGACGGACGCTGGGTGATGGACCGGACCCAGAAGGGCGACGGCGGCGAGTGGCAGGTGTTTGTTCGTGCCCAGCACGGTGGTGAGTGGTGGCAAGTCGCCGAGATATCCGACCGGTGCGTGTGGGCGGTTTTCGGCAGCGATGCGTTATATATGCTCTCGCGCGCCAGTTCCCCGCGCGGTCGGGTACTCCGCCTCTCGCTCAGGGACGGCGTCACGGTGTCACAGGCGGAGTGTGTCGTCCCGGCGGCTGAGGTCACGATTGAGGGTCTCGCCGCCACAGAAGGCAGGCTCTGGCTGCTCGATATCGATGGTGGTCCATCGGGCCTGCGGGTCAGTGACCCTGATGGCGCTAACCTCAAGCGCGTCGACGTGCCGCCGGTGTCTGCGATCGAAAGCCTCGGCAGACTCAACGCACACGAGGTGGTTTACGCGATCGAGTCGTTCACCCGCCCACGGGTTTGGTGGCGCGCGAGAGACGACGCTTCGCCGCGACCGACGGCGCTTGCCGATGAGTCGCTGTTCGACCTCTCGACCTACGACGTGCGCCGCGAGTTTGCCACCTCCGCGGATGGCACCCAAGTGCCAATGACCCTTATGTCTGCGCCCGGCACCCGCCGCGACGGCTCGGCCGCCGCGCTGCTCACCGGGTACGGCGGCTTCGGCGTCTCGCTCAAGCCTCGGTTTGACCTGACCCGCCTGCTGTGGCTGGAGCAGGGCGGTGTGTTCGTGGTCGCGAACCTGCGCGGCGGCGGTGAATATGGCGAGGAGTGGCACCACGGTGGGCGACGCACCACCAAGCAGCACGTGTTCGACGACTTTCTCGCGTGTGCGCGGTATCTGGTCGACTCGGGTGTCACCAGCAGCGAGCGGCTTGCCATCATCGGGGGGTCCAACGGCGGGCTGCTCATCGGCGCGACCCTTACTCAACATCCCGAACTCGCCCGCGCCGTCGTGGCCTTGGTGCCTGTCATGGACATGCTACGAGCCGAGCTGCACCCTAACGGCGCCTTCGTGGCCGAAGAGTTCGGCACGGTGCACGATCCTGATCTGTTCGAGACGCTACTGGCGTACTCTCCGTACCACAACGTCCGGGACGGCACCGCCTATCCCGCGACACTACTCACCGGCGGAGAGTTCGACCCGCGAGTCGATGCGTACCACCCGAGGAAGATGGCGGCCCGGCTTCAAGCCGCTACGTCGAGCAGCCAGCCCGTCCTGCTCCGAATCGAATCGGGCGGACACGGCATCGGCAGCTCGCTCGATGAGACCATCGCCAAATTGACCGACACCTACACGTTTATCTTCGACCGACTAGGCATCGCCTACCGACCGGCATAGCGGCGGTGCGAACTCGCACCCGTTTGATCACCACGCCGGCTTATGGTGTCGCGACTGAGTCACGGGCCTTGTGTGCGTGCGTGGCGCACGAGGCTACGCAGAAGCCAGAGATCGATGGCCAGGAACGGAAGGAATACGAGCCCCCACCAGTAGCCCTTGGCACACAGGAACACGGTGACGAAGAGGATCCACGGGGCGAGAAGGGCGCGGACGACGATCATCCCTTTGTAGTGCTTACGCGCCCATTGGCCGTCCAAGCCCGGCCGTTGGTTATGTGCAGTCATTCGATCGGTCGACCAGTTGATCCGTCGGTTCGGCGAGGAAGGCCTAACGGAACCCGAGCCTTCTATCCACGATCGTGCTTTGCGATTCGAAACACGCGGTATGCGAGGCCGAAGTGCAACGCCGCGAACCCGACGAGCAGGAGTTCCCAGGGACCGCCGACACCCGCGCGGTAAAGAATCGCCGTCAAGAGCAGCAGCCAGATACCGACACCCACGCGCAGCAGGGCGATCTGCCGATGGCTCCAGGACCGGAGCTGGAATGCGTGCTCACGTGATCGATTGGTGTTCATGGTCCCTCCTTGGGGATCCCTGTGAAGTTGATAGTCGAATGATATCACTTCGCTACCAGGGGCGCAAGCCGAGTGGTCGGCGACAGGCAACCATCCGGCCGTCACGATTACGCGATCGTCACAGGGTGGTCATTGCATGGATACCAAATCCAGGCGGCCTGCCGATTAGCTGAGCGGCGCTGGTCATCCCGTAAGGCCGTGGGCAATCGCGGGTCGGCGTCCGCGGCTCCAACGGTACGGGAATTGGTGCGGCACGGTGGCCGCCACGCCACGTAATCGCACGAGAGAGAGGCGGTCGAATGCTCGAGCATGACCACAAGCCAGGCGGCGAGGAGCCGACTGGAGCGGCGGGTGCACTCGGTCAGGAGCAGGACTCGGAGGGCTTGGTCGTCACGCGGCGTACGGCCCTGGTGGCCGGCGGTGTCGGCGTCAGCGGCCTGATCTTCGCTGGTGGCCTCGCGGTCGGTGTGCCCGCGGCCGACGCGGCGCTGCCGACCACAACTGCCCCCGAGCAGCTGCGGCTCGAGTTCGGCAACGACCCAGAGACCGAGATGACCGTCTCGTGGAGCGCGCCTGGCACGGTGCCGATGCCGGCGCCGACGCTCGCTTACTCGACCAGTCCGATCTCCGCGACCAATCGCGGCAAGGTCATCGCGCTGCCCGAGTCGGCGCCGCTCGATCTGACCAAGGGACCGCGCCGGGGCCCGAGCTCGACCAGCTTCCTCGACGGCCAGACCGGACAGACGACGTACCACTACCACGTCCCGCTCAGAGATCTGCGGCCCGACACGATCTATTACTACGAGGTCTCCGACGGTGCCGGCTCGACCGCCTCGGCGCGGTTCCGGACCGCACCGCGCGGTCGTGCCTCGTTCCGCTTCACCGCGTTCGGCGACCAGGGCGTGAACCCGCCATCACCCGGCACGACCGCGGGCGTGATCAACCCCGGAGATGGCGCCGGCGGACCGCTGTTCCACCTGATGGTGGGCGACCTCGCGTACGCGAATACGACCAACCCGCCGGCGGTCTGGCGGCCATGGGCGCTGATGGTCGCGCCGGCTGCCTCGACCTTCCCGTGGATGCCCGTGCCGGGCAACCACGAGCTCGAGACGGGCAAGACCGACATCACCGGCCGTAGCACCGGCGTCTACAACGGCCCCTACGGACTGGGCACCTACATGGCCCGCTACCTTCTGCCGGACAACGGGCTGACGAACTGGGACGGGAACACGCTCCAGGGCAATTTCTACAGCTTCCAGGTCGGCACCGTGCTGTTCGTCAACCTCTACGGCAACGACGTGATCTGGCAGACGTCGGACTTCAGCTCGCCCAACGTGACTCAGTACACCGGTGATCTGAAGGCCGAGCCGGGGACCACGAACCTGGTCCCCGACGATTCCGACGGCACCCCGAACCTGCAGCTCGAGTGGCTCGAGAGGACCCTGCGTGAGGCGCGCAGGCCGGGCTCCGGCGTCGAGATGATCGTCGTGCAGTTCCACTTCCCGTTCGCGAGCGTCGACACCGGCAACAGCTGCGACATGGGACTCCGCACCGCCTTCGGACCGCTGTTTGACAAGTACGAGGTCGACATCACGCTGAGCGGTCACAACCACAACTACTGCCGCTCGCTGCCGGTACGCGGGTACGACCCGCCGGCCGCGGTCGCGACCGGTCCGATCACCAATCCGTTCGGTACCTTCGCGACGGGCGACACACTCAATACTCGTCGTCCGACCGTGCGCCAGTCGGAGCCCATCTCGATCGACGGCGATGACGTCTTCGACACCTCGCTGGGCACGGCGCACCTAGTCATTGGTGGCGGTGGCGCCGGCTCGACGATCGGCGAGACGATCGATGCCAAGACCGGGTTCACGCAGGCTCACCCGTTCGCCTCCTCCAACGGCAACAACGTGCAGGCGCTCGAGGACGCGCCCTGGCTCGGGTTCTACGACACCGTCAACGCCTACGGCTACGGAGTCTTCGACGTCGACCCAGGCGACCGTCCCGGCGAGACCTCGATCACCTTCCAGTGGTTCTCGGTGCCGCCCACCAGCAGCCCGCTGCCGACGAAGCCGGTGGAGAAGTTCACCTTCACCCGCCGCACCCAGAAGATTCAGGCCGGCGAGCCGAGGATTGTCGGCAGGCCCACGGTCGGCCACACGGTCATCGCCGACCCGGGCCGGTGGTCCCCGAGGTCGGCCCGGCTCAGCTACGAGTGGCTGCGCGACGGCCTGCCGATCGCCGGGGCCACCTCCTCGAAGTACACGCTCACCGAGGACGATCTCGGTCAGCAGCTGCAGGTTCAGGTCACCGGCACGATCCCCGGCAACATCACGGACACCGCGACCTCGGCGAGCGTCCTCGGCGCCGCCGCGCCGCCGGCACCGAACATCGTGACGATGAGCGGCAAGCTCGCTGCGGGCGGCTCGCTGGCCGCGGTCGTGGCGCCGTTGGCGCTGGGCTCTAGCCGCAAGTTCCAGTGGCTGCGCGACGGTGAGCCGATCAGCGGTGCGACCGACAGCACCTACGACCCGCTCGATGCCGACGTCGGGCATCTGCTCGAGGTGCAGGTGACCGAGCGCGTCGACGGCTACGACCCGGTGTCGGTGACCTCGTCCGCGCAGCCGGTACCGGGTGGTGGCACGGCGCTCACGGTCCCGACGCTCACACCGGAGCCGACCGTCGGGGTCGCGCTCCGGGCCGAGATCGCCGCCGAGGACGCCGCCCACCAGTGGCTGCTCGACGGGGCCGAGATCGACGGCGCCCAGTCAGCCTCCTACACCCCGGTCCCGGCCGACGCCGGCAAGCAGCTTCAGCTGAAGCTCAGCGCCGGCGACGAGTCGGTGATCTCCGAGCCGCAGACCGTGGCCGCGGCCGCGTTCAAAACCGCGTCGCGCCCCGGTTTCCGCGGCACGCCGGTGGTCGGCGGCACGCTGGTCGCGATCGCTGGACCGTGGTCCCCGAGCCCGACGCTCAGCTACCAGTGGCTACGGGACGGAGAGCCGATCGATGGCGCGACCGAAGAAACGCTGGCGGTCCCCGCCGCTTGCGCCGGCCGGGAGATCGCCCTCCGGGTGACCGCCAAGCGCACGGGTTACCTCACCCGGGAGACGACCTCTGACGCGGTGACGATCGGGTACGGCACGATCGAGTCCTCTATGCCGGGGATCGAAGGCGACCCACGCGTCGGCGAGACGCTCCAGGTGATCAAGGGCGAGTGGAGCGCCCAGGCTAAGTTCCACTACCAGTGGATCGTCGGCGGCATCGCCCGAGACGGCCGCAGCACCGGCCCCGCGTACAAGGTCCGCCCCGAGGATCGCGGCCAGCGCGTGACGGTTGAGGTGACCGGCCGCTTGGACGGGTGCGAGCCGGTCGTGCGAAGCTCCGCCGCGACTGAGCCCGTGCGCGGCGCATAACGGTTTGGCCGGCGGTTGGGGCCAGGCAAGCCCCAACCGCCGCTGCACCGCGCTACGCGACGCTTTTCTCGAGGCTGTCGGCGATGAGCTGGTCGATGAAGCTTCGGGAGATCGATTTTCCGGTGAGGGCGCGGTAGAGGATCGGTCCGGAAAGGACGTCGAGGGTGGAATCGATGTCGATCCCCGTTGACAGCTCGCCGGAGGTGATCCCGCGCCGTAGGAGCTCGCGCTCCCTGCACCGCTGGGGGTCGAGGTAGCGCTGATGGAACGTCCGGGCCACCTCTGGGTCGTGCTGCGCCTCGCCGATCAGCGCGAGCAGCACCTTGCCGGCGGGGTCCTTGGTCAGGAAACGAGCGAGGCTGCGTAGATACCGGCGCGTGCCTTCGACGGCGGAGCCCGTGTCGGGGATGGCGAGCGCGCGACCGGCGTCTTCGATCAGGGTGTCGAGGAGGATGTCGACCTTCGAGGGCCACCAGCGGTAGATCGTCTGCTTGGCCACGCCGGCGCGCGTGGCGATCCCCTCGACGGTCACGCCGACGAAGCCGCGCTCGACCAGCAGGTCGTCGGCGGCGTGCAGGACGGCGAGACGGGCGTTCTCGTCGCGCCGCTGCGGCGCGCGTCCCTTGGGCATGCGAGGCGCGGTGTCCGTGCGCTTTGGCATCGGCGGGGATCGTAGCGCAACGCTGCGTTGCGCGTCGCGCTTGACGAGACGCACCGTTGCGTCTATCCTCAGCCAGGCAGCCGATGAGATCGCGACCAGCACATGACGAGACACGTCGGGCGCCCCTGCCGGGCCGGAAACCCTCGTGGTCTCGCTTGGATCCGGGATCGAAGTCCCAGACGGTGGCCGCTCCGAGCACCGCGGGTCGAGCCGTGGCGGCGATCGCGCCGGCGACCGTACTCGTTCTGGGCATGGTCGCAGCCGTCAATCTCCTGATCCCGAGGCTTCAGGCCAGCAGCTTGAAGCCGTCGGTGTCCGGAACGGCGTGGATCGTCGACAGCTACACGCTCGTGTTCGCGTGCCTGCTGATACCCGCGGGCGCGCTTGGCGACCGGTTTGGGCGCAGACGCGGCATGCTGGTCGGGCTGGTCGTATTCGCCGTCGGGTCGGCGTGCGGGGCGCTGGCTCCCAGTACCGCGGTGTTGATGTGCGGGCGCGCGCTGAGCGGCGTCGGCGCTGCGCTCGTGCTGCCGGCCACGCTGGCGGTCACGCTGTCGCGGGTCAAGCCCTCGGACCGTGCGCGCGCTCTCGCCCTCTGGTCCGCGCTGACCGGGATCGGGGGGGTGCTCGGTAATCTCGGCGGCGGTCTGGCGGTTCAGGTCGGAGGCTGGCGGACGCTGTTCTGGGCTGGGGTCCCACTCGCGCTCGCGGCGGCCGCGTTGATCGCCTCGAAGGTTCCCGACCAAACTCCGCACCGCGATCCGGTTGACGGCGGCGGCGCGCTGTTGCTCACCGCGGGCAGCGTCGCCTTGCTGTACGGCATCGTCGACGGGCCGGTACGCGGTTGGTCGTCGTGGCAGGTGATCGGATCGCTGATTCTCGCGATCGTCTTGCTGGTGGCATTCGCCTGGTACGAGACGCGTCGACAGCATCCGATGCTCGATCCGCGCCTATTCAAGCTTGCCGGGGTGCGAACGGGTGCGCTCGGGATCGTCGCGCTGTTCTTCGTCCTTTTCGGGTTTTTCTACATCAACGCCCAGTACCTCCAGGACGTCAAGGGCTACTCGCCGCTGCTTGCCGGCGTCTGCATCCTGCCGCTCGCGCTCGTCGTGCCCGTCGCCAGCGCGCGGAGCACAAGGCTGGTGGAGCAGATCGGCCCCCGAGCAACCATCGTGCTCGGGCTCCTGTCGCTTGCGGCTGGGATCACTGCGCTGTCGTTCGCCACCGCCGCGACCCCGTACGCCCTGTATGGGGTCCTGCTCGGGGTTGCCGGCACCGGCATGGGGCTGGCAATGCCACCGCTGTCGGGCATGATCGTCCACGCGCTTCCGCCCAGCCACGCGGGCGTCGGCTCCGGGCTCAACAGCACCACCCGCGAGTTCGGCTCCGCGTTGGGTGTCGCCGTGCTCAGCACGGTCCTCACCGCTCGGTTCGCCGACCACCTGCCGGGCGCGCTCAGAAGCCTGCCGGGCGGCCGTGGTCAGGCAATCAAACACTCGATCACCGCGGCCCTGAACTATGCCTCCAGCGCCACTGATCCGCTTGTGCGGGCCCACCTGCTACACGCGACTCGCGCCGCGTTCACCGACGGCACGAGCCTGGGACTGCGCGTGGGTGTCGCGCTGGTTCTAATTACCACCGTCCTCGTGGTGCTGCAACACCCACGGGACTGAAAGCCGACCAAAGGACCATCATGACCACGCTCACCACCGCGCCACTCGCCCCGCTGCTGAACCGACTGTTCAGCGAAGCCGAAGCGCCCGCCTCACCCGAGCGCACCGCCGCGCTGGCCCAGATCTCGCCGCACGAACGGGCGTCGCTGAGCGCGAGCACCGACGCCGCGGACTACCGCCGCTTCTATGCCCTGGCCAAGGACGCGTATCTGGCCGTCTCCCGGGAGACGGCGCAACTGCTCTACATGCTCGTGCGCGCGACGGGAGCCCGCGAGATCGTCGAGTTCGGCGCCTCATTCGGGATCTCCACCCTTCATCTGGCCGCCGGTCTGCGAGACAACGGAGGCGGACGGGTCATCACCACCGAGTTCGAGGCGTCGAAGGCCTCGCGGGCGCGTGAGAATTTCTTCGCCGGCGGTCTGGCCGACCTGATCGAGCTTCGCGAGGGGGATGCTCTGGAAACGCTCCGGGGCGACCTGCCCGGCCAGATCGACCTGGTGCTGCTCGACGGCGCCAAGAGTCTGTACCCGGCGGTGCTAACCACGCTCGAGCAACGCCTGAAGCCCGGCACGCTGATCGTCGCCGACAACGCGGACCGCAGCCCCGAGTACCTCCAACGTGTCCGGTCGCCCGACCACGGCTACACATCGGTCCCGTTCGCCAGCGATGTCGAGCTGACCATGCGCACCGGCTGAGGACACGCGCCGGCCGCACGGCCGAGCTCGGGGCCGGTTGGGTCAGCTTTTGTTCCCTGCCCGCAGCCAGGCGATGTAGTCGGCGGCGGCGCGCTCAATGTTCCAGGCGGGCTCGTACCCGGTGTCCTGGTGCAGACGGGTGATGTCGAGCCAGGCCTGGCGGGTGTCGCCGCCGCTCGGCAGGTCGACCTGGGCGTCGGGGACGGCGTGTCGGATCGCGGCGGCGATCTCGGCGTTTGTCGTGGCGTGCCCGGAGGCGACGTTGTAGGTGCGGTGATTGAGGTGCTCGGCGAGCTGGAGCAGCGCGATAGCCCGGCCGGTGTCCTTCACGTAGAGGAGGTCCAGTGAGTCCTCGGCGTGCGTCCGGCCGCGCACCCCGGAGAGGTCGGGCGCCTGGCCGCGGGCGGCGGCGTGAATGAGTTGCGGGGCCGGGAAGAACGGATCGGGGCTGTGGCCGAGCGGTCCCCAGGTGCCGGAGATCCGGAGGTTGACCACCTCGATCCCGGTGGCCTGCGCCAGGTGACCGCCGAGTAGCTCGCTGACCTTCTTGAAGGTGGGGATGAGGTGCGGCGCGCTCATCGACAGCGGGATGTCCTCGGTGAGCGGCCCCTCGAAGGGGTCTCGCGCACCGCCGTAGACACCGATCGTGCTCGCCAGAGCGACGCGTGCCACGCCCCACTCCTGCGCCGCCTGCATGATGTTGAACAGGCTGCCGAGCGACCGTCTGGCCGCTGGCACGGGCGGCTCGGGGCTCGGCGGCCACGGCATCGATCCGGCGAGGTGGACGATCCCGGTGATCCGGTGGCGCCGGCCAACCTCGAGCAACGCTTCCAGATCGGTCGCGTCGGCCCGCTCTATCGCGACCGCGCGACTGAAGCGGCCGGCGGGCGCCGCGGCGTAGGTGCGCTGGACGACCACGCATTCCTGGTCTGCGTCGAGCAGCGCCTGCACGGTGTGGGAGCCGATAAAGCCCAGCCCGCCGGTGATCAGAATCATCATCGTCCTCGCTTTCGTCCCGAGCACTGATCGTCAGTAGTACTGACGATCAGCATAGCGATACGCTGTGCCCGTGTCCATCGACAACGAACCTGGCCCCGTGGTGAGCCGGCGCTTGGGATACCTGTTCAAGCACGCCCAGATTCGGATGCACGAGCTCAACACCGAGGCGCTGGCCCCGTTTGGCATTGACCAGCGGGAGCTCGGCATCCTGCTCGTGATCGCAAGCCACGAACCGGGCTCGCAGCTTCAGGCGGCGCAGCGGCTCGGCATCGACCGGACCTCGATGGTCACGCTCCTTGACGCGCTCGAGGACAAGGGGCTCGTGTCGCGTCATCCCCACGCGGCGGACCGGCGCCGCAACGTGGTCGAGCTCACGGAGGCCGGTCGCGACACCGTCGAGCGAGCTGACCGGGCGAGCGAGCGCGCCGAGGCCGAGCTGCTCGCACCGCTCACCCCACAGCAGGCCGACCGACTCCGAAAATCGCTGCAGGCCATCGTGGCCAACCCACCTGTGAACGCAGAGCAAGAGCCGCGAGCGGCGGCGAAGCGATGACCCGGTCGCACCAAAGCCCATGCTGATCTACTCGATGAGCGTCTCGGTGGACGGGTTTATCGCCGACCGCGCGGGTGCGATCGGGTGGTCGGTCCCCAGTGAGGAGCAGTTTCGTCTCCACCTTGCGCAGGTACGCGAGCTCGGCGCCCATCTGTGCGGCCGCAAGCTCTACGAGACGATGCTGGTGTGGGAGACGGATTCGTCGCTGCGGGACACCGAACTCGGGGCCGCGTTCGCAGACGTCTGGTGCGCGATCCCAAAGGTCGTCTTCAGCCGCACGCTCGACAGCGTCCAGGGCAACGCTCGGCTCGCCGAGGCGTCGGTGGCCGAGGAGGCCGCCGCGGCGCGCGAGGCAACCGAGAAGGATGTGTCGATCGGCGGCGCCGGTCTGGCCGCCGCGGCGATCGAGCTCGGCCTGGTCGACGAGTTGCGGTTGTTTCGCAATCCGGTCGTTGTCGGCGGCGGCACGCCGTTCCTGCCGCCGGTCGCCGAACAGGTTCCACTGCACCTGATCGAGACCAGGACCTTCGGCTCAGGAGTGATCTACGAGCGCTACGGGCGTGCCAGGGGTGAGTCGGACTGACACCAGCGAGATGAGGGTGATGGCTTTCATGGCAGCGCCTCCCCGCGCCGGCGGCACTATGACGGGCGGCGCGCCGGCGGGAGCGCCCCCCAGACGAGCGATGAGATCCCCTGGATCGTGTCGATCCCATATTGCTCGCTCGGGTCGTGGGCGGTGAGCACCGTGATCAGGTACCAGCGACCATCTCCCTTGATCCGGCCGATGCTGTTGATCTCCCAGTCGGTGTAACTGGTGAGCGGCAGCCACCCGTTCTTCAGCGCAATGCTGACGCCGGCGGGGATGCCACCGCTGACGCCCCAGTTCTGACCCGAGACAACGTTCTCCATCAGCCCCAGCTGGTAGCGCTGAGAAGCTGAGTCAAGCAAGCCGTGTTTGTCGACCAGTTCGCGGAGCAGCCTGATCTGGTCGAGAGCGGAGGTCGTCGTCTCACCCCAGTATCCCTCGGTGTTCGGGTCAGTCTGGGTCATGCCGACGAGTTGGTTATAAGCGGAGATCGCGCCCGCGCCGCCGACCTGATTCCACAGGTCGGTGGCGTCGTCGTTGTCGCTGTCCTCGATCATTCCCTGGACAACGCTGGCGGTGCTCTCACTGATCGGGGTGTGGGACTCCATCGCCTGGCGCAGGAGCGTCTCGAGGATGTCCGCCTTGATGATGCTGCCGGTCTGGGCGCGCTCCTCCGGATTCCACAGGTACGTCGCACCGGTCAGCAGATTCTCGACCGCCACCGTGATGTCGCCGCTCCGGGAGTCGATGTAGTGGCGCATCGCGGCAGTGTTCAGCGGGTCCACAGCATGGGTGACCGGTTTGGTGGGACGGTGGGCGGCGATGGTCTTCCCGGTGCTTTTACGGTGGTCGCGCAGGTGCGCGCGTGCGACATCCAGTCCGGCGAAAAGCAGGGCAACCGCCAGCAGCGGGACCGCGATCGTCTTCGACAGGAGCCGTTCGGGCATAGATCTCCGTCGGTGCCTCCCCACAAGATCGCGAAGGTTTACCGAGGAACCTAAGAGTTCCTGAAAGAAACGCTCAGAACTGGCTCAGACCCGCCTTCGCGCATGAAGTATCGAGTGCGCTCAGGGGTCTGGGCGCCTGCATCGCTGACGAGCTAGCTCGGGGAGGGCGACGTGCAAGCATTTGCCGCGTGGATCAAGCGCAGCTCAGCTTGGCGCACGGTTTCGGGCCCGGGATCAGTCGCAGCGGCGCGCGGCGTCCGTTCACGTATGTAGACGCCGCTGGAGACACGATTAGCGATCCGGATGTACTGAGCCGGATCGCCTCGCTCGCGATCCCGCCGGCCTGGAAGGACGTGTGGATCGCGGCCGACGCGAACTCTCATCTACAGGCGACGGGCATCGACGGTCGCGGTCGAAAGCAGTATCGCTACCACCCGGCGTGGCGACACGATCGCGACGAGCTCAAGTTCATCGACATGGAGGCGTTCGGCCGAGCGCAGCCGGAGCTGCGTGACCGGATCGCTCTTGCCCTGACCGACGAGCCTGAGCTCTCTCACCGCCGCGTCCTGGCGCTCTCGCTGAGGCTTCTCGATGTCGGCCTGTTCCGGGTCGGCTCCGATCGGTACGCCCGTGATAACCGGCATTACGGTCTCACCACGCTCCTCAGCAATCAGGTCGCGGTTCGGCACGAGCAAGCGGTGTTCGATTACACCGGGAAGGCCGGCCGGCATCAGCAGCTCACGATCACCGACCCGGAGGCGGTGGCGGTGTTGGGGCCGCTGCGACGTCGGCGCACCGGCCCTCCGGAGCTGTTGGCCTTTCGTGGATCACGAGGCTGGACTCGGATACACAGCGAGGACGTCAACAACTTCTTACGCGTGGAGGCAGCGGGACCGTTCTCGGCCAAGGAGTATCGGACGTGGAATGCAACGGTCATCGCCGCCGTCGCGCTCGCGACGGAGCGTCCTCGGACCTCTCGAGCCCCAGCCGTCGCGTCACGAGCCGCGGCCGCAGCGCTCGGTAACACGCCGGCCGTCGCGCTGCGGTCCTATGTCGACCCCCGCGTCCTCGAGCTTTACGGCGCCGGGAAGATGGTCGAGGCCGAGGCGTGGGCGAGTGACAGTTGGCAAGCACGCGCGAGCGATGAGATAGCGGTACTCGAGTTGCTCAGCCCGGGCGCCAATGCGTAAAAACCGGGTGAGGGCCTTTGCTCACCACCAACCCCGAGAGGAGCCTTAGTGCCTGCGTATATCGTCGTCGAGACCGACATCTCCGATCACGAGCAGTACGAGCTCTACAAGCAGGCCTCGCCGGCCGCCGTCAAGGCCGGCGGAGGTCGCTTCATCGCGCGTGGCGGCGAGGTCGCGGTGCTGGAGGGCGACTGGCAACCCAAGCGCGTCGTGCTCCTGGAGTTTCCCGACCTCGAGGCAGCGAAGCGGTTCTATGAGTCCCCCGAGTATCAGGAGGCCAAGCGCCTGCGCGAGGGCGCGGCGCGGCTCAACATGGTCGCGATCGAGGGAGTTGACTGAGTCGGACCGGACCGCGCGGGCGTTGCGTGGTACCTGGTCAAGTGAGGGGGCAGGTGTATCCGTCCATCAGTAACAGCCTGGTAACTATTGACACAAGCGGCCTGGTGGCGGAGGATTGACTGCAACCGAGGGCAACGCAGGACGGAGGGCAATCATGCAGACGCTGGCGGGAATTTCGTTGGCCGACGTTCAGGCTGTCTACGACGGGCCTGAAGGCGATCTGTGGGAGTTGGTGATGGGCGAGCAGATCCACATCGGTGGAATGGCCTCGTCGATGGATCTCGCGGAGCGGGCCGGGATCACGGAGGGCAGCTCCGGGGTCGACCTGTGCTGCTGCAACGGCGCGGGGATGCGCTTCCTCGTGCGGTTCCGGGGCGTCGCGCATATGACCGGCGTGGATGCGACGGCGCGGATCGTCGAGCGCGGGCGGCGGCGGACTGTTGAAGAGGGGCTGTCGGACCAGGTCGAGTTCGTCGTCCGCGACGCGACCGATACGGGCCTGCCCGAGGCGTCGGCCGATTTCGTCTGGGGCGAGGACGCGTGGTGCTACGTCGAGGACAAGGGGAGACTGATCGCCGAGGCGGCCCGTCTCGCCCGACCCGGCGGCACGATCGCGTTCACCGATTGGCTGGCCGGCCCGGAGCCGATGGACGACGATGAGTCCGAGCGCTATCTGCGGTTCATGAAGTTCCCCAACGTGTGCGATCTCGACGATTACTGCCGGCTCCTGGAGGCATACGGCTGCCAGGTGCAGACGGCTCAGGACACCGGCCGGTTTCAGCCCCACGTGGACCTGTATTTGGAAATGCTCAACATGCAGCTGACCTACGACGCGCTCAAGCTCATCGGGTTCGACATGGAGCTCATGCAGACGCTTGGCGGCGAGATGAACTTCGTCCGGCAGCTCGCGCACGACGGCAAGATCTGCCAGGGCAGGTTCGTGGCTACCAAAGCCTGAGCACATCTGACCAAGCGCTCGAGCGCGACGGCTGAGGGCCCGGCGTTTCGACCGTCGAACGCGCTAGCGTCCGGTGCGTGACCGACACCGTGCGGGTGATCCGGGACGGGCAGGCCGGCACCTATGTGATTTCGGAAGAGCGTGACGACGGCTCGCTCCTGCTCCGGCCCGAGACTTCGGATCGAGCCGCCGTCGAGCCGATCTCCGCGTCGACCGCGACGGTCGTGCGCCGTCAGCCCGGGGTCATTCTGGATGTCAGCAGCCTTTCGGTGGCGTACGGGGCAAAAAAAGCCGTCGACGACGTCAGCTTCCAGATCGCGCAGGGGGAGATCTTCGGACTGCTGGGGCCGAACGGGGCGGGCAAGACGAGCACGCTCAGCGCGATCGAGGGTCTGCTCAAGCCGCAGTCCGGGACGGTGACGCTCGACGGGATCGATATCAGGCGGCATCCGGCGCAGGGAAAGGCCCGAATGGGCGTGCAGTTGCAGGCGACGAGCTTTCAGTCCGACCTGACGATCGAGCAGATCGTCAGGTTGTACGCAGGGCTCTATGGCCTGCGGCTATCGGACAGTCAGATCAACGACGGTCTCCGCGTGGCCGGACTCGGGGATGAGACGGGAAAGCCGTTCAAGCAGCTCTCGGGCGGACAGCAGCAACGACTGTCGCTGTACATCGCGGTCGTCCACGAGCCGCTCCTGCTGCTGCTGGACGAGCCGACTTCCGGGCTTGATCCACAGTCACGGCGACAGCTGTGGGGACGGATCGAACACCTCCGACAGCAGGGTGGGAGCATCCTCCTGACGACCCACTCGATGGAGGAGGCGCAGGCGGTCTGCGATCGTGTCTCGATCATCGATCATGGCGTACTGCTCACGACCGAGACGCCGCACGACTTGATCGAGAAGCACAAGGACGACCCCCGCGTGCGCGAGGTCGCCCGCGGTCCGGTCACGCTCGAAGATGTCTTCATCGGTCTGACCGGGAGTGAGATCCGTGGATAGCCAACCGTCCAGAGCGGAGCCGTCGCTCGGGCTCGTCTTCACGTCGTTGCTGCGCGCGGATTTCCTCGTGTTCCTGAAGCATCGGCGAGCACTGTTCGTGAGCATGCTGCTCCCGTTCTTCCTGCTCATCACCACGACCAGTAACAAGGCCACGCATCGTTTCGGTGGAGCTGTGCTGATCATCGGCCTGGCGGTCGCGTACGGGTTGATGGCGACATCGATCCTCGGTTATGCGCTGACGGTCGCGCGCGATCGGGAGAAGGGCGTGTTTCAGCGCCTGCGGGTCACCCCGGCCCCGACGTGGACGATCATGGGCAGCCGTCTGACGATGCAGGCGGCGGCCAACTTGATCCTCGCGCTCGTCGTGGTGATCGTCGGCGCCCGGATCCATCACCTCTCGCCGTCGATCGGGCAGTACGCGCTGGTCCTGCTCGTCTCGCTCCTCGGCGGCGCCGTGTTCCTCAGCATCGGCCAGGCGCTCGTCGGTCTGGTGAAATCCGCCGACAGCGTCCAGGCCATCGCGCGCGTGCTGTTTGCCGTGTTCATCATCCTCGGGACGATCGGGACCAGCGGTTCGCTCGGCAACTTCTGGGAGTCGGTCTCACGCTGGAGCCCGGTCGGAGCGGTGATGACGCTGTTCGGCGGAGTTCTCGACCTCTCCACGTGGTACAGCCGCGACACGCTCTCGGTCGTGGCGTGCGCGGGCTACATCGTGGTGTGCGCGGGCGTCGGCATCCGATGGTTCCAGTGGGACGCGAGATGACTCGCATCGGATCCGGCGGGTCCCCGTCTAGCGACGTGACCTGGCGCTCCTGAGCACGACGAGCGATCGCTCGGTCACCGCCACGGGGGCGGCTGCGTCGACTGCGTGCCCGTGGTGGTTCGGGTCGCCGGTGTCGACCTCGACCTGCCAGCTGAGGCTCCCGGCCGACGCCGGCACGACGAAGGGCAGCGGCTCCCACCAAGCGTTCACCATGATCAGAAATGGATCGTCCGGGCGATTGGATTGCCGGGGGTCGGCGGCTCCTGGCGGCGGCGCCTGGTCATCACCGGTCGCGCCGCTCAAGGCCATCGTCACCGCACGCGCGAACGACGCGCTCCAATCCCCCGGGGTCATCGGCAGGCCGTCCGGCCGGTACCAGTCGAGATCGTCGCGGGTCGTGTCGTGCGCGGGTGTGCCGGTGAAGAACTGGCGCCGGCGGAACACCGGATGCTCTTCGCGCAGCCGGCACAGCGCGGCCGTGAACTTGACCAGATCGTCGTGCGCCGTGACGGCGCCCCAGTCGAACCAGGTCAGCTCGTTGTCCTGACAGTAGGCGTTGTTGTTGCCGCTCTGGGTGCGGGCGAACTCGTCGCCGCCGAGAATCAGCGGCGCGCCCTCCGACAGCAGCAGCGTGGCGAGGAAGTTCCGCCGCTGCCGCGCGCGCAGCTCGAGGACCGCGAGATCGTCGGTGGGTCCCTCGACGCCGCAGTTCCAGCTGCGGTTGTCGTCGTTGCCGTCGCGGTTATCCTCGCCGTTGGCTTCGTTGTGCTTGCTGTCGTAGCTGACGAGATCGGCCAGCGTGAACCCGTCATGGACGGTGACGATGTTCACAGACGCGGTTGGACGGCGGCCGCCGTGGCCGAACAGGTCCCGGGATCCGGCGATCCGAGTGGCGAGGTCCGGCAGGGTTCCGTCGGCCGCCCGCCAGAAGTCGCGGACGGTGTCGCGGTACCGGCCGTTCCACTCGCTCCAGCCGGCCGGGAACTGTCCCAGGTCGTAGCCGCCCCAACCGATGTCCCACGGCTCGGCGATCAACTTGATCTCGCTGAGAACCGGGTCCTGGCCGACGGCCTCCAGAAACGCGGAATGCTGATCGAAGTCACTGCTGGCGCGGCCGAGGCTCGCCGCCAGGTCAAAGCGGAAGCCGTCGACGTGCATCTCCTGCACCCAGTAGCGCAGCGAGTCCATCACCAGCCTCAGCGCGGGCGGCGACTGGAGATCCGTCGTGTTGCCCACGCCGGTGTCGTCCACGTAGCGCCCGCGGTCGTCGGCGAGCCGGTAGTAGGCGGCATTGTCGACGCCGCGGAAGCAGAGCGTCGGTCCCCACTCGTTTCCTTCCGCCGTGTGGTTGAACACGACGTCCAGGATCACTTCGAGGCCAGCCGCGTGCAGCCCCCGAACCATGTCCCGAAACTCGTCCACCTGACCGCCGGCGTCGCCCGAGGCGGCGTATTCGTTGTGCGGGGCGAAGTAGCCGATCGACTGGTAGCCCCAGTAGTTCCGAAGCCCCCGCTCGACCAGCTGGGCGTCGTGGACGAACTGGTGGACCGGGAGGAGCTCGACGGCGGTCACACCGAGCCGCTTCAGGTGCGCGATTGCCGCTGGATGCGCCAGACCGGCGTACGTACCGCGTAGGCGATCGGGAACCTCGGGGTGGAGCTTGGTGAACCCCTTGACGTGCACTTCGTAGAAGATCGAGTCGGCCATCGGCCGATCCGGCCGGTGGTCCTGGCCCCACTCGAACTCGCCGCCGGCGAGGAGCAGCGAACGGGGAACGTACGGCGCGGAATCGGAGTCGTCGCGCTGGTCGGGCGCGCCGGGCGCGTGGCCGTAAACGGCCGGATGCCATTGCACCTGTCCGGCGACGGCGCGGCCATAGGGGTCCAGCAGCAGCTTGGCCGGGTTGCACCGCAGCCCGGCGGACGGGTCCCACGGACCGTGTACGCGGTAGCCGTAGCGCTGACCCGGTCGCGCGCCCGCGAGGTATCCCTGCCAGACACAAGCGTCGCCCTCCGTCAGGCTCCAGCGCGTCTCCTCTCCGTTTTCACTGAACAGACACAACTCGACCGCTTCCGCCACGCTGCTGTAGAGCGCGAACGTGGCGCCGGCACCGTCATGATGAGCGCCGAGCGGTGGGGTGTGGGCGGGGGCTTCGAGCCAGCGGCTCGTCGACTGGACGGTCATCGATCGGTCTCCTCAGTCAGCGCGCGGTCAGGGGAGCTGGAAGCCTCTCTCGACGGCGGATCGGATGCAAGGGAGCGCGCATGTCGGGCCGCCGGGTGCGAGCACCGTTGCACCCGCCGGCGCCGCGGGTCAAACTCAAGCCATGGCGAGAGAAAACAGAACCCTGAACACTCCGGAGCACCGGCGGCTCGAGCAGGCGCGTACCGGCGAAACCGCGTGGAAGTTGTGGGGGCCGTATCTGAGCGAGCGCCAGTGGGGAACCGTGCGCGAGGACTACAGCTCGAACGGCGACGCCTGGAATTACTTCACCCACGACCAGGCTCGGTCACGCGCTTACCGGTGGGGCGAGGACGGGATCGCGGGAATCTGCGATGAGCGTCAGCGCGTGTGCCTGGCACTCGCGCTGTGGAACGGAGCGGACCCGATCCTCAAGGAGCGGATGTTCGGCCTGTCCAATGGCGAGGGAAACCACGGCGAGGACGTCAAGGAGTACTGGTTCTACCTCGATAGCACCCCCACCCATTCCTATCTCAAATGCCAGTACAAGTATCCGCAGCGAGCGTTCCCGTACGAGGACCTGGTCAGTACCAACGCCGGCCGCAGCCGGCAGGAGATGGAGTACGAGCTGCTCGACACGGGCGTGTTCGACGCCGATCGGTATTTCGACGTGGTCGTCGAATACGCGAAAGCAGCGCCAGACGACGTCCTCATGCTCGTCACCGCGTACAACCGGGGACCCGCGCCGGCGACCCTCCACCTGCTCCCGACGCTGTGGTTCCGAAACACCTGGTCGTGGGGCGACGCCGTCCCTAAGCCCACGATGGTGGCAGTCGGCGACGGCAGCGTGCGGGTCGTTCACCACGAGCTCGGCGAGTTGCGGCTCACCGCCGACGCGTCGGCGCAACTGCTCTTCTGCGATAACGACACAAACAATGAGCGTCTGTTCGGAACTCCCAATGCGTCACCCTATGTCAAGGACGGCGTGAACGATTACGTGGTTAGCGGCGCGCAGGGAACGGTCAACCCCGACCGAACCGGCACCAAGCTGGCAGTGCACCACGTGCTGGAGATACCGCCGGGCGACAGCGCCGAGGTGCGCCTACGCCTGGCCGCGACGGGTGGTGGCGGCGCCGACACAGGCGCTGGCGGGCAGCGGCTCGGACCGGGTTTTGACGGGGTGATGAGCAGCCGGCGCACCGAGGCCGACGAGTTCTACGCCACGGTGATCCCGCCGGCGCTGACCCCGGACCAGGCCATGGTGATGCGCCAGGCGCTCGCCGGCTTGCTGTGGGGCAAGCAGTACTACGAGTACGACGTGCACCGCTGGCTGCGCGAGCACGGCGTCGACCCGTGGGGGCCGAATGCGCCCAGCAGCGCCGTGCGCAACGTCCAGTGGTTCCACATGCTCGCCGAGGACGTCATCTCGATGCCTGACAAATGGGAATACCCCTGGTTTGCGGCGTGGGACCTCGCCTTTCACTGCGCGCCGCTGTCGCTCGTCGACGTGGATTTCGCGAAGGATCAGATCGAGCTGCTGCTCAGGACCCGCTATCTCCATCCCAACGGGCAAATTCCCGCCTATGAGTGGAACTTCGGCGACGTCAATCCGCCGGTGACTCCGTGGGCGGCGCTCTTTGTCTACGAGCGTGAGGCGGAAATCCGGGGTCGGGGTGATCGTGAGTTTCTGGCCCGCGTGTTCGATCGACTCGTGACCAACTTCACGTGGTGGGTGAACCGCAAGGATCCCGACGACCGTAACCTGTTCCAGGGCGGCTTTCTGGGGCTCGACAACATCGGGATTTTCGATCGCTCCGCGCCCCTGCCCGGCGGCGGGCAGCTCGAGCAGGCGGACGGAACGGCTTGGATGGCCCTGTACTGCCAGTGGATGCTCCAGATCGCGATCGAGCTCTCGCGCGAGGAGCCCGCGTACTTCGACATGGCGCTGAAGTTCGCCGCCCATTTCATGTGGATTTCGGTGGCGATGAACCCGCCAGAGGGCGACGCCACGCTGTGGGATGAACAGGATGGTTTCTACTACGACGTGATGCGGATGCCAGACGGGAGGACCATAGAGCTGAAGGTACGCTCGCTCGTTGGGTTGCTGCCGATGTGCGCCGCGACCGTGTTCGACGCCGACATTCTCGCGCGCTACCCCGAGATGGTGGACCTGCTCGCCCAGTTCGTCGCACGCTTCTCGGACTCGCTCCCGCAGCTCGCCCACCTGCCGGGCCTGAGCCCCGAGGGCCGGCGGATGACCTCGCTCGTAGATGAGGCCAGACTGCGCCGCATCCTCGGCGTGATGCTCGACGAGGACGAGTTCCTCGGCCCCCACGGGATCCGGGCCATCTCTCGCCGTCACCTCGAGCAACCCGTCGTGTTCGATTGGGGTGGCCAGGAGTACGTCGTGCACTACCTGCCGGCCGAGTCAGATACCGGGATGTTCGGGGGTAACTCCAACTGGCGCGGGCCGGTTTGGTTTCCGATGAACCTGGTAATCCTCCGAGGCCTGGTTCAGCTGCATCGCTATTACGGGGATCGGCTCAAGGTCGAGTGTCCGACCGGTTCGGGTCGTGAGCTGAACCTGCTGCAGATCGCCGGCGAGATCGCCGGCCGGCTGACCACCACATTCACCCAGGACGAGAACGGGCGCCGCCCGGTGTTCGGCGGAATCGAGAAGTTCCAGACCGACGCCAACTGGCACGACCTCCTGCTGTTCCACGAGTACTTCCACGGGGATAACGGCGCCGGCATCGGCGCCAGCCACCAGACCGGCTGGACCGGGACGGTCGCGCTGTTGTTCCTGCTCAGTGGCGGGCTACGCACGCCGGCCGACGAGCTTGCGGCCCGCGCCGCCCAGATGGCCGCGGTCGGCGAGTGAGCATGGCTGGATAACCGCGCACGCCGCGGCGAGACCCGGGGTAACGTCTCGGTCGTGTTCTTCGCGGTCCGGCTCGAGCGTGGCGGTCCATGGGATTGGTCGCGCGATCTTCGCCAACAAGACGGATGGGACGAGCACGCGCGATTCATGGACTCCTTGGTCGCGGACGGATTCCTCATCCTGGGCGGACCGCTCGCGGGCGAGCGCGAGATTCTCCACGCGATATCGGCTCCTTCGGAAGACGCCGTCAGGGAACGTTTAGCCCGAGACAGTTGGCATCAGAACGGCATGCTCGCGATCAAGTCGATCGAGCCCTGGACGATCCTGCTCGACGGCCGGCGGACGGACTCTTCCTGATGGCCCGGGTCCAGAGGCGGAGGTTGGTCGCGAGGTCCTCGTCGACCTGCCCAGCGGGACGAGAATGGCCCGAGGCCGCGAGTCCGGACGGGTGTCACCTCGCGCCTGGGCGCGAGCCGGCGAGCTTCCAGGCCGCCGGGAGCAGGAGCGCGGCCAGGGCTGCCTTGATCGCATCGCCGGCGAGGAACGGGGTGAGGCCCAGAGAGATCGCCTTTCCGGCGCCGACGTGCAGGTCGAAGGCAAGCCAGGTGACGCCGACGCCGTACATGAGGATCTCGCCGACGACCATGGCCGGAATGGAGCCGAGCAACGACCGGTCGGCACCTCGCTCGGCAAGCACGCCGCACACCAGCGCGCACAGGATGAACCCGAGGATGTAGCCGAACGATGCCCCCACGTAGCCGCTGGCGTGGCCGGCGAACCACGGCACGCCGACCAGGCCGGCGGTGGCGTACAGGAGCATCGCGGCGAGCCCGCGGCGCCACCCGAGCGCTGTCCCGACGAGCAGGACGCCGAGTGTTTGACCCGTGATCGGAACCGGAGTAAACGAGAGCTTGATCGAGATCTGCGCCAATAGTCCGACCAGGCCGGCGCCGCCCGCGACCAAGAGGACGTTGCGAACGGCCGCTCCGGGCAACAGGTCGGCGAGGACGAGCGGCGTTCGGCGGGGTAGCGTCGCGGCTGTGTTCATGGCGTCTCCTTGCAGGCGAAATTGAGCGTAGTCAGAGGCCCCCTGTCCGCGAGGACCTGGGCACGCTACCAGCGCGCGTCGTCGATCGACCGCCCGAGCGAGAGCGAGCCGGCTGCCGCCGTCAGCGACAATGAGCGCGATGGAGGTCGAGGACACGCTCGCGTATCTGGCCGGGACGTGGACACTCACCCGCGCGATCGTTGATCATCGAAGCGGTAGCAGCGGCTCGTTTGACGGCGTCGCTCGAGTGCATACGCTCGGACGGCGGGGACGCTACGAGGAGCAGGGCCGGCTGCGCTTTGGCGGCTATGACGGTAGCGCGCGACGTGCACTGGAGCTCGTCGTATTGGATGCTCGCGGCGTCGCGGTTCTGTTCGCGGACGGGCGGCCGTTCTTCCACCTCGACCTCGTGACGGGCACCTGTCAGGCGGTGCATCGGTGCTCCCTCGACCGCTACGAGCTCGAGTTCGGCGCCAGCTCTCCCGATCTCCTGCTCGAGCGCTGGCGCGTCCGCGGGCCGGAGAAGGACTACGAGGCCCAGACGACGTGGCGCCGGAGCTGATCGTCGACCACGATCTACGGTCCGGCTACGAAGCGGGCCACGTCGGCCCGGGTGATGAACCCGTGGGTGACGCCGATGCAGGCATCGCCGGCCTGCAAAACCGCCGGTTGATGGAGATTTATCCCGGCGGCGGTGACCATCTGGTGGGTCAGCTGTCCGGTGCTAGTCGGGTCGGGGAAGGTGGTGAAACCGTGGTTGCGAAGGCAGCGAACGAACGCCAGCATCGCGTTGATGTGCGCTGGACTGCGCGCCTGCGGACCGGACTCTCCGTTGTTCGGCAGCAGGTGCCGGCAGGCCGAGTACGCCGGTCCGAACGCGGGTGACTTGGGGGTGCTCGGGGCCAGGGCAAACTTGAAGGCCCCGGTGCCCGGGTCCGGGAAGTCGGGCACTCCATGTGAGCGCATGCAGTGCGAGAACCCGACGGCCTCCTGCAAAGAGTCCGCCTGGGTCGTCGGCTGCCCCGAACCGGACGCGGTGGACGACGCGGGCGAGTTCGAGCCACACGCGGAAAGGAGCAGCGTGACCGCGGCTATGACGACGACGGAGGTGAGGACGAGTGGGACTCGCGTGCGCTCGTGTGACTCCCCGGCTGCCGGCTTGCCCGCCACGCGTGGCCCGATGCTCCAGACCGTGGCAGCGATGAGCACGAGTGCGGCGGCGAGGAAGATCCCGGTCTCGAGTGCCTGTAGTGGCCAGTAGTGGCCGGGCGGCTGGTAGGTGATGAGCTGCTTCACCTCACGCGACAGTGTCACCTGGCAGCGCAGGGACGGTGCACCGTTGCGCAGGAGGTCCCCCGTGACCGTCGGGCAGGCGCGGAGGAGCAGGTCGTGCAGCCGCGCGGTGCTGAGCGGATGGTGGGCGCGATCGACGAGCACGGCTGAGACCGTCCAGGCCCCCGGAATCGGAGGCGGGGCTGCGACGGCACTGACGAGTTTCGGGAGGAACTCGAGGCCCTTTCCCAGGGTCGTGGAAACCAGGACCTGCTTGGCCGCGAGCAGGTGGGGGCGGACCCAGAGAGTGACGGCGAACCGCGCCGCCACGAAGCCGATCAGTGTGGCGGCCATGGCCGGCAGCGTGCGTCGCGTCAGTCTGCCCATCGCGACGCCGAAGGCAAACCCGAACCCGGCGTACCCCACCGCGACGATCCCGCGCTCGGTGAACACGCTCGGGGCGAAGCGGTTCATATCGGCCGCGTCGATCGGCCCGAACCACCAGCTCACGAGCCAGGTCGCGAGGCCCGCGACGGCGAGCGCGGCGACACCGACAAGCGCGATCCTCATCGACAGCCAGCGGCGACGGGTGACGCTCTGCGTCCAGGCGAGGCGGTAGGTCCCGCTTTCGAGCTCGCGGGCGAGAAGCGGCGCGCCCCAGAACATCCCGAGCAGCGCGGGGATCGCGAGCAGCGCAGGGCCGAGGAGGTCGGCCAGCGCGGTGTCGTGCGCGCTCAGCGCCGTGCACTCGCTCCGGGCCGCGCAGTCGACATGCAGGTGCGATCCGGTCACGAGCACGAGCGCGGCGAACGCCCCGAGCAGACCGAGCGCGGTGAGCGCCTGCGTGCGGAACTGGCGCCAGGCGACCCAGATCATCGGCCGATCCCCGCCCGCTCCGCATCGGCCCCGCGGCGGCCCATGTAAGCCAGGACGATGTCCTCGAGGCTGACCTGCGCGACGCTCCACGCCGGGTCGATGACCGGGTCCTCGGTGCGGACGAGCAACGTGCTCTGCCGCGCGGTGTGACTCGCCTCGATCAGCTGCTGGCTTGCCGGCAACCCCGCGCCGTCGCGGCGCGGTCCGCTCAGGCGGCGGTGGGTGGCGAGCAGCTCGTCGATCTCACCCGAGAGGAGGACGTGACCTTCCGCGACCAGAATCAGGTAGTCGCAGACGCGCTCGAGGTCGGCCACCAGGTGTGAGGAGAGGACGACGCTCACGCCGTCGGCGGCCGTGAACTCCATCAGAGCCCGGAGGAACTCGCGACGCGCGAGCGGGTCGAGGCTTGCGACGGGCTCGTCGAGGATCAGCAGCTCGGGACGTTTGGCGATCGCGAGCGTCAGCGCGAGCTGGGCGCGCGCACCGGCGGACAGCGTGCCGGCGCGCTGGCTCCGGTCGAGACCGAGCCGCGCGACCCGCGCCCGCGCGAGCGGCGCGTCCCAGCCTGGGTTGAGCGCTGCTCCGAGGCGCAGGTGGTCGGCGACGGAGAGGAGTGGGTAGAGCGGCGTCTCCTGCGCGACGAAGCCGATACGCGCGAGCTGCGCGGGCGTGCCGGCGACTGCTTCTCCGAGGACGGCGATCGATCCGGCGCTGGGCTCGATCAGCCCAGCCGCGAGGTGCAGCAGCGTCGTCTTGCCGGCGCCGTTGGCCCCGACCAGGCCGGCGACGTGGCCGGCCGGCACCTCGAGCGTGCAATTCGTGAGGGCCCAGCGGTGCCCGTAGCGCTTGCCCAGGCCCCGCGTGGCCAGGGCAGCGCTCACGCTACCCCTTCGATGCGGGCGGAGCGAACAGCGTCACGAAACAACGCCTCGATCGACTCCTCGTCGAGGCCGGCGCGACGCGCTTTGACGATCCAGCTGCGCAGCTCCCGTCGCAGCGGTGCGTTCGCCGCGATCGAGGGATCGGCCAGCGAGCCGGTGACGAATGTACCGACGCCGGGGCGCGCGGCGACGAGCCCGGCGTGCTCGAGCTCGCGGTAGGCCTTCAGCACGGTGTTCGGATTGATCGCGAGCCGTGCGACGACCTCCTTTACCGTGGGCAGCTGGTCGCCCTCATGCAGCAGGCCGAGACGCAGGGCGTGGCGGACCTGCTGCACGATCTGCATGTAGGGCGACACGCCGGAGCGGGAGTCGAGGTGGAACTCGATCACGGATGATCTCCTATATCGCTAGGTAGCTAGTACTTTATGCGTATAGATACCATCCGTCAAGCGTCGCCGCAGCTCATGTGAGGCATTGGCGACCGAACCTTCCTGATCTGAGTGAGGACGGGATGCGGCTACACGGCGCCGGCCTCCCAAGCGAATCCGTCCGGATCGGTGAAGGGCCCGGCATCACCGCTGATCATGACCCCGCTTGACGGGGTCGCGACCTCGACGTACGCCGAGGTCGCGACCTTCCAGATCGCCCCGTCGGGGGCTTGCACGACGCCGCCAAAGCCCCAGAACGACTTCGCGGCTGGTTTCAGTGGCTTGGCGCCGGCGTGCAGAGCGGAGTCGATGAGGGTGCTGACGGTCGCGGGCTGGGATACGACGAGTGACAGCGTGAACCCGCGAAAGCCGTTCGTCGTTTCCTGCGAGGCTGGAGACGCAGGCGGGGGCCCAGGTCGAAGGCGGTGGTGTAGAAGTGTTCAGCGGCCGTGGGGTCGCTCACCTCGAGGGTGACGGATTGGATGCAAGCCACGGGCGATGGTAGGCACGGTGAAGACCCTGCGCTTCTCGATTCCTGCTCGGTAGGATCGCGCGATCGCCACGACCCTGACCACACCGGACGGGCGGACACTCGCCTATTGCGAATGGGGCGATCCGGGTGGCTCCCCGGTGTTCTGTCTGCATGGGACGCCTGGGTCACGCCTGACGCGCCATCCGGACGAGGGCGTCTATCGGGAAGCCGGCGTACGCGCGATCACCTATGACCGTCCGGGCTACGGCGCCTCATCGCGGCACGCGGGCCGGCGCGTGGCCGATGCCGCGCACGATGTGGCCGTTATCGCCGATGCCCTGCGCGTGAACCGGTTTGCCGTCGTAGGCGTCTCTGGCGGTGCGGCTCACGCGCTCGCGTGCGGAGCGCTGGCGCCCGATCGGGTGACTCGGTGCGCGAGCGTCGTGGGCCCGGCTCCGCTGGGACCCGGTGGTCTGTCTCGTGAGGAGTTCTTCGCGGGGATGGTCGAGGGCAACATCCGGGAGTTTGGATGGGCGCTGGCCGGAGAGGGGACGCTCAGACCCGAGCTCGAGCGAGAGGCTCGTGAACTGATCACGAGCCTCCACAGGGACTCGGGCAGCCCACTCGGAGCGGATTACACGCTGTCGGAGGCGGACCTCGAAGTAATGCGTGGCGGCGACGTGCGTGCCATGCTGGCCGCCAGCGTCCGGGAGGGAATCGGGCGGACCGTCGACGGTCTGGTCGACGACGATCTCGCGTTCACCGTGCCGTGGGGTTTCGACGTGGCCAGGATCACCGTGCCTGTGTCCGTCTATTACGGCCCCCACGACACGCTCGTGCCGGCCGGCCACGGCGAGTGGCTGGCGCGCACGATTCCCGGCGCCAGGGTCTCTGTGCTGGACGGCGGGCATTTCGCCAGCTACGAGCGGATGCCCGAGATCCTCGCCTGGTTGACGAATCCGGCACTTACATAGGAGGGACGGATGGCAACGACAAGCGCCACCGACGGCTCGTTTCCGAACCCTTACGAGATCGAGACGCCGCCCGGGTGCGAGGGCTGGGAGGAGATGTATCCGTATCACGGCCTGTTCGACGAGCGCCGGCGCGAGCAGGACGAGAGCCGTTTCTGGTTCTGGAACTCGATGCACTTTCCCGAGCCGATGCCGGCGTTCGATGTGATCTGCATCGACTCGCCCTACCAGGCGATCGGTGAGTGGCAGAACCGCGTGTTCGCGGTGCCGCCGGCCATGGGCATCGACTGGCGCGTCATCAACGGCTACATCTACATCACGGGCAACCCGGTCCTCGACCCCGCCAAGATCGCCGAGCGAGCCGAGTTCTTCCAGCAGCGGGCGGGCTACTACTTCCAGAACTGGACCGAGCTGTACGGTAAGTGGCGGGGCAAGATGGAGGCGCTGATTCGCGGGCTCGGTGAGCTCGAGGTTCCCGATCTGCCCGAGTACGAGCCCGACGAGGTCGCCTTCGGCGACGATCGCAACACGGCCTTCTACGAGCTGCTCGACGCGTACACCCGCGTGCTGCGGCTGGGCGACCTGATGTGGCAGCACCACTTCGAGTTCCTGCTGCTCGGGTACGGCGCCTACTCGACGTTCGCCGAACTGTGCAAGACGCACCTGCCGGACATCCCGGACCAGCACATCGCGCAGATGGTGGCCGGCATCGACGTGCTCGTGTTCCGGGCCGACGTCGAGCTGCGCCGGCTCGCGCGGCTGGCCATCGAGACCGGTCTTGAGTCGGCTTTCGTGCAGGGCCGGTCGCCGACCGAGATTGACGCGGAGCTGGCGCGTAGCGACGCGGGACGGCAGTGGCTCGAGGAGCTCGAGAAGACGAAGGACCCATGGTTCAACATGGCCACGGGCGACGGCCTATATCACTTCTATCGCAGCTGGTACGACGATCCGAGCATCCCCTACGCCTCGCTGATCGGGTACGTCCAGGCGCTGAAGGCGGGGGAGCAGATCGAGCGCCCGACCGAGGAGATCCGCCGCGAGCGCGAACGGCTGGCCGAGGAGTACGGCGCGCTGCTCGACGACGACACGCGCAAGGGATTCGAGGAGCTGCTGGCGCTGTCCCGGACCGTGTTCCCCTACGTCGAGGAGCACAAGTTCTATTGCGACTACTGGTTCCTCACCCGGTGGTGGAACAAGGTCCGGGAGTTCGGCGCGCTGCTCGCGCGCAACGGCTTCCTCGAGGACGGCGAGGATGTCTTCCAGCTCTCGCGCTACGAGGTGGCGGGAGCGCTCGACGAGCTCGTCCTCACCTGGGCCACCGGCGGAAGGCCGCTTGGGCCGCAGCACTGGCCGCCGATCGTCGCCCGGCGCAAGGAGATCCTGCGCCGGCTGGCCGATTGGACGCCGCCGCCCGCCGTGGGAATTGTCCCCGAGGCCGTTACCGACCCGGCGCTGAACATGCTGTGGGGTGTCACCACCGAGCGCGTGCGCGAGTGGGCACGCCAGCAGGACGGCGGGCGGGTCCTGACCGGCGCGCCCGCGTCACCCGGAACGATTGAGGGAATCGCCCGGGTCGTGCGCGGCGTGGATCAGATCGGCGAGGTGCACGAAGGCGAGATCCTGGTGTGCGGAGCCACCTCGCCCGCGTGGGCGCCGATCTTCACCAAGATCAAGGCTGCGGTCACCGATGTGGGCGGCGTGATGTCGCACGCGGCGATCGTCTGCCGCGAGTACGGCCTGCCGGCGGTGGTCGGCACCGGTCGCGCCACGTCGGCGATCAAGACCGGGCAGACGATCTCCGTCGACGGTACGGAGGGGCGCGTCGAAATCCTCGACGGCTAGGTGGCCGATTCCGCGCGAGCCTGCCTAACGCATATGGAGGAACGGTACGGGTTCGCCCCACATCGGCGATGCGATTCCGACCTCGCAACCTCGTCAGCTGAGCGCGGCCCGCTCGTCCTCGGACAGCGTTCGCTTCGTCCTGTGCGACAGGTCCCAGGCCACGAGCACCGAGTGCCCGGACGCGGCGAGGCGACCATCGGGCAGCTTGACGTCATGCTCCAGCTTGACGCTGGAGGTTCCGGCCCCTGTCACGCGCACGGTGATTTCGACCTCGCCGTGGTCCATGCGCACCTCGGCGTGATGGTCGAGGTCCACGTGGGCGAGGACATAACCGCCCCGCCCCTGCTCGCCGGCGCGACGCATCAGCTCCGCGATCAGCGCGATGCGCCCCTCCTCGAGCAGTTCGTGGTACACGGACTGATTCAGGTGGCCGAGCATGTCCATGTCCCGCCACCGGAGCTGGACGCGAACGGTGTGCTCGAGTCCTGGGGCCACGGGCAGCAGTCTAGGCTCGGGTCGTCGCTTCTGCGGGTCAGTCGAGCTCGGCGTCGGCCGGCTCGGTGGGTTCGAGGTGGACGACGTCGAACCCGAAGCGGTCGGCCAGTCGCTGCGCCACCAGGGAGCGGTGGCACGCCTGGGCGGTGGCTTCGACACACAGGAGCGCCGCGATGCCGTGAACCGGGAACCGGTCCACGAACGGCTCGAGGGGTGCCGGGTCGAGGATCTCCTCCGTGTAGCCGCGGATGTAGCCGGGCGAGAGGCGAACCCGCGAGCGCTTCCCGACCCTCTGGCGATCGTCCTCGCGATACTGGAGGTGACGCAGCTCCGTGGTCGGGGCGAGCTCCGGGTAATGCTCGTAGCCGATGTGAGCGTCGGCCAGGAGGCCCTGGAGACGGCGGGAGTTGGCCCACGCGTACTGCGGTCCCCGCACGCCGCGCCGCTGTCGGATGTCGATGACCCGGGTGACACCGGCAGCGTCGAGCGCGCGGATGAAGCTGGCGGCGTCGAAGTCGTACACGCCGACCGTGGCGAGCTTGGGCATCCAGCACTACGTTAGCCGCCAGCCGAGGGCTCGGCGGCGCGATTGAGACAGCCGGCTGACCACGAGGTCGTAGGAGTCTTCGATCATGTCCCTGACGAGCTGATCGGCGAGCGACCCGTCGATCGTCACCGTGTTCCAGTGACGCTTGTTGAGGTGGTAGCCGGCGCGGATCTCCGGGTGAGCCTCGCGGAGCTGCTCGGCGAGCAGGGGCTCGCACTTGAGGCTCACCTCGAGCGGGTCGCCGGCGAGTCGGGAGAGCGCGAACATCTTCCCCGCGACCTTGAACACCGAGGTCTCCGGACCGAACGGGAACGTCTCGGCCGAGCCGGGGAAGCTCAGGCAGTGTCGCTGGAGATCAGAGCCGCGCACACGTCGCTCGGCCGATCCTAGCCGAACCAGAAAACGGCAACGTCCGCGCCGGTCTCCCGGCGCGGACGTGGGTTGACAGGAGTAGTTGAGAGTCCTCGGTCAGGAGGCGGCGGGTGCCGGCTTGGTGGCGAACATCTGCTCTTCCTCGGTGGTCTGGCGGGCGTGCCAGATCCCGAGGCCGACCAGGACGGCCATGATCGCGGCGAGTGCGAACGAGGCGATCGCG
>Ga0335074_10000866_pt1 | contig 41434 bp, 28 predicted proteins | sample Lox_Sample_23_FD_206715 | JGI IMG/M metagenome (GOLD analysis project Ga0335074, IMG submission 206715) | Soil microbial communities from Loxahatchee National Wildlife Refuge, Florida, United States - Lox_Sample_2.3 | ecosystem: Environmental > Terrestrial > Soil > Wetlands | place: USA...
ATTCCGGCGTTATGCTCGATCCAGGCAGCAACGTACCAATCAGCATGGCGCATGATCGTTCCCTGTCGAGTGGTCGCGCAACTCTTTCCCCATCTCCGGTATCAGCCGGCAGCCAGGCTTCTGCCGATTTTGCATAGCGATCGTGGATATCACTGCGACACCCTCGGGCTGGTTCGCCGGGTAGGAATTGATCCTCCCTGGGGTGGCGGCTTGCATCTGAAGGCAAAGCACGAAGGGCGCCTCCAGAAACTGTCCGGGCGCCCCGTACCGGCGACCCGTCTTCCAATAACAACGTGAAACAGTCATTCCTGCTCCGTGTGTCTGATTTTGTTCCGGCCGTGACTCCGAAGCAGCTCGGGCTCAGCGGCGCCTGTTCCGCTGGCAACATAAACCGGGTCAAAATGCCGAAATTGCATATCACCAACGGCCGGGCCGGTGCATGTGGAGCAATACAGTCCAATGAAAGCTGATGGCAGCACTGCACAGTGACAGCCAAGTGGAGGAGGAAACAGGTGAAAATATCGGCCACTCTGGTGGCCTTCGGTGCCCTCTTGGGCGCGGTCGGTCTCGCATGGCCGGTTGCAGCCGCGAGCTACACGCCGCGCTACGCGGGCATGACGCAGTCGAGTGTCACCAACTGCCCCGCGATCGCGTGGCGGATTGGCCAGTCACCGGACGGCGCCCTGCATGGCATGATGTGGTACTACGATATGAGCGGCATGAGCGCAGTGAGCGGCAAGGAGAACGGGGGACACTTCCACCTGACGTTGAAATCCGTCATGGGGAATGGGCCCGTCGGTACCGTCGAAGGGCAGATCGGCAAGGGTGCCACGTTGACCGGTGACGGATGCGCGAACGCAACCTTCAAGCCGGTGGTTTTGAATACCTATGGTGGTACCGGCTAACCCTCTCGACGGCAAACGGCCCTCGTGACGCCACAGTTGGAGTACCATGGCCGTCGCAGGCGGGTGCTCCAGGAATGCAGGCGCCCTGGCCCTCGCCGCTCGACAGCGCAGCATTTGGTGAGCCGCGCAACCTGCGCCGTGCCATCGTTCGTTGCACCGTTCGACGATGACAACAGGAAGGCCGTGCGGCCTGTAATATTCTGATTTCTTATAGATATCCGAGAATAAAACGCCATCGCGCATCTTCCGAAACTGGGTAAATGACTGATAAGAGATCGCGCCAAATTGATGACGAAAATAACGAATCCCCATTTCAGGCTAAACTTAATGACTCATGTCATTATAGGTTATCTGGTAGTATTGACCTCGATCAAGACAGCCGGAGGGTGGCGGGACCATAAACGATCGATCCCGCCATGGTGGGGGAAAGATGAAGGTCGTCGTTCGAGAAATCGCAGAGCCCGAGGAAGCGGCGGCGGTACTCGACCCAACAAAAGTCGAAATCGTACTCATGGGGTCGGGCCAATTCGCCGAAAGTTTCGTCTCCATAGACTTCCCAAGGCTGCGATTGCATTCGTTCCGTGAATCCCTGCCCAGGCTCGTGCAGGTGGATCGGCCGCCAGACCGTGCTTACCTCGGTTTCCTGCCAGATGAGTCGCTTGATCCGATCGTGGTTGACGGTCTGGGGATCGACGCTGATTCTTTGATGCAATTCGGCAGCGAGCGCCAATCCACACACCGATCGTTCTCCCCAACCGCATGGGCGAACCTGTCGGTCAGCCACGCGGACTTGGACCGGTTGAGCGCGGGCATCGGCGGACACGATCTCGCAGCGGGCCGCACACCCCGCCTCCTGATGCCCGACTCAACCAAATTGTGCAGGTTGCGCGCGCTGCATGCCAGCCTGACCACACTCGCCAGGCAGTCACCCGAGCTGCTTTCAGAGCCGGAACTTCCCCGTGCCATGGAGGCGGCCCTTACGGAAGCCATGGTCGACTGCCTTGGCAGTCCAGAGCAACAGCGTCACTCACCGGCTCAGCTGCGGCACGCCGCAATCCTCGCCCGCTTTCGGGAGTTGCTGGATGCCAACCTGGATCGCCCTCTCTATTTGCCGGAAGTCTGTGCGGCGATCGGCGTGTCGCACCGGGCGCTGTCGTACTCGTGCCAGGACTTCCTCGGGATGCCACCGAAGCGGTACTTCTTCCTGCGGCGCATGCACATGGTGCGGCGGGTACTCCTGAGATCAGACCGGCGCGCGACGACGGTCACCGCGGTCGCAACACGTCACGGATTTTGGGAATTCGGCCGGTTCGCCGTGCAATACAGAAAGCTGTTCGACGAAATGCCATCCGCGACATTGCGAAGAGTCCAGGGCAATGCACACGTCTGAGCACAAGATCATAGAAAAACCGTACCGATCCGCGCGCGCCTGAAGAAGCCGCCATCGATCGGGCCGGCACGCGATCCGCGCATCCTCCTCTCGCGGTTGCCGTCCCGACCGGATGGACGGGAGCCGCACGCCGCGGCGACCGCCCACACTTGGCCGCGCCTGTCCCCACCCTCTACGTTACGTCAATGTCCCTCCCTTCCTCTCAGCCGGTGACCGAAGAGCCCTCGATCGCCGAGCTCCTGGCCGCCCGTCCCCACCTCGCCATGAATGCCGTGGACGGCCTCACCCTCGAATCCGTTCCCCTCAACGCCATCGCCGATGCGCTCGGCACACCCACCTGGGTGTATGGCGCCGGCACCACGCGCGCGCGCTACCGCGCCCTTGCCGCCGCGCTCACCACGGCCGGCCTGGACGCCGACCTGCACTACGCGATGAAGGCCAACGACCACCTCGCCATTCTCCGGGTATTCGCGCAGGAAGGCTCCGGCGCCGACGTGGTCAGCGCGGGCGAAATCCGCCGCGCCCTGGCCGCGGGCATCCCACCCGCCAACATCGTCTTTTCCGGCGTCGGCAAGTCGGCCTCGGACCTGCACCTCGCGCTCGCCCACGACATCGGCCAGGTCAACGTCGAGAGCGCCGAAGAGCTGGAGATGCTGGCCGCCATCGCCGCCGGTCAGAACAAGACCGTCCGCATTGCGCTGCGCGTCAACCCCGATGTGGATGCCGCGACGCACGCCAAGATCACAACCGGCCGGGCGGGCGACAAATTCGGCGTGCCCTGGGGCGACGCCGCCGCACTCTACGCCCGGGCTGCCGGGCTGCCCGGCATCCAGCCGGTCGGCCTGGCGACCCATATCGGCAGCCAGATTCTGTCGCTCGCCCCGTTCCGCGCCGCCTACGCGCGGATCGCGGCGCTGGTCACCGACCTGCGCTCCGCCGGCCACGCGGTCACCACGGTGGATTGCGGCGGCGGCCTGGGCATTCCCTATCGCGACGAACCCGCCTTTGGCCCCGCCGGCCTGGCCGGTGCGCTGCGCAGCGCGTTCCATAACCTCGATGTCCGCCTGAAGCTGGAGCCAGGCCGGTGGCTGGTCGGCCCGGCCGGCGTCCTGCTGGCCTCGGTCGTACTCAACAAGCAGACAGGCGCCACCCGTTTCATCGTGCTGGACGCGGCGATGAATGACCTGATCCGCCCCGCCATGTACGACGCCTGGCACGGCATTGTCCCCATCGCCGCCGCCGACGCGGTCGCGCCCACGACGTCCACCGACATCGTCGGCCCCGTCTGTGAAACCGGCGACACCTTTGCGCGAAGCCGGCAGCTCCCATCTCTTCGTCAAAATGCGCGCGTGGCAATTCTGGATGCAGGCGCATATGGTTCCGTCATGAGTTCCACCTACAACGCCCGCCCGCTCGCCGCCGAGGCATTGGTGGACGGCGATCGCTGGGCGGTGATCCGCGACCGCCAGCCGGTGGAAGCGCTGTGGCAGGCCGAACGCATCCCGGACTTCCTCGCATGACCGGCCGCCCCGAGGACCTGAACCCCTTGCTCCGCCGCCTGGCGGGGCAGCGGGTCCTCGCGCGCCTGGTACTGTTGTTCGAACTCGTCTGGCCGGCGCTGTGGCCGCCCCTCGGCGTCGCCGGCTTGTTCCTGTGCGCCGCCCTGTTGCAATTGCCGCAAATGCTGCCGCCCGCCTGGCATCTGGCACTGCTGGCGGGAACTGTCACCGCCATCATCGTTCTGGCAGTGCGTGGCCTGTGGCCGATCCGCACGCCGGACGACGCCGCGGCCGATCGCCGGCTGGAACGCGATTCCGGCCTCCCCCACCGCCCGCTCCAGGTCCTGACCGACCGTCCGGCACAACACGATCCAATGGGCGTTGCACTGTGGCAGGCACACATCGCACGCACCGTCCGCCAGGTACGCCGCCTGCACGTGGGCGCACCGCATCCCGGCCTGCCCCGGCGCGATCGCCACGCGTTGCGCGGCGGCCTTGTGGTGGGGTTGGTCGCCACGCTGGGTATCGCCGGCGCCGACGCCCCAGCCCGGATCGCGCTCGCGCTGCAACCAACGCTGCCGCCAATGCCGGAGCCCGCCTCCACGGAGTTGCAGGCCTGGATCACACCGCCCGCCTATACCCATGTCGCGCCCGTCTTCCTGAAGCCGGACGGTGGGGCGGTGGCGGTGCCGGCGGGCTCACACCTCACGGTCAGCGTCACCGGCGGTTCCGGCACACCCGGCCTGTCGCTGGAAAGCCAGGCCACGCCATTCCGGACGCTGGCGAAGGACAGCTTCCAGGCCGATCGCGACCTGACGCAGGGCGGCCGGCTCGTTGTCCGCCGCAACGGCGATACCCTGGCCGCCTGGGACCTGTCGGTGATCGTGGACCAGCCCCCCACCGTTGCCTGGTCCGAACCGCCCGGCGCCACGCGCACGGGGCAAGAGACGCGCCTGCCCTGGAAGGCAAGCGACGACTATGGCGTGGTGTCCTTGCAGGCGGAGTTGCGGCTGAAGGACCTCCCGTCCGCGCCGGCGCTGGTGGTGTCGATCCCACTGCCCGGCGGCGAACCGAAAGCGGCGCATGGGGCCTACCAGCAGGATCTGACGGCGAACCCCTGGGCGGGTCTGCCGGTGACTGCCCGCCTGCTGGGGCGTGACGCGCCCGGCCAGGCCGGCCGCAGCGCCGAGGCCACCTTCACCCTGCCCGAGCGACTGTTCACCAATCCGGTCGCGCGGATCCTGATCGCCATCCGCAAGGGCCTGAGCCTGCACCCGGACGACCGCGACAGCGCCGTGGACGCGCTGGACGGGCTGATCATGAACCCCGACGTGCTGCACGGCGATATCGGCGCCTACGTCAATCTCGGCGCGCTCTATTACCTGCTGGAATTCGACAAATCCGCCAAAGCGATCCCGCAGGCCCAGCAGCAGATGTGGGAACTCGCGCTGCACCTGGAGGAAGGCCAGACCGAGCAAACCGCCCGCGCGCTGGAGCAAGCGCGGCAGGCGGCGCGGGATGCGTTGAACCGGGCGATGAAGGACCCCACCGACGCCAACCGGCAGGCCCTGGAAAAGCGGCTGCAAGAACTGCAGCAGGCAATCGAGCGCCACATGCAGGCGCTGATCCAGGAGGCGCTCCGTAACCACGAGGAGCTGCCGTTCGATCCGGATGCCCAGCACCTGACCGACAAGGATTTCGAGCGGATGGCGCGGGAGGCCGAGCAAGCCGCGCGCCAGGGCAACATGGATCAGGCGCAGCAACGCATGGCAGAGCTGGAGCGCATGCTCGACGAGCTCCGCAACGCCCGCATGGCGAACGGCAAGGCAGGGCAGCAGCGTGCCCAGCAGCGCTCGCGCGGGCGCCAGCAGATGGGCGCGTTGCAGGACATGATCAGCCGCCAGGGCGGGCTGCTGGATCACGCGCAGGGCCGCGCCGAGGACCAGGCGCGGCCGCAGTTCGGCGAGCAATCCTCGACCCAGCCTGTGGACCCGAACATGCAGCGTCAGGCGGACCAACGGGTGCAGCAGGCGCTGCGCCGCGCCCTGGGCGAGCTGATGCAACAGTTCAGCGACCTGACCGGGAAGCTGCCGCAGGGCCTGGGTGATGCCGACCAGGCCATGCAGGAGGCCGGCCGTCAGCTCGGCGCAGGCGACGACAGAGCGGCCAGCACAGAAGAGCAGCAGGCCATCGAAGACCTGCAGAAGGGCGGCCAGCAGATGGGCCAGACCATGGCTCAGCAGTTCGGCTCCGGTCAGCAGGGCGAGCAAGGCGAGGCCGAAGGCGGCGGCGAGTCGAGCCAGTTCATGTTGCAGGAAGGCCGCGGCGATGGCACCGGCACCGACGGTCAGCCCGGCTCGCAGGGGCAGGGACAAGGGCGGCGGGACCCGCTCGGCCGGGAATACGGGGACGGCGGGCCCGGCGCCGATGAAGGGAACGACGTGACAATCCCGGAAGAGCGCGAGCACCAGCGCACACGAATGATCGAAGAGGAGCTGCGCCGGCGGGATGCGCAACGCGAGCGGCCGCAGGAGGAGCTGGATTATTACGGCCGATTGCTGAAAGGGTTCTGATACCACCGGCCAGCAGTAAGAATTCCCCTCCCCTTTTGGGCTTGGGCCGCGAAGCGGACCAAGGCAGGGGCAGGGGGCGGCCCTGGTTCTTGCGAGCAGCGCAGCGACGAACCAACCTCGGCCGGGTAGAGGTTGGGATGTCGCAAGTCCCGTCCCAGATCTGATCCAGGAAAAAATGTGTGGGAACAAAGCCTGCGCCGCCTGGCTTGCACCACCATCTCAACAATGAGCTGTGAAGCAAGTCCAGGTGATTTGCCCCCCGACCGCTGATCGAGACTATGCGGCGCGGCCCCGCCCTTGGCGTGTGCCGGTGAGTAAACGCACCCGCAACGGCCCGGCCTGTCCGGACCTGCGCGTGGCAAGCGGACAGGAGAACGCATGATGAAGTATTGGGGCGCGATACTGGCTTCAGCCCTTTTTGCGTTGCCGGTGATGGCAATCGCTCAGCCGGTCAGCGGTTTGTATGTGTCGGGTGGCATTGGTGCTGACCTGCCACAGAATACGTACTTCAGTCCGAGTACGCCCGTGGCCGGTGCCACGAGGCTGAAGACTGAAGACAATCTGGGCTTCATGGGGCTCGGCGCCGTCGGCTACGGCCTTGGCAACGGGTTTCGTTTCGAAGTCCAGGGTGACTTCGCGCGCAACGGCGTGCAAAACATTTTGCAGCGGGGGTTTCCTACGACAACGTCCGGCACCGAGCACACCTACGGCGTGATGGCGAACGCGCTGTATGATTTCGATATCGGTTCGCCCTGGGTGTATCCGTATATCGGCGCCGGTGCCGGCTACCAGTGGAGCCATTTCGACAATGTGACGGTGTCGCAGGTCGGGGGGCCGTTCAGCCTGAGCACGAATGGCACCGCAGGCGCATTCGCCTGGCAGGCGATTGTGGGCGCTTCGGTGCCGATTGCCAGCGTGCCGGGCCTGTCATTCACGGCCGAGTACCGGTTCATCGAGACACTGGGCGGCCCGACCTTCGATGCGGTGGAATCCCCGGTTGGGGGCGGTCCGGCTGAGTTCACCGACCTGAAGCTGCACAACCAGTTCAACCACATCTTCCTGGTTGGTCTGCGTTATGAATTCAACACGCCGCGCCCGCCGGCTCCGACCCCAGCGCCGGTGGCACAGCCAGCGCCAGCGCCTGCTCCGTCGCGCTCCTATCTGGTGTTCTTCGATTGGGACCGCGCGACGCTGAGCGATCGTGCGCGCCAGATCATCCACGAGGCGGCGGACAATTCCACGCACGTGCAGTACACAAGGATTATGGTGAACGGCTACACGGATACGTCCGGAACGCCGCAGTACAACATGGGACTGTCGATCCGGCGTGCACAAGCGGTGGAAGGCGAGCTGGTGCGTGACGGCGTGCCGCAGAACGCGATCGATATCCACGGCTATGGCGAGACACACCTGTTGGTCCCGACGGGTGCCGGTGTGCGCGAGCCGCAGAACCGCCGCGTCGAGATTATTATTCAGTGATTTCCTGACCTCTCCCGCGCGCCGCGCGCGCGGGAGAGGTCAAGACGCGAAGCGTCGCGGGTGAGGGTGATCGGGTCGGTACGCAATATTCCTTGGCTGGGCACCCCCCGCCCGATCACCCTCACCCACAGCGCTTACGGCGCCTCAACCTCTCCCACTTCGTGGGAGGGGTTCACTTTTGCCGACACTGCCAATGCGCTCAGATTGAAAATCCCGCGTGCGGTGACGCTCTGCACCACCACATGGATCGGCTGTGACAGGCCGAGCAGGATCGGTCCTACCGCCAACCCATCCGCCGCCGCCTTCAGCAGCGTGAACCCGATATTGGCGGCATCCAGGCCCGGCATGATCAGCAGGTTCGCCGCGCCATGCAAAGTCGAATCCGGCACGGCCTGGTTGCGGATTGCCTCGACCAGCGCCGCGTCGGCATGCATTTCGCCGTCGATCTCCAGCGCCGGATCGCGCGCACGGATCATTGCCAGGGCGCGGCGCATTTTGCGGGCGGACTCGCTGTCACTGGCGCCGAAACTGGAATGCGACAGCAGCGCCACCTTCGGCACGACGCCGAAATGGCGCACCGCTTCCGCCGCGAGCACGGTCAGTTCGGTGATTTGCTCCGGCTTGGGGTCCACCACCATATGGGTGTCGCCGATGAACAAGGCGCCGGTCGAGAGGATCAACGCCGACAGCGCATAGACGCGATCCACGCCCGGACGCCGCGGGATGATCGGCAGCACATATTGGATCTGCCGCCACCAGTTGCCGGTGCCGCCGCAGATTGCCGCATCGGCAAGATCCTCGTGCAGCATCATGGCGGCGGCGACCGAGGGCCGGGTGCCGACGCGCCGCGCCGCCAGTTCCGGCGGTGCACCGCGGCGGCCGGCGAGCCGCTGATATTTGGGGATCAGCGGGCCGAACACGTCGTGATCCTGTGCGGGGTCCAGCACGTTCACGCCATCCGTCAGGTCGATGCGCAGGCCCATCTCCCGCACCTTGCGCGCAATCACGTCGCGCCGGCCGAGCAAGATGGGGGCGGCGATATGGTCGTCCACCAACATCTGGGCGGCACGAAGGATGCGGTCGTCCTCGCCTTCCGCGAACACGATCCGGCGGCTAGGGGCCTTCTTCGCCGCCTCGAACACCGGACGCATGAGCTGGCCGGAGCGGAACACGAAGCGTTCCAGTGTATGGCGATAGGCATCGAGATCCTTGATCGGACGCAATGCGACGCCGGTTTCCATCGCAGCGCAGGCGACCGCCGGGGCGATTTCCAGGATCAGCCGCGGATCGAATGGCTTGGGAATGATGTAGTCGGGACCGAACACCGGCGCAGCACCGCCATAGGCCGCGGCGACGACCTCGCTCGCCTCCATGCGCGCCAGGCCGGCGAGCGCTTCGACAGCAGCGATCTTCATCGCCTCGTTGATGGTGGTGGCGGACACGTCCAGCGCGCCGCGGAAGATGAAGGGGAAGCACAGGACGTTGTTGACCTGGTTGGGATAGTCGCTGCGGCCGGTGGCGACGATCGCGTCCGCACGGGCGGTGTGGGCGATGTCCGGCGCGATTTCCGGTTCCGGGTTTGCCAACGCCAGGATCAGCGGCTTGTCAGCGAATTTCGGCAGCCATTCCGGGTGCAGCACGTGCGGCGCGGACAGGCCGAGGAAGATGTCGGCACCGTCCAGCACGTCGGCCAGCGTGGTGGCATTCGTATCGCGGGCGTAGCGTGCCATGTTGGGCAGCATGCCGGGGCGGTCCTTGCGCACCACGCCGTTGACGTCCGTCAGCGTCACGTTCTCCGGCCTGAGGCCCATCGCGACCAGCAGATCGACGCAGGCCAGTGCGGCGGCGCCGGCACCTGACGTGACCAGCTTTGCGTCCGGCAGCGACTTGCCTTGCAGCAGCAAGCCGTTGCGCACCGCCGCGGCGACGGTGATGGCGGTACCGTGCTGATCGTCGTGGAACACGGGGATACGCATGCGGGCGCGCAGGTTCGCCTCGACGGCGAAGCATTCGGGCGCCTTGATGTCTTCCAGGTTGATGGCGCCGAAGGTGGGTTCCAGCGCGGCGACCACGTCGCAGAACCGGTCGGGGTCCTGCGCGTCCACCTCGATGTCGAACACGTCGATGCCGGCGAATTTCTTGAAAAGGACAGCCTTGCCTTCCATCACCGGCTTGCCGGCGAGGGCGCCGATATTGCCGAGACCGAGCACGGCGGTCCCATTGGAAATGACGGCGACCAGGTTGCCGCGGGCGGTGTAGTCGTGGGCGGTCGCGGGGTCGGCCTTGATCGCCTCGCAGGCGGCCGCGACGCCGGGAGAATAGGCGAGCGCGAGGTCGCGCTGGCTGGCCATGCGCTTGGTCGGCTCGATGGTGAGCTTCCCGGGGCGCGGAAAGCGATGATAGTCGAGCGCCGCCTGGCGGAAGGCATCGTCCATGGGCGTTTCCCCTGAATTCGGGCCGGGTGGGGACATAGGGGAGGCTTCGGAACGGCGCCAGACTGCGCTTCTGCAGGGTTGGATTGGCTGGAGCGCGTACCTGCCGGTCCGGCTGCAACCACAATCGCCGAAGGTTTCAGCGAGGCAGGGCAGGGCAGGGCAGGGGAAGGCAGGGCAAGGGAAGGCAGGGCAGGGGAAGGCAGGGCAATCGCAAGCCACGACTCATGCCGGGATCGTTACCATCGCCACGCCGCAGATCCGGCCCAAGCCAGTACCGTGAATCAGAGAAGCGCAGCACAGCTCGCCTCGTCCCCCATGTCATTGTTGGGGTGGACGGCCCCATGTCATTGCTGGGGTGGACGGCCCCATGTCATTGCGAGGAGCGGAGCGACGAAGCAATCTCGGTCGTGCAGGCGCACGCACTGGTCGTGCGCTTTTCCCCAAGGGACTCCTTCGCCGCTTCGCCCCCCGACCAGGGCGCGTGACTCACGCTTCGCAGATCGCGGGTACCACCAATGGTCGGCGCAGCGTTTATCCTTGCAATTGAAATGTTCTGCTCTATAACAGGATAATTGCTGCCGCGGCACTTCGACACCAGTGACCGGCATCAACGTATTGATGAAGCGCAAGCTTGCTATTGCATTATGAGGACGGGGGATTTGCATTGCGGTATGCGTTCGTTGCAGTGACAGCGCTGTTGACAGGAATGGCCGTGCCGGCGGCAGCCGCCGATCCGTTCGCCAAGCCCCTGAAGGATTGCCACCCCTGCCAGTTTTCGCCGGGACAAGGCCAGCCGGATTTCGACCTGACATTCGTGTTCACCGGGACAGGCGAGCAAAAAGCATTGACCGGGTTCGACATTGCTCCCGTCGGCAGCCGGCAAACGCAGCGGCTGAACGTCGGGCCGCTGGCGGTATCGGACTTTCCCGATGGCTTCATGCTCGACGACACCGACATGAATTTCGACGGGTTTCGCGATCTTTCGGTTGTCACTCTCGAGGCGGCCGACAATACCGATGCCAGGTATTGGGTGTACCAGCCGGCAAGCCATGATTTCGTGCCGCTGCAACGGGTCGGCGATGGCGACGGCAACGACGTCGTGCTGACACCGGGGGACAACCACGAACTGATCTGCCATGTGAAGGGAGACGCGGTCGAATATACCAATTACACGTATCGCGTTTCCGGTCACCGTGCCGTTGCGGTGCGCAAGCAAGAGGTCGCCGTGGAGGGCCCGCTGATCACCGACGCGACCTACGACCTCAGCGTGACGCCGAATCACGTCCTGCATCGCACCACGATCGGCTTTGTCGGCGACTCATCGGCGCGAACGGATTTCGTCCGAAATCTGGAGGCTGCATCAAAGCAGGCCAACGCGTTGTACCGGGGCGGCAACTCCGCCGGCGCGGCCGCCGCGATCGCTTCGGTGGTGGGCGGCAAGGAACTGGAAATGGTGGTCAGTTCCTATCCGATCGGCAGTGACCCGGCCGATCTGAAGCTGGTAGGTGAATTCAACGACTACGGATTCTATCTGGAGCAAGCGGGGCGGCCGAAAGACGCGATCGGCGTGCTGTCGTCCGTGGTGGACGTGGATGAGAACCGGACCGTGGCCTATCTCAACCTGGCCGACGCGCAGTACGCAGCGGGCCAGGCCACGGATGCCAGGTCCAACTATGCCACGTATCGCAAGCGCATGGAGGCAGCCGGCAAGCTTGCCTTGGTGCCGCCGCGCGTCGCAGAGCGGATGCACTGATGCGGCCGGATGGGCGATCTGCGGCCCCGGCCGGCGAACAATCGTCCGCATAAGACTGTAGGTTGCCGTTGATGGCGCAAGCCGGTCCGGCTAATTTACGCACGTAAAATTCGAAGCCCATGGCGGCAGACTGTCTGACCGCGCCCAAATAGGGACCGTGGTCGGCCGAGGGAGATCCCGATGGAAGGACTGGATCGCATTACGCAACAGCCAGGACTGATGGGTGGAAAAGCCTGCATCCGCGGCATGCGGGTTGCGGTTGGCATGGTCGTGGGGCAGATCGGTGCGGGGCATAGCATCGAAGCGATACTCGCCGACTATCCCTATCTGGAACGTGACGATATCCTTCAGGCATTGCGATATGCCGCCTGGCTGGCAGAAGAGCGCGAGGTCGTATTGGCGCGCACATGAGGGTTCTGATTGATATGAACCTGTCGCCACGCTGGGTCGGCGTGGTGACCCGAGCCGGCTTCGCAGCCGACCACTGGTCTTCGTAGGGTTCGCCGGATGCCCCTGACCATGAGATCATGGCTTACGCCAGAAGTAATGGCTACGTCGTGCTAACCCACGACCTGGACTTCGGGGCGATCCTTGCCGCGACAGGCGGGGACAAGCCCAGTGTGGTGCAAGTTCGAGCCGCCTATATCAGCGCGGCAGTCATTGCAGGGCCGGTCATCGATGCGCTTCAACAAATGGCCGCGGAATTGGATCAAGGTGCATTGCTGACAATTGAGCCGCGCCGCGTTCGGCTGCGCGTCCTGCCTCTGAGGCCGGGTCCAGCATAACATCCGCCCCGGCAAGTTGGGCAACAGCCGCTCACAGCGCTCAATGCTTCCGGGTAGCCGCCGATTACGGATCAACCTCCCGGTCCTTCTTCGGAGTCAGATCATAGGGCAACGCAAACCCCGGCAGCGCCGCCAGCCGCCGCGACCAGGCGTGCACGTTCGGCCAGCGCGCAATATCCATCCCGCCTTCGGCCATGAACACCATGCGGCCCCAGCAGCCGATGTCGGCGATCGTAGGGCCGTCGCCCACCAGCCACGCGCGGCCTTCCAACGCCTTGTCAACAAACCCCACCGCCGCATCGGCCAGCGGCCGGAAATAGTCCATCACCGCCGGGTCCACGGACCGGAACCGGCTATAATGCCGCACCTTCGCGACATTCGTAATATTATCCGCTTCCCACGACAGCCACTCCCGCGCCGTCCATTGCTCTTGCTCCGTGCGGCCGGCGAAATGCCCGGTGGTACGGGCGAGATAATCGAGGATCACGTTGGACTGCACGATGGTCAGGCCGCGATGGCGCAGCGCCGGTACCTGGCCGTAGCGGTTCACCGCCAGGTATTCCGGTTGCTTCTGCACACCAAATTTCAAATTCACCGTACGGAAGCTGAACGCCAGCCGTGCCAGCGACAGGTACAGCATCGGCTTGTAGGTGGAGCTGGACGTAAAGCTGCCAAACAGCACAAGGCGCTCGGGCGCCGCTGCGGCGGTATTGGTCACGGGCAACGGTGTGGAGTCGTTCACAGCGGAATCGCCAGCAAAGTGTCGAAGCGCGAGCTATCGCAGATCACCAGGCGTTCGGCAAACCGCAAGCCGCCGTCGGCATCTTCGTGGATCTTGTCGAGATAGACGCCGGTTGCGAACAAATCCATGCGTCCGTCGCGCATGGTGCGCACCACCAGGAACGGAGTTTCGGCGGCAATCTCGCCGCCCTGGCGTGCGCCAACCAATGGCATGCCGACGATGTGGCGATAGCTCTGCCGCTCATAGATGTTGGCATTGCGCAGCGCGGCAACGCGGTCTTCCAGCATGGCGCGGGAATCGGCATAGACGATCCCCGCGGCGTATCCGCGCTTGTGGTTGTCGGCGCTGGTGATTTTGTACAGACAGCGTTCCTGAAAGAACGCCGGCCATTCTTCCAGCCGGTCCGCATCGATGCAGGCGGCATAGGCCGTGTTCAGCGCCGCAATGCGAAGCAGGGTATCGCTATCGGCCATGTGCTACATCCCCATCAGGCTGCGCCATTCTTTCCAGAACCCGCGCACGGCGGCTTCCGTGGCGCGCGTGGGCTGAGTCTCGGCGCCGCTGCCGCCCATTTCCACCACCGATTCTTCGTCCTCCGCGGTAGCGGTGGCGCGCTGCACGAAACCGCCGACGCAGCCATCTTCCATGGAAACGAATCCCGCCGGCCCGACAAGGTTGTTCTGCTTCAGCCGGATCGCGCGCAGTTCCGGCGTATCGTCCGTGAAGCCGAGATAGGTCCAGTGCAGGTCCATCGCATCGACACCGCGCGGCACCACCTGGCGCACCGCGATGCAGTTGTGAATCTGCTGCAACACGAATCCGGGAAACACGGTCAGGATCTGCAACTGGATCCCATCGCCCCATTCGTCGCGGCTGTCCAGCAGCGACGGATCGGCGAGACGGAAACTGTCGCTGTCCGACCGCAGCCCCGCGTCCCGATAGCTGCTGTCCGGCGTCGTCGGGGCCGCCAGCGTGGTGGAGGCGTGGTGCGCGCCGCTCTCACTCACCAGCACGCCGCCGCCCTGGCTCAGGCGCGTGATGCGGAACGTCGCAAAGAACAGATGCAGCAAGCTGGCGTGATAGGTGTCCTTCACGTTCTCGATGTAGAGCTTCCAGTTGTTCGGCAGAGGCTGGGTGAAGCGGCCGATCACCTCCACCGGCTTCTTCAGCACGCGGCGGACGCGGGCGGTGACGGCCTCGCCCAGATAGTCCTCGATCGGCGGCGTCGCATCGGACAACGTGCCGAACACCAGGCCGCAGAACACCGTGGTGCGCAGCTTGCGCGGCCCGATGCTGCGCATGTCGAAATCCTTCGCCATGCCGCCCTGGCCGTTCACGCCGTGACGGAACGCAACCGACACCAGGTTGCCGCACAAATCATAGCGCCAGGCATGATAGACGCAGGCAAAGTCCTTGGCATTGCCGGCATCGTCCAGTGCGATCAGCGCACCGCGATGCGCGCAGCGGTTTTCGAACGCATGCACCGCGCCGGCCTCGCCGCGCACCGCGATCACCGGCATCTCGCCCACGAACGTGGTGCGGAAGTCGCCTTGCTCTGGAATATCCGCTTCCAGGCACAGGAAATTCCACGTCGGTCCCTGGAAGACCCGTGCTTGCTCCTGCCGCGCGACGTCGCCTTCCTGATAGACCCAGAAAGGCACACGCGTCAGGCCCTGCGGCCAGGCGCGAATGCTGCTGTCGAGACCGGGTTGCACGCTGGTGCCGTCCATCGCGACCTCCCTCGGTTTGATTGCGGCGATGCTAGGCCGGTCCGCGGCGGATTGCACCTACGGGGGAGTGACACGGCGGCCAACTGCGTCCAGGCTTGGCCAACCGCAAAGACGGCAGGAGGAAGCAATGGACATGGTGGCCGAAAACGCCCACCTGCCGGCCGATATCGACGCGCAGCCTTTGGTGCAGGCAGCAGCGGCGATGCGGCCGGTGCTGCGCCGCTATCAGGAAGAGCTGGAACGCGAGCAACGTCTGCCCCGCGAGTTGGTCGATCAAATGCAGGCCGCCGGCTTCTATCGAATGGTGATCCCACGCTCGCTGGGCGGGCTGCAGGTGGATCCGTTGACCTATCTGCGCGTGGTGGAATTGCTGTCCGAAGGCTGCGGCTCGGTCGGGTGGAATGTCTGCAACAACAGTATCGGCCAGTTGGTGACGCTGGGGCTGCCGGAGGACGGGGTGCAGGAGGTGCATGGCCAGCAGGGTCCGTCCCGGATGGCTGGCACGGCGGTGCAGGGCGGCGGCCAGGCGGTGCCGGTGCCGGGCGGCTTTCGCGTAACCGGGCGTTGGACCTTCGGCAGCGGCTGCCACGAAGCGCGCTGGATGCTCGGGAGTTTCCAAATCCTCGACAACGGCGAACCGCGCCGCGGCGCCGATGGCAAGCCATTGTTCTGGCGCGCCATATTCCCCCGCGAGGAAACCGAGGTCGTGCCTGGAAGCTGGGACGTGGCAGGCCTGCGCGGTACCGGCAGCTTCGATTGGACCGTGACGGACGTTTTCCTGCCGGAACGCCGCAGCATGGTGCATGCCGGCATCCCGCTGGACAATCAGTGGTCACGCTGGCCGGGCGTTACCTACGCGCTGCCGACGCAATGCTGGATCGGACCGCATCACAGCGCCGTGATCACCGGCATCGCCCGCGCCGGCATCAACGCCCTGATCGAGCTGGCGGCGGAAAAAACGCCGCGCGGCCGCACCTTCCGCCTGTGCGACAATCCGCAGGTGCAGGAAGCAGTCGGGCGCGCGGACTCGATCCTGAATGCGGGCCGCGGCTATCGCAGCGCGATGATCGCCGAGATCTGGAGCACGATTGCCGCCGGTGGCGAATCGACTCTGGACCAGCGGGCGCGATGCCGGCTGGCGTCCACCTATGCCGCGGACAGCGCACGGACGGCCATGGATCTGGTGTACCGGCATGGCGGCAGCACGTCGTTCAAGCGCGAGAGCCGTCTGGCGGAATGCTGGCGCGACCTGCAGGTGGTGGGGCAGACGGTGACGATCGCGCCGGAGTGGTATCCGATCGCCGGGCGCGCGTTGCTGGGGATGGAGCCGGGGCCGCGGTTGAGGTAGGAGACGCGGTGGCGGGGGAGAAAATCAGATCGAGCCGGGCTGCACGTTCGGCTCCTCCGGCGCGGTGCCGAACTCCAATCCGTCGTAAACTTCCTGCATTGTCAGATCGATGCCGACCGCCGGCAGACGGATGACGCCGTTCAGGCCCCGAACCTCCTCCGGACGCAAATTGAAATCGCCATGCGGACCACGGCTATAAACATGCACGAGCGCTTCACTTGGCTCGATCAGCACGTAGTGGGCGATTGAGGGCGTGGCATTGTAATCAGCCAGCTTCAGCGTTCGGTCACGCCGCTGCGTGTCAGGCGAGAGAACCTCGAACACGACCCGTGGGTCCGGCGCGACAAGGTCCTGTCCCTGGCGTGCACCGCAATCGATTGTCATGTCGGGATAGCGGCCGCGCCCGTTTCCGGTCCGCACCAACATGTCGGACGGAAACGGACGGCACCCGGATCCGCGCAATTTTGGCGCCGCAGCCGCAATCAGGTTAGCTTGAATCATGTTGTGCGCCACGGTCCCGCCTGCCTTCGCGACAACCTGGCCATCGACGAATTCGTGCTTGCGCTCCTGCCCTCGTTCCCAGGTCAGGAAGTCCTCGAATGTCAGCGGCTGGAGGTTTGACTGCGACATGAAAGGGCTCCGGGAGACCGGACTCATACCACACTTGGCGCGACGAAGTTACTGGCTGCGTTTCTCGGGCTTAGCCTGCTATAGCCCGAGCAATCGCGCGGCATTGCCGCCCAGGATCGCGGTGCGATCTGCTTCGCTCAGCGCCGCGCCTTCGACGAAGCCGACCGGATCGACCTCTCCCATGTCGGCGGGATAGTCAGTGCCCATCAGCACATGGTCGGCACCGTATTGCCGTACCAGGTATTCCAACTGCGGATGGGTATAGACCAGTGAATCGAAATACAGCCGCCTCAAATACGTCGTCGGCATTTCCCGAATTTTCTCGCCTGTATCGGGACGTGCCGACGCGGCGTGGTCGATGCGGCCAGAATAGGCCGGCAGGTACCCGCCGCCATGCGCCAGCACCAGCTTCAGGCGCGGGCATTGCTCCAGCACGCCGCCGAAGATCAGGTGATGCACCGCCACGGTGGTATCCAGCGGATTGCCGATGACATTGGTAAAATAGTGGTCAGCGAAGCGGCGCGCCTCGGTGAAGCCGGTCGGGTGCATGAACAGGGTCAGGCCCAGCGCCTCGGCCTTGGCGAAGATCGGGCGGAAACGGTCGGCGGACAGGTCCTCGCCCGCGACATTGGTGGCGATCTCGATGCCGTGCAGTCCGAGCGATTTGTGCAGCCGCTCCAGTTCTGCCACGGCAAGGTCCGGCGCCTGGAACGGCACCGTGCCGAGGCCCGCGAACCGATCCGGATGCCGCCCGACGATATCGGCAATATTGTCGTTCACCGCGCGCGCCGTGGCGATGCCCAGGTCGGCCGGCGTGTCGTAATAGGTCTGGTTCGGGGCCGGCGTCAGCGCCTGGATGTCGATGCCCATCACGTCCATGTCGGCGAGCCGTTGCTCTACCGACGTGAACTGCACCCGCGTCCGCCGCGCTTGCTCGCGGTTCACCGCGCGGGTGCCGGCATTGGCGAAGACCTCGCGCGGACGGTCGTCCGCGAGGCCGGACTCACGAAACAGCGCCTCCGCTTTCTCGCTCAGCACGTGGCAGTGGATGTCGATGGTGCGGTATTTGCCGCGCGGATGCGGCGGGCCGGGAAAGCGCCCGGGGATTGGGGCGCCGGGCGGCAGGCATGTGAAGAGCATGGGCGTTCCTCTCGCGTCATGTCATTGCGAGGAGCGTAGCGACGAAGCAACCTCGGTCAAACGCACCCTCGGACGGCCGGCCGTCCCGGATGACCGGAGACCGCTTCGGCCCGAAAAGCCCCACAATGACACGACACGTTCCCCTTGCCATGTGCAGCCGTCTGCGCCATCGGGCACAGGGCCGCAGGAGGGCCAGATGCTGGAGAAAACCTACAGCCCATCGGAGATCGAACCCCGCCTCTATCAAGGCTGGGAGCAATCCGGTGCGTTCGCCTGCGATCCGAACGCGCCGGCGCAGCCCTTTACCATCATGATCCCGCCGCCGAACGTCACCGGCAGCCTGCACATGGGCCATGCGCTGACCTTCACGGTGCAGGACATCCTGATCCGCTGGCGCCGCATGCAGGGCCGCGATGCGCTATGGCAGCCGGGCACGGACCATGCCGGCATCGCCACGCAGATGGTGGTCGAGCGGCTCTTGGCCGAACAAGGCAACATGGACCGCCGCGCGATGGGGCGCGAGGCATTCATCGAGCGCGTCTGGCAGTGGAAGGCGGACTCCGGCGGCACCATCACGCGGCAGTTGCGGCGGCTGGGCGCATCGCTCGACTGGCCGCGCGAGCGGTTCACGATGGACGAAGGCCTGTCGCGTGCGGTGCGCCAGGTGTTCGTCACGCTGTACCGCGAAGGGCTGATCTATCGCGACCGGCGGCTGGTGAACTGGGACCCGAAGCTGCAGACCGCGATTTCCGATCTCGAAGTAGAGAACACCGAGATCCGCGGCTCGCTGTGGCACTTCCGCTATCCGATCGCCGATCAGCCAGGGCGTTTCATTGTCGTCGCGACCACGCGGCCGGAGACGATGCTGGGCGACACCGCGGTGGCGGTGCATCCAACCGATGCGCGCTATCGCGACCTGGTGGGGAAATGCGCGGTGCTGCCGCTGGTGGGGCGGCGGATTCCGATCGTCGCCGACGAATACTCGGACCCTGAGAAAGGCACCGGTGCGGTGAAGATCACCCCGGCGCACGACTTTAACGATTTCGAAGTGGGCCGGCGGCACGGGCTGCCGATGCCCAGCGTCCTCGACCGCGAGGCGCGGGTGACGTTGGAGGAGATCGCCGCGGACCTGACCCCGGTGCCGGGGATTGCCGACCCGGATTTCGTGCATGCCCTGGCCGGCAAGGACCGGTTCGCTGCCCGCAAGGCGATCGTGGCCGAACTGGAACGGCTGGAACTGCTGGAAAAGACCGAAGCGCATACGCACCAGGTCCCCCACGGCGACCGCGGCGGCGTGCCGATCGAGCCGCGGTTGACGACGCAGTGGTACGCCAACGCAGAACAGTTGGCGGAGCCGGCGATCGAAGCGGTGGAAACCGGCCGCACGCAATTCGTGCCGAAGCAGTGGGAAAACACGTTCTTCGCCTGGATGCGTGACATCCAGCCCTGGTGCATTTCGCGCCAGCTCTGGTGGGGCCATCGGATTCCCGCGTGGTACGGGCCGGACGGTTCGGTGTTCGTCGCGCACGACGCGGCCGAGGCGCAGGCCCTGGCCGATGCGCAGTACGGCCGGCCGGGGGAAAACCTGGTGCAGGACGAGGACGTTCTGGACACCTGGTTCAGCTCCGGCCTGTGGCCGTTCTCGACATTGGGCTGGCCGGAGCAAACGCCGGAGCTGGCGCGCTATTACCCCGGCGATGTGCTGGTGACCGGGTTCGACATCATCTTCTTCTGGGTCGCCCGCATGATGATGCAGGGCATCCATTTCATGGGCGATGTGCCGTTCCGCACCGTCTATATCCATGGCTTGGTGCGCGACGAGCGCGGGCAGAAAATGTCGAAGTCCAAGGGCAACGTCATCGACCCCCTGGAACTGATCGACAAATTCGGCGCCGATGCGCTCCGCTTTACCATCTGCGCGCTGACCGGCCCGGGGCGCGACGTGAAGCTGGGTGCGGGCAGGGTGCAGGACTACCGCAGCTTCGTCACCAAGTTCTGGAATGCGGCGCGGTTCTGCGAAATGAACGGCATCCGGCCGGATGCATCCTTCACCCCGTCGCAGGCGAGCCTGCCGCTGACGCGGTGGATTCTCGATGCCACCAACCGCACGGTGGCGGAAGCCACTGCAGCGTTGGACGCCTACCGGTTCGATGAATATGCCGCCACCTGCTACCGCTTCACCTGGAACACCTTCTGCGACTGGTTCCTGGAACTGGCGAAGCCGGTTTTGGAAGGTGGCTTGGAAGGCGCGGCGGAAGTCCGCGCCACCGCCGCGCATGTGCTGGGCGTGCTGCTGCGGTTGCTGCACCCAGCGATCCCGTTCGCAACGGAAGAGCTGTGGGATCATTTCGGCTACGGCGCACCGTTCAGCCTGATCCGGACCGCCTGGCCGGAGCCGGCGCCGGTGCCGGAAGCCGCCGCGGCGCGCGAGGATCTCGATTGGGTGGTGCGGCTGGTATCCGCGGTGCGCTCGGTGCGTACCGCGATGAACGTTCCGCCGGGCGCAACGGTGCCGATCCTGCTGCGCGATGCGAAGCCGGCAACGCTGGCGCGGGCACAACGCTGGATCGAGCCGATCCGCCGGTTGGCGCGTTGTTCTGACGTGTCGGCGCTGCCGGGCGATATGCCGAAAGGCGCGGCGCAGACCGTGGTGGATGAAGCAACGGTGGTACTGCCTCTGGCCGGGACGATCGACCTGGATGCAGAGCATGCCCGCCTGACCCGCGAGCGCGACAAGGCGGCGGCCGAGGCGGCGAAGCTGGCGAAGAAGTTGGAGAACGCCGATTTCGTCAGCCGTGCCCCGGAGGAGGTGGTGGCCGAGAACCGTGAGCGGCTGGCGGCCTTTCACGCGGAGGTGGCGCGGCTGGAAGCGGCATTGCGGTGGATCGAATAGAGACCGCGCTCAGTTGGTGGCCGCGCTGATACGCCCGCGCAGCGAGCCGCAACGCGTCATGGCCGGGCTTGGCCTTGGCTTGGCCCGGCCATCTTCCCTCGTTGATCGGGCGCGACGCGACCCGATCGGCCACGTGTGGACGGCCGGATCGAGCCCGGCCATCACAAGAGGTCTGGCGCGCGCCTACCTTCCCTGCCACCGCGGCGCGCGCTTCTCCATGAACGCCGTGCGGCCTTCCTTGTAGTCCGCGCTGTCGAAACAGACCTGCATCATGCGCGCCATGCCGGCGGTGTCGCGCTTGCTCTCGTCCTTCAGCAGCTCGCTGATCGTCAGCTTCGACGCCGCCACGGACAACGGTGCGTTGTCGGCAATGGTGCGCGCCAGGTCGAGCACGTACTCGTTCAGCGTCTCATCCGGCACCATCTTGTTGATCAGCCCGATCCGTTCGGCTTCCGCTGCATCGATCCGCCGCGCGGTGTACAGGATCATGCGTGCATGCGCCGGCCCTACCAGGTCGATCAGCCGCTTCACCGACTCCGGCGCGTACGCGATGGAAAGTTTCGCCGCCGGAATCCCGAACTGGCTGTCCGACGCGGCGATGCGCAGATCGACGTTCATCGCGATCGCCAACCCGCCGCCCAGGCAGAACCCACGGATGCGGGCGATGGTCGGTTTCGGAAAGGTCTGGAACTTCGCCCGCCCGGCACTGGTCAGCCGCTCGTATTCCTGCTGCGCATCGGCATTGGCACGGTTCTTCTCGAACTGGCTGATGTCCGCACCTGACACGAACGCCTTGTTGCCCGCCCCGGTCAGGATCACCACGCGCACCGCGCTGTCCTCGGCGAATTCATCCAGGATTTCGCCCAGTCCCTGCCACATCTCCAGCGACATGGCATTGCGCTTCTCCGGCTGATTGAACGTGATCAGCCCGACGCCGTCGTCCTTCGCCGCCAGCATCTTGCCGCCTGCGTATTCGCGGGTGATGCCGCCATTGATGATTCCCTTGGGCATATCGTTCATGTCAGATCGCTCCCTTCTTGCGCATCTCGGCGATCTCCTCGTGGGTGTAGCCGACCGAACGCAGCACCTCGTCCGTGCTCGACCCCATTTCCGGCGTCGCCTTGCGGATGCCCTTGTCAAAGCCGGTGATGCTGATCGCTGACGCCACGACGTCCACGTCGCCGACCACCGGCGAGTGCATCGGCGTCGCCATCTTCAGGTGCTTCACCTGAGGATCGGCGAATACCTGGTCGATCGTGTAGATCGGCCCGCACGGCACGCCGGCGCCTTCCAGCAGTTCGATCCAGTATTCGGAAGGCTTTGTCTCCGTGACTTCGCTGATCGCCGCGTTGATTTCCTTCCGCCGTCCGCTGCGCGACTTCTGGTCCTTCCACTCCGGCTTGTCTTTCCACTCCGGCTTCCCGATCGCTTCGCAGAAGCGGCCGAAAACCCGGCTGGAACTGGCAGCGATATTGATGTGGCCGTCGGATGTCGGGAACACGCCGGTGGGGATGCCGGTCGGATGGTCGTTGCCCGCCTGGGGTGCCACTTCCTTCGCCATCAGCCAGCGCGACCCCTGGAAATCCAGCATGAAGATCTGCGCTTCCAGCAGCGACGTCGTGACCCAGCGACCCACACCGGTGCGCTCGCGGTCGAAGACCGCCATCATGATGCCCAGCGCAAGCAAATTGCCGGCCGTGAGATCGTCAATGGGGATGCCCACACGCACCGGCCCCTGGCCCGGCAGCCCGGTGATCGACATCAGCCCGCCCATGCCCTGCGCGATCTGATCGACGCCGGCACGCAGCCCGTACGGCCCGGTCTGGCCAAAGCCGCTGATGCTGCCATAGACGATGCGCGGGTTCACCGCGCGCACGGTCTCATAATCCACCTTGAGCCGGTGCTTCACCTGCGCGCGCATGTTCTCGACGATAATATCCGCCGTCTCCACCAGCCGCATGAAGGCAGCATGGCCTTCGGGCGACTTCAGGTTCAGCGTCATCGCCCGCTTGTTGCGGTGCAGGTTCTGGAAGTCGAAACCATGGCGGTTGCCGGCGACGTCCTCGCCTTCGGTGGCGGGCGGCTCGATCTTGATCACGTCCGCGCCCCAGTCCGCCAGATGCCGCACGCAGGTGGGTCCGGCGCGCGCCAGCGTCAGGTCCAGCACCTTCAGGCCGTTCAACGGCAGGCGGGTCTCCGACTGGGCCAGCAAGGTCTTGTCCAGGGGGCTCTCCGGCATTCTGGTTTCTCCTCCAACCGGGGCCGATATTCTGCTGCAATCGCCGCATGCTCAAGGGTGGGATGTGTCGGCGCGCGGATCAGGGTTGAGTAACACGCATGGACGCTGCGGATCTTGCATTGGTGCTGGCGGTCGATGGCTCGGCCAGCGTGACATTTGATGAATTTGGCCTGATTGCCGGCGGCATGGCCGATGCCCTGCGCGATCCGGTGGTGATCAAGGGCCTGATCGGCGGCCCCGCGAAGGCCAGCTACTGCTGCCTGTTGCTGTGGTCCGGCACCGGCGCGCACGACGTGCTGACGAACTGGACCCGCATCGCCAGCCCCGCCGATGCACGCACCTTCGCCGATGACGTGGACAACATGCCGCGCACGGTCCGCCCTGGCGAAACCGCGATCGGCGAGGCGTTGCTGGCGTCGCTGACATTGCTCGCGAACGTGCCGGCCAAGCCGAAGCGCAGCGTGGTGGACGTGATCGGCGACGGCCGCTCTAACCAGGGCATCCCACCGGGTCCGATCCGCGATCGGATGGCGGCGGCGGATATCACCATCAACGGCCTGTGCATCCTGCACGAGGAGCCGGATCTGTTGCAGTCCTACACAAGGGAGGTGATCGGCGGTCCGGGGTCGTTCGCCGTGATCTGCAAGGACTACGCGGATTTCGCATCGGCGATGCGGCAGAAGCTGGTGCGGGAAACGAACGCGCCGATCGTGTGAGCGCAACCTCCGCCGCGCGTTGCACGCGCGCTGCGCCGAATTGCTCAGGCTCCCCAAAGCAATTCCTCGACCTCTTTCGGATGCGCATCGATCATACGCAACATCACCGCCGCCGCCCCATCAGGACGCTTCCGCCGCTGCTCCCAATTGCGCAGAGCGGAACGGTATTCCGTACGCCTACGCCTCCATACTTCTACGCCTCGATCGCCCGCCCCCCGCTTGCGCCTTCCATCCCGGCCTCGGCCTCCGCCTCGTCCACCATCATCGCGCGGCCATGCGTCTCCACGCCCAGAACCGCGAAGGACAGCCCGACCAGCAGCATGCCGAACGCGAGAAACAGAAAGGCGGGCAATACCGCATCCGCGGTCGCCTTCGGCGAAATGAAATTGCCGGTGCCCGCGATCAACGCCAGGCTCAGCGGGCCAAGAATCTTGCCCACACCGTTCGCCGCCTGGCCCAGCCCGGACGATCGCGCCCCCATCCGCACGCCGAACAATTCCACCGTATAGGGCGCCAGGTTGGAGAAGCCGCCATCGATGCCGAAGGTCGAGCAACACATCAGCACGACCAGCAGCGGCACGCCGCCGATGAACGCCTGGTTGAACATGGCGGCTGCGGCCAGTGCCGCGGCGGCGCCAAAGCCGAACACGATCCCGCAAAGCCGCCGGCCCATCAGCGGCGAAATGAACGTCACCAGGATCTTGCCCACCACGCCCGCGCCCGCGACGAACACGAAATACTTGGCGGCTTGCGGCACCGGGATGTGCAGCAGCAACGCCACGATCGTCGGCCCCCACAGGTAAACGCCATAGGCCGCTGTGGAGGAGCCACCCCAGATGATGACCGTTTCCCAGAACCGCCGGGGGCTGCTGTAAAGTTCGGAAAGCCTGCCGGACGGTTGGACGACCGGCGATAGGCTTGGCAGCGGCACTTGCTCCCGCGGCAGGCCAAGGCGGTCCGCCACCACCGCGCGGGCCTCGGCGAACCGTCCTTTGGCCGTCAGCCATCGTGCCGACTCAGGAACAAACAACGCGATCGCAACACCGACCGGGATGGTCAGTGCGCCCAGCATGGCAACACCACGCCAGCCCAGCGCATGCAGCAGCGCCGCGGAGGTCGCGGACGCCACCAGCGTGCCGGCGGTCGCGAATACGACATAGAAGCTGGACAGTGCCGTGCGCCAGCGCGTCGGTGCTTGCTCCACGACGATGGTGAGGCATGGCGTGACTGCTGCGGTCAGGCCGAAGCCCACCACAAAGCGCAACGCCGCGAACAACTGCCAGCCGCCGTCGGGAACGAAGGCCAGGCCACCGGCGCCGATGCCGCAGATGAACGTGCCCAGCACGAGCTGGGTCTTGCGTCCCCATGCATCCGCCAGCGCGCCCCAGATGATCGCGCCCGCGATGGCGCCCACCCCGCCGCTGTACAGAATCACCGCCGACTGGCCGTAGGTCAGGTGCCATTGCGGGCCGAGCACGGCGACCAGGAACCCGACCACCAGGAAGTCGAAGAACTCCAGCACGGTGATCAGCGCGAGCAAGCCGAACGTGAACCAATAACGTGCGTTGAGCCGGGCGGAATCGAACATCGACAACAGGGATTCGGACGTTTGTCCGTTCATTGGGCGCCTCCTCAGGGGCGTCGCCGGCTGCGAGCGCCGGACGGCGCCGTTTATTGCAAACCGATGCGGTCTTTCGCCGTCTTCTGCCGGACGACGGGGGTCGCGGTGCGCCAAAGTCAGGCCCAAAGTCAGGCCCAAAGTCAGGCGACGTGCAGCCGAACACCGTTCCCTGGGTCGAGGCTAAACTGCTTTCCGCGAAACCGGCAAGGGACCGCAACGGTGCGGACAGGGCAATCGGGTGAGGCAAGCAAGATCAGGGCTCCGCCCTTGGCTTGGTTCCAAGGGGCGGGGTTCCAAGGGGCGGAGCCCCATAGGCGCTAGCTTAAGCGGGCTGGGCTACAAGGCAGCATCTACGCCAGCTCCGCTTCCTCTCCTGTCTCCGCTTCCTCCCCGCATAAAAGCCAGCAGCCAGCCTCACAAGCGCTACGAGATCAGACACAATCGAGCGAACGCCGCAGCGCCAGAGGCTGTGGGCGGCCGGCTTATAATCAGGAGAGGAAGCGGAGGCAGGAGAGGACGTGGAGATGATCTTCATGCCGCACCGATCGGACAACGATTGGAACGGCCAAACCGGGAAGCAAGGCTGCCTGCATGGCTTGTTTCCAATCGATGCCAGGCTCGACTCGGTAAGTTAGCGCGCATGAGGCAGAGCCCCTTGGTGGGGTTTTAGGGGCAAAGCCCCTAATCCTCCTTGCTTCACCCGATTGCCCTGACGGTGCGGATCAGGCCCACACCATACGCCCGAGTTCATGCACCACCCGATCGATCACGCTTTGCCAGTCGCCGCTCTGCGGCTGACGGAACAGGCGCGCGGCCGGGTACCAAGGCGTGTCTTCGCGATCCCGGAACCAGCGCCAGTCGGGATTCCGCGGCAGCATGATCCACACCGGCCGGCCCAGCGCGCCCGCCAGATGCGCCAGGGCAGTATCGACCGAAATCACCAGATCCATGTTCGCAATCAGCGCAGCCATGCTCTGCAAATCCCGAAGTCGATCCTCGAACCGCCGGATGTCCGGCCGGCGTGCCAGGACAGGAAGGTCGCGGGCGCGGACCTCGTGTTGCAGAGAGACGAAATCGAATGGGCCATCGGCAATGCGAATGAAGCGCTCGAGCATGATGGACCGATTGCGATCGTTGCCATGCGCCGGATTGCCGGACCACACCAGGCCGATACGGGGCGTCCGCCGTTCCCCAAGGATGCCGTTCCAGGCAGCGGTCAGCGCAGCATCGGCGCGGAGATAGTGCGGCTCGGCCGGGATGGTTTCCGCGCTGACAGTCAGCGCCAGCGGCAGGCTCAGCAGCGGGCAGTGATAATCAGGCGGCGGCGAGACGGCGTTGGTCGTCTCCACCCTGGCAACGCCCTCAACACCCGACAGCAATGGTGCAAGCAACGGCGGCACGCCCAGCACCACGCTTGCCCCGCGCGCTGCCAGCACTTTGGCGAAGCGGCAGAATTGAATGCTGTCGCCCAGGCCCATCTCATGCCAGATCAGGATGGACTTTCCCGCCAACGGTTCGTGGCCGGTCCAGCGCGGCGGCGTGTGCTGCGGCGTCGTTCCCTTCAGCGGCGGCACATCCCAACGCCATTCGAATTCCGGCAAGCCACGCTGAAAATCGCCCATGCTCAGCCGGCACAAAGCCGCGTTGACGTGCACCTGCGCTTCATCCGGCCGCAATGCCAGCGCTTGCTCGTAACTCGAAAGCGCGTCCTGCGGCCGGCCCTGCTCCTCCAGCACGTAGCCGCGGTTGGCATGTGCCGCCGCATCGCCCGGGGCGATCTGCACCGCGCGATCCAGGCTGGCGAGCGCTTCGTCCAACCGGTGCAAGCGCCGCAACGCGTTGCCGCGGCCGTTGAGTGCCGCCACATGATCGGGCACGGCCCGCAGCGCGCGATCGAAGCAGACCAACGCATCATCAGGCCATTGCAACGCCAGGAACACACTGCCGCGATTCACCAGAGCATCGATGTGGTTCGGATCGATTTGCAGCACGCGGCCAAAACTGTTGAGCGCATCAGGCAGGCGCTGCAGGCGGAACAACGTCGTGCCGCGGTGATACAGCGCCTCCACAAGTTCGGGGCGAAGCCGCAATGCTGCGTCGTAACCGGCGAGCGCATCCTCCAGGCGATCCAGATCGCGCAACGCGTGGGCGCGCTTGCACAGCGCATCCGCATTGCCGGGATCGATCCCCAAGGCACGGTCGTAGCTAAGCAGCGCGTCCTGTGGCCGTCCAAAGCCGCGTAGCGCGTGACCCAGATTGCAATGCGCGGCGGCATTATCTGGCGCGATTCGCAACGCCTGCTCCAGAGTGTCGATTGCCTGCGGATACTGAAATTGCTGCGCCTGAAGCACGCCAAGCATGTGCAGCGCGTCGAATTGCGCCGGGGCCAGGGACAGGACCTGGCGGTACAGCGGCTCCGCCTCGGCCAGACCGCCCGCTCGATGCGCCGTCGCCGCCTGCGCCAGCAACCGGGCGACCCTCGCATGCCTGCGCTGCTGCGTCGCGCGCAGGGCTCCGGGCGATGATTCCGCCGCCGGCACTTCGGCGGCCGTTGCCGGAAAAGCCGTGGCGGCGAGCGCCTGCTGCACAGCGTGGAACATGCTCTGCCAGTCACCGGGCTGCGGCTGGCGGAACAGACGCATGGTCGGGTACCAGGGGCTGTCGGTGCGATCCAACAGCCACCGCCACTCCGACGTGAACGAGAGCAACGTCCAGACCGGCCGGCCGAGAGCGCCCGCGAGATGCGCCACCGCCGTGTCCACCGTGATCACCAGGTCCATGTGCTGGACCAGGGCAGCGGTGTCGTCGAAATCCGCCAGGTCATCGCAGAACACGCGAATGTCCGGCCGTTGCCGCAGGAACGTCCGATCCGGGTCACGAACGTGTTTTTGCAAACAGACGAATTCGAACGGGCCATCGGCGATGGCGAGGAATTTCTCCAGTGCGATCGAGCGGTTCCGGTCGCCCCGGTGATCCGGATTTCCCGACCATGCGAGTCCGATACGCGGATGCTGGCGCGGACCGAGCCGCGTGCCCCACTGGGCGATGCGTTCCGGATCGGCATGGAGATAGGGCGAATCAGCCGGAATGGAATCGAGACGGGTCCCCAGTGCCAGCGGCAGACTCAGCAAAGGACAATGAAAGTCGGTGGCAGGCACGCGATCGCCGGCGCGCAGCACAGTGTCCACGCCTTCAAGACTGGTCATCAAAGTTTGCAGCGGCGCATGCGTCCATAGCAGGATCTCCGCCCCTTGCGCGGCGACGCGCGTCGCGAAACGGCAGAACTGGATGCTGTCGCCCAGGCCTTGTTCACACCACAGCAGGATGGTCTTGCCTTGCAGCGGCTCTGTACCATGCCAGAGCGGGGCAGCGAATTTGGCGAGGTCGCTCTGGAACGCCGGGATACGCCAGCGCCATTCATAGTCTGCCCAGCCGTTCTGGAAGTCGCCCGCCAGCAGGCGGCACAACGCGGCATCAACATGCGCGTCAGCATGATCGGGCTTGAGCGCCAGAACGCGCGCGTAGGTTTCCAGGGCGTCCGCCGGGCGGCGCAGATCGGTCAGGACAACGGCGCGATTGCAAAGTGTGGCAATCGTTCGCGCCCGATCGTCGCCGTTGAACGCTTCTTCCAGGCGGCCCGATGTCTGTAGAACGGCGCCATGATGGTCCGCATCATCCGGCACGGATTGCAGGGCGCGATCGTAGCTGTCCAACGCTTCCTGCAAGCGGCCAAGCTCACGCAATGCGTTGCCCCGGTTATTGTGGGCCTTTGCATCGCCGGAATGCAGCCGCAGGACTTCGTCATAACCGGCGAGCGCGTCGGCGAAGCAGCGCAAGTTGAACAACGCATTGCCGCGATTGTACAGCGCATCCCGATTGCCGGGATCAATCCGCAGCGCGGTATCAAAGGCGGCAACCGCGTCCTCGAAACGGCCGAGACGGAACAATTCATTGCCGTTATGCACCGCGGCAGCAGCAGCGGCGGCAGCCGCCCCCGCCGCCCCCGCCGCCCCCGTCATGGCCGGGCTTGACCCGGCCACCTCCCCCCGCTGATCGGGCGCAACGGGCACAAACCGCCCCAATTCGCGCCCCACCTGCTCCACCACGCTGTGCCAATCGCCAACGCCCGGCTGACGGAAAAGTCGTGCGGTCGGGTACCAGGGGCTGTCATCACGATCCAGCAGCCAGCGCCAGTCGGGCACATAGGGCAGCAGCACCCATAGCGGCCGGCCCAGCGCGCCGGCCAGATGCGCCAGCGATGTATCGACCGCGATCACCAGGTCCATGTTCTGCACCAGCGCCGCGGTGTCGGCGAAATCCGTCAGTTCATCGCAGAAAGTCCTGATGTCCGGCCGCTGCTCCAGCACCGGCTTGTCGCGCTCGCGAATCTCCTTTTGCAAACAGACGAATTCGAACGGCCCTTCCGCCAATCGAATGTACAGCTCCAGGGGGATCGAGCGGTTGCGGTCGTTCTTGTGCTCGGGGTTGCCGGACCAGACCAGGCCAATACGCGGCAGGCGGCGCGGCCCCAGCCTGTCCGCCCATATGGCAACCCGCGCTGGATCGGCGCGCAGGTAGCTTGCCTCGGCAGGGATCGTGGTCAGGCCAATATCGAACGCCAGCGGCAAGCCTGGCAGCGGGCAGTAGTAATCGGTCGCCGGCAGTGGCTGCCCGTTCTGCAGCACACGCGTCACGCCATCCAGGCTCGTCATCAGCGATTCAAGAGCCGTCGGAACCGACAGCAGCACCGCCGACGCTCCTCTCGCCGCCACCAGCCTGGCGAAGCGGCTGAATTGGATGGTGTCGCCCAGGCCTTGCTCTGCCCACAACAGGATGGTCTTGCCATCCAGCGGCTCATGGCCATGCCATCGAGGCCGGTCGAGATCTGGCCGGTCCGCGGCGCCGCCGCGCCATTCGAATCCCTCCCAGCCACGCTTGAAATCGCCAATCAGCAATCGGCACATCCCGGCATTGGCAAGCGTATGGCGATCGTCGGGCTTCAGTGCCAACACGCGTTCGTAGCAGTCCAGCGCATCCAGCGGCCGCTTCATGTCGTGCAGCACGGTGCCGCGATTGTTCAGCGCATCCACATGGTTCGGATTGGCCGCCAGCACCTGGTCATAATCCGCCAGCGCCTCCTCTAACCTGTTGAGGCGCCACAACGTGTTGCCGCGGTTGTAATACGCCTCGATGAATCCGGGCCGGCTCTGCAATGCGCGGTTGAGCGCGATCAGCGCCTCCTGGTGGCGCTCAAGATCCCACAGCATGGTGCCGCGATTGTAGTGCGCCTCGATGAACTCCGGCTGGATCTGCAAGGCACGGTCGAGCGCGGCCAGCGCCTCCTCCGGCCGGTCGAGGTCCTGTAAGACCGTGCCCCGATTGTTCAGCAGATCCACGTCGTCGGGCGCGGTCTCCAACGCGCGGTCGAAGCTCGCCAACGCCTCCGCCAACCGTCCAAGGTTGCGCAGCGCATTGCCGCGATTGTTCAGCGTGCCAACGTCGTCAGGGCGGATTTGCAGCGCCTTTTCGTAGCAGGCCAGCGCCTCCGCCGATCGATCGAGCTGCAGCAGGATCGTGCCCTGGCGATATAACAGGTCCGCGTCGTCCGGCCGGACGCGTAAAGCAGCTTCATAGGCAGCAACCGCCTCCTCCCGCCGCTGCAAGTCCCACAACGCATGGGCGCGGTTGCGCAACGCGTCCGCGTGGGCCGGATCGATCTGCAACGCGCGATCATAGCAGGCGACGGCTTCCTCCGGACGACGGGACCCACGCAGGGCGTTGCCCAGATTGCTGTGCGCCGCGGCCTCGTTGGGCCGCAGCGCCAATGCATGGCCGATCAGGTCGATGGCGTCGGGAAAATTCGAACGTTGCGCCTGCAACACGCCCAGCATGTGCAGCGCGTCGAAATGCCCGGGCACGATCGCGAGGATCTGGCGGTAAAACCCTTCCGCATCGTCCAATCGGCCTTGCCGGTGCGCATCCACGGCTTGCGTCAGCAGGGCAGCGGCAGTCGCGTCCTGCCGCGCCCGCAGCACCCGCGCCGTCCGGACCGGGCCGGGGTCCGCGTCGGTTTCCGGCCCCGCCGCGGGAAATGTCGCCGCAGACAGCGCCTGTGCTACGCGCTGCAAAACGCTTTGCCAATCGCCGAACCGCGGCTGGCGGAACAAACGTGCAGCCGGGTACCAAGGACTGTCGTCGCGATCGAGCAACCAGCGCCAGTCGGGACCATGGGGCAGCAGAACCCAGACCGGCCGCCCCAACGCGCCCGCGAGATGCGCCACAGAGGTATCGACCGCGATCACCACATCCATATGCTGGATCAGTGCCGCGGTGTCCTCGAAATCCCTGAGTTCGTCGGCGAACCAGCCAATATCCGGCCGCTGCTCCCGCAACGGCCGATCATGCTCGCGCACATCCTTTTGCAAGCAGAAAAAATCGAACGGTCCATCCGCAATCGCGATAAAACGTTCCAGTGGGATCGAACGCTGTCGATCGTTCTTGTGTTCAGGGTTGCCCGACCATGCCAGGCCAACACGCGGCCGATGCCGCGGGCCAAGCCGCGCTGTCCATGCCGCAACACGCTCGGGATCCGCATAGAGATATCGCTGCTGCACGGGCTCATCGCGCGGGTCGATATCGAGTGCCAAAGGCAGGCTCAGCAACGGACAATGAAAATCGGTAACCGGCACATGCTCGCCCGCTTTCAGCACCCGGTCCACGCCATCCAGGCTCGCCATCAGCGATTCGAGCGCGGAGTGCGTCCACAGCAGCACCGTCGCACCCTGCGCCTTGAGCATGGGTGCGAAACGGCAGAATTGGATGCTGTCGCCAGCCCCTTGCTCGCACCACAGCAGAATGCTTTTGCCGTGCAGTGAATCGCGACCCGTCCAATGCGGCCCGGACAGGTCCGGCCGGCTTTTTGCCAGCTCCGATGCCTGCCGCCAGCGCCAATCGAACTCCACCCAGCCGCGCTTGAAATCACCGGCCAGCAGCAGCGCCATGCCGATATTCACGTGCGCATCGGCAAAATCGGGCTTCAGTTCCAGGGCACGTTCATAATCGGCCAACCCCTCCGTGATGCGCCCAAGATCGATCAAAGCGGTGCCGCGGTTGTTATGTACCTCGGCATGATCAGGGGCGATCTGCAACGCGCGATCGTAGCTGGCCACCGCTTCGTCCAGGCGCCACAGCGCCGCCAATGCAGCGCCGCGGTTGCAATGCGCATCGGCGAAATCGGGCGCCAATGCGATCGCCCGGTCATAGCAGGTCAGCGCCTCTGGCACGCGGTTCAGTGCCTGCAACGCGTTGCCACGATTGCTGAGTGCTTCCGGATAATCGGGCTTGAACGCCAGCGCACGTTCGAAGCTCTCCAGCGCCTCGGCCACGCGCCCGAGCCCACGCAGCGCATTCCCGCGATTGTTGAGGAATATCGGCTCTTCCGGACGCGCGCGCACTGCGTCATCGTAACTGTCGAAGGCCTCCTGCAACCGCCCCAGGTGGAACAAGACGTTGCCGCGATTGTACGCCGCTTCCGGAAATTCGGGGCGAATGCGAATGGCGTCATCATAGGCAGCCACCGCCTCTTCCAGCCGGTCCAGCCGCGCCAACGCATCGGCGCGGTGATACAGCGCTTCGATCTGGTCGGCGCGCAGGCCCAGGGCAGCATCATAACTCGCCACCGCGGCTTCCCAATCGCCCAGGTCACGCAAGGCATGGCCGCGATTGCACAGCGCATTCAGACTGGTCGGGTCGAGCTGCAATGCACGGTCAAAACTGGCGACCGCGTCGTGGGGACGGCCGGAATTGCGTAAAGCCATGCCCAGGTTGCAGTGCGCCGCGGCGTCGGTTGGCCGGAGCGCCAGCGCCCGCGACAGCAGCGCGATTGCCTCGCCATACGCCGACCGTTGGCCCTGAATCACCCCCAACAGGTGCAGCGCATCGAACGACGCCGGATCGCGTGCAAGGGCCTCGCGATACAGGGTCTCGGCTTCCGCCAGCCGGCCCTGCCGATGCGCGGCGACGGCCTGGTTTACCAGCTCCGCAGTCGCGGCATTGCGCCGCCGCCGCGATGCAGCGGCGGCGGAGGCAGCGGAATCCTGGTTCAGCACCGTGGCACGGCCCTCGGCCGGACAGAGGCGGGCGGCATGCGACCTCCTGAACGATCCGGGAACGCGGTCTATTTCAGTGGCGGGACGGCGACAAGAGCGGCGATCCCGCTATCGCAGCGTCCGATTCACCTGTCGGAAAGGTTCTCGCGGCATGGTTGGGCCGCGCGCGCCAGTCAATCGTCTGAGCGGCGCATCGCCAAGAATGGAAACAGGATCTTGTCATGTCGCCGCGTGCCCCGATCGCCACCGACTACAAGACTCTCACCGTCGATGAGCTTCAGACCGTTCTGCATCGGCACGCACGTTTCGTTTTGCAGCAGCGCGACGGTGTGCGGGCAAACCTGAAATTCCACGATCTGTCGTACTCTCGCTTGGCCGGCCGCAATCTCGCCGGGGCCGACCTGACCGGCGCCCGGCTGCGGTCCGCCGATCTGACCGGCGCCAACCTCGACGGCGCCTGTTTGTTTGGTGCGGACATGGCCGGCGCGAATCTCGCCGAGGCCAGCATGCTCAACATCGACCTGCGCGGTTGCGCATTGCGCGGCGCCACGATGAGCCATGCCGTCCTGTCCGGCGCGGACCTCCGCGACGGCTACCTGGTGCGCTACCGCAACGGCGAGTTCTCCGCAATTGCCGCCGAAAAGCTCCACGCCGAGCTGTCCGAAGCCAGGGTGAAGGGCGCCCGGATGACCCACGCCAAGCTGTCCAACGCCTTCATCCTCCAGACCGACCTGCGCGACGCCGACCTGCGGGCCAGCGTCTTCATCCGCGCCGACCTGCGGTGCTCTGATCTCACCGGATGCAACCTGGAAGGGGCCGACCTCACGCTCGCGAATCTGTCGGGCGCCAGGCTGGATGGCGCGATCCTGTCGCGTGCGATCATGCGAGACACCAACCTCTCCGATTCCAGCCTGGTGGGTGCATTGCTCGATGACGTTGACCTGTCGATGACCAACCTGACCGGCGCCGACATCGTGACTCGCCTGGCCAACCAGGACGCTGCGCTCGGCGCCATCCTGCTCGCACATCGCGACTGGATGCTGTCGAACGGCAAAAAGGGCCACCGTGCGGAGCTGGCAAAACGCGATTTGAGCGGGGTCGATTTCAGCAAGATCAACCTGTTGGCGGCGGATTTTCTCGGCGCCAGGCTGCAAGGCGCGAATCTTGCCGAGGCGGTGCTGGCGATGGCCAACTTCCATCTCGCCGATCTGCGCGGCGCCTGCATGACGAATGCAGACCTGCGCGGCGCGTGCTTCGAGCGCGCATCGATGCACGAGGCGGACCTGACCAATGCCGTCGCCGGCCCAATGGAACTGCGCAGCGGACAGAATTGGCCGACCAGCTTCAAGGCGGCCCGGCTGGTAAACAGCGTGTTCCAATCGGCCGACCTCCGCGGCTGCAACTTTGTCGATGCCGACCTGACCCAGGCGCGGCTGAACAACGCCGTGCTGACGGGCGCCGATCTGAAAGATGCGAGGATGACGCAGGCCGATCTGCGCGACGCCGACATTTCCAACGCCGATCTGCGCGGTGCGCGGGATTTGCAGCTTTCCTGAGCACGCGAGGGAGAACGGCGGGACGGCGGATCAATGGTTCCGGATCATGCGGACGAACTGTCCGGCACGGCCCGCCGCGCCGGTGGACGCCGCAGCATCCAGAATGCAATGCTGCCGCAGGCATAGAAGAAAATCGAAAGTCCGAACGCCAGGTGATAATTGCCGGTCAGGTCGAAGCTCCATCCCGCCAGCCAGGATCCCGCCGCCGAACCAACGCCGGTGCCGATCGTGATCGCGCCCAGGATCGTGCCCAGCCGGGGACCAGGGAACAGATCGGCGGTTTTTGCCGTGATCGCCGGGCCGCGCGCGCCCCAGGTCAGGCCAAAGAAACACGCATGCAGCCACAACAGCAGATGCTGATCGGGACTGGTGATGAACAGGGCGCACATGACGCCGAAGATCGAGGTGCCATAAGTGATCACCGCCGAAAGTTCGCGTCCGATATAGTCGGAAATCCAGCCGGTCAGGATGACGCCCGGCAGCGACAGGAACGCCCCAAGGCCCAGCACTTCCGCCGCGTACAGTTTGTTGAACCCCACTGTCACCGCAAACGCCAGTTGGTGCAAAGCCACCAGGAAGCTGCCCAGGCCCGTAAACACGTAAACCAGTGACAGCAGCCAGAAATGCGGTGTCCGGATCGCCTCGGCCAGCGTCCAGCCTTCGTCGCTCGAATGCCCGCCGGCGTGGCTTGAACGCTCCGTATCGCTGCCACGAAACAACAGGGCAAGCGGCAAAAAGACGATGGCCATGAAGCCGCCTTGCGCAAGATAGGCCTCGCGCCAGCCCAGCCCGGCGATCAGTATCTGCGACAACGGCGCGGAGGCAGCGCGCGCAAAGCCGTTGGCCGACTGCACAATTGCCACCGCCATCCCGCGCCGGCGCACGAACCGGCGTGACAGCACGGGGACGAACACCACCAGCCCCAGGCAGTTCGCACCCAGCGTCATCACCACGCCGTACAACACCACGACATGCCACAATGCCTGGGCCTGGGCGGTGGCGAGCAAGCCGGCGGACAGCAGGATGCCGCCAATCACCACCATGCGGCGTGGGCCCAGGCGATCCACCAGCACGCCCACCAGGGGCGATGTCGCGCCGCTCACCAGTTGGGAGACGGCATAGGCGATCGATGCCTCGGCACGGGTCCAGCCGAACGCGTCGATGAAGGCGATCAGGAACACGGTGTAGGCGTGCATGCAGGCCGCGCCGGCCGCAAAGGTGAGGAAGGCGGCCGCGAGCAGGAGCCCAGATGAACGCGCGGCGCGGCGCGGCGAGGCGGCGATAATGCTCAGATGGCGGGGCGCTCCGGCGCGATACGTCGGAGGACAAACCAGTCAGCGTACAGTGCCATGGCATAATGTTGTGCCATGCTATCCGGGGCAGGACCAGGGAGCCGGCAGGCACCAGCAGCATTCGCGGTTTTTGCCTCGTATCCCCCTGGCGCAGGCACCGCGGCGGGGCCATGCTTCACGACATGGAGTGCAAGGAGCATTCGCCTTCCGTGCGAGTCGGCGCCGGTCCGGACGGATCGGTTACCTATCTCGTGGACGGGCCACCGGAAGCGCTGCCGTCCGTGCGCGGCCGCGACCTGGAACGCGCCTGGTACGCGGCGCGGGAGGCCGCCATCGCCGGAAGCTGGAGCACGGTGCGAGGCTTTCGCTTCCACCGCCCGGACGGCTCCCACACCGATCTGGCACTGGCGGACCCGCATGCGCGCTGCTGGGCCGGGGCGGTGGATGGCACCGTGGGGTTGAGCAATGGCTACGGCCTCGCGCTGTGCCTGCGCTTGCTCGCTTTGGTCGATTTGCTCGCGCGTGCCCGCTGGGCCCTGCCACTGTTCCGCCTGGAACGCGACGGAGCGGACCTTCACCCCAGCCTGCTGACGGCTGCCGCGAACGCTCCGTTGACCGCCGAAGCGCGCTTTGACGAACTGGCCTTCCGCGCCAATCTGGCGCTGCTGCCCCTGCCCGCCGCCGCGCATCATACCGGAGCCTCCGCATGACTTGCCTTGCTCCGCGCACAACCATGCGCGGCCGGCTTCGCCTCTCCTTGCTGCCGCTGCTTTTGGGGTCCTGCACGGTTCCACTCGGCGGGCCGCCCGCCACCCCGGAGTCGCGCGCGCAGCAAAGCCTGGTCGAAGCCTGCCGCCACCGCGCCGACGAAGCTTACAATCTGACCCACCGCGGCGACATTTATGCCGGGGCGTCGCAGGTGAACACGCCGTTCTCGGCCAATTACCTGGCCGGCGTCCCCGATCGCGGCCTGTCCGACATGTATGCGCGCGACCAGATGGTGAGCGACTGCGTGCGCAATACCGGCGCCGAGGGCAGCCGGACACCGAGCGGCACCGAACTGCCGTCTGGCGAGCTATTGCCGCCGGGGGCCACACCTTCGGCCGGCGCCGGATCCGCGCCGGGGGGCGCCCTGCCGCCCCCACCGCCCGCCCCCCTGCGCTGACTCGCGCCAAGCGCGAGTTCGTTTCGGAACATGCGCGGTCTCCGGGCGTGCCGCACATCGGCACTGCACGCAGGCACTGGCCTGCCCGGCCGGCTTCACGTAGAAGCGGCGGCACAGAGCGCAACGCAGTGAACGGGAGGTTCCCAGGACCGCCATGAGCAAGATCATCCGCACCGAGCCCGGCAGCATCCTGTCCAAGGCCGTGGAGTACCACGGCTTCGTCTATCTGCCCGGCATCACCGCGCGGGATAACAGCAAGGACATCAAGGGTCAGACCGCCGACATCCTGGAGCAAATCGACCACATGCTGGAGACGCATGGGACGGACAAGACGCGGCTGCTGCAGGCGCTGATCTGGGTGAAGCACATCAAGGACCGCGCCGCCATGAACGAGGTGTGGACCCCCTGGCTGCCGAAGGATGGCGCCCCGGTGCGCGCCTGCGTGCAGGCAGAGCTGGCGCATCCCGACATCCTGGTGGAGATCATGGTGACCGCCTGCAAGTGATGCGACTCGGCGTGCAGGCTCGCCGCTCGCGCAACCGGCCGGCCGGGGAAACCGCCTGCCGAGTCGCGCGGGACTCGTCTTGCATCAAATTACGGGCAATGGGACAAACTTCCTCAACCTTGAAGTTATCCACAGCCCTAGCTTAACGATTGAGTCATCTTCCTTTGGAATTATAGGCGAGTGGGGTTGCCATCATTGCAACCCTGCTGCTACCGGAACACAGAGCTGGGCACAAACCGGGGGGCAAAACCGATGCGGGTGCGGGGTACCGGCGCAGGCATAATCGTTTTGGGATCGCTTCTATCATTCTTTAACCCACTGATTGCACAGGATGCTTCCGCCTCCGTTACCCGAGAGCGTGGAGTCCATCACAGTCCGGCCGCGCACCACGTGGCCGCCGGCCGGACGTCCGGGTGGACGGCGCATCACAGTTGGGCCGCCGTCCATCACGGTAGCCGCTCCAGCATGCACCGCAGACTCGTTGCCAGCCGGTGGCACCACGCTGTGCATGTCGCGGGCATCTCCTGCGTGCCCTTCGCGCGCAGTGATTCCGGGATCGCGGTCTCGGGGAACGCCTGGCAGTGGTGGGACCACGCGGCCGGCGTTTACGCCCGCGGCCATCTGCCCGAGCTGGGCAGCGTTCTCGCGTTCCGCTCCAACCCCAGGATGCGCCTCGGCCATGTCGCCGTGGTCAGCCAGATCATTAACCGCCGTGAGGTGGAGATCGATCAGGCCAATTGGTCGGGTCCCGGCGCGTATGGCGGCGTGTCGCGCAATGTCCCCGTCGTGGACGTGTCCGAGGCGAACGATTGGTCCGCGGTCCGCGTGGGACTCGGGCGCAGCGGCGATTTCGGGGCGGTCTATCCGACCTACGGTTTCATTTATGATCGTCCGGATGACGGCGTCATGGTGGCAGCAGCCCATGCACCGGCGCCGGAACCCGAGCTGAACCCGGCCCCGCGCGACCTGCGCCCCGCCGCCGAGCGGCCGTGGCAGACCTTCGAGCAAGTTGCCGAGGCGCCACCGACACAGGTTGATCCCGCCCCGCAGGCACAAACAGCGTGGAATGCGGGCCTGTCCGCCGCCGGCGGGATGGTGGGGGCAATCGACCGGAAATAACGCGCGGGCCCCAGCCGTCCGGACAAGGCGGGGCTTCGTCGCGCGAACGCCTTTCCCTCCCGAGCGCCAGGTGGATTTCCTGAAGCGCGGCAAGGACTGTTCGCCAGAGGCATCTTTTCGCTGTCGCGATTGTGAATTCTGCGATAGAACCCTCTCGTTTGCGGCATCGGCCGACTGACCTGGCATGAGGGGGCGTCAGTGTCCGGATCACTGACACGGAATGGTTCTCGGCGCGGAAATCCGCGGATTGCTGCTGTCATTCCTTTATACAACGGCGCGCCTTACATTAACGAAGCGTTGCAAAGCATTTTCGCGCAACGCCTCCAGCCCGATGAGATCATCGTGGTTGACGATGGCTCGACCGATAACGGCCCGCAGATCGTGGCCGAGCTCGCCACCCGGCATCCGGTCAGATTGCTCCGCAAGGAGAATGGTGGCCAGTCCGCAGCGCGCAACTACGGCGTTGCCCAGTCAACATGTGAACTGATCGCTTTGCTCGACCAGGACGACATCTGGTACCCAAATCATCTGGAGCAACTGGTCCGTCCGTTCCTGATGCCCACCGATCGCGAGGTGGGATGGGTTTACAGCAATCTCGATGAAATCGATGAGGCCGGCCGCCTGATCGCGCGCAGCTGCCTGCGGTTCCTGCCGCTGCCAAACCCGAAGCGCGACCTGTTTGGCTGCCTGGCGATGGACATGTTCGTGCTGCCATCCGCATCCCTGGTTTCCCGCAAGGCGTTTGAAGCCGTCGGCGGCTTCGACGAGACACTCTCCGGTTACGAAGACGACGATCTGTTCCGCCGCATCTTCCTCGCCGGGTTTGAAAACCATTACATTGACGAAGGCCTTACCCGCTGGCGCATCTATTCCAGCAGCTCATCCTACTCCGCGCGCATGGCCGAAAGCCGCATGCGCTACTTCCGCAAGCTGCTGGCTGAATTTCCCGATGATCCGCGGCGCGACCGGTTTTTCGCGCGCGATTTCCTGGCGCCGCGCTTTTTTCCGGCCCTCGTCCGCGAGTACACCTACGCATTGCGCTATGGCGACCGGACGGCTGTCCGGACCGCGCTGGACAATTTGCGGTTCGTCGCCCGCCGCCATAAGTGGAAACAGCGCATGGTGATGTCGCTGCTTCTGCCGTTCCTGCGCGTCCCCCTTTTGCCAAGAACTCTGCTACCCGTCATGCCGGGTGTCAGCCCGTTCATGCGTAAACTGTTGCGGTAGTGTTGTGATCCCGACGGTTCGATCCCTGCGATTCGGGCACGCCGCCGCCGGCCGCCGTCATGCCGACGATGGCCGGCATCCACGACTTACCTCGTCGCGAGCAGCAAAGGCGTGGTTGGCTGGCTACCAGCCTTCGCCGGCGCATGCTTCGCCCGCCATGACACGGTACGCGCGGACGCCGGTAGCATCCGTTAGCGTCGGAACGCTGGACGCCCTTTAACGCTGCCGGCCCGGCGTGCGGATGCCGCCACACCGTCAACGTCCAGGTCCCCGGCATCGCCTGTTCTGCCAGCTTACCAGACCCAAAGCCTCCACGCCGAGAGGGTTATCAGGATCCATGCGGCTGTTGCCTGTAAAAGTCCAAGACCGTTACTCAGCAGTCGGCAAGTAGGGCGACAGTTGCTATACGCGTCATGGTCGGCGCAGGCCGGCCATCCACGACTTTTCTGGTTGCCAGCAGCGCAGTCGCGGATGGCGGGCCTGCGCCCGCCATGAGTGCGTCCGTGAGAGCGTCATGTCAGCACGGTGCAAGTCCGTGCCTGGGTTGGTCGCAGCCCAGAAATCGAAGGTAACTGCGTCGCCGC
>Ga0335074_10000867_pt1 | contig 41421 bp, 40 predicted proteins | sample Lox_Sample_23_FD_206715 | JGI IMG/M metagenome (GOLD analysis project Ga0335074, IMG submission 206715) | Soil microbial communities from Loxahatchee National Wildlife Refuge, Florida, United States - Lox_Sample_2.3 | ecosystem: Environmental > Terrestrial > Soil > Wetlands | place: USA...
GCGGTGAGCGCTGCGCAAAGCATTTCGCCCGGCTGATCGCGTGACACGCAGCGCCCGCCTGATCCCGCGCAGCGCCGGCAGAATCAAGGTACGTTACACTCTTACTTCCATGCAACAGCAAATTTCTGCGGCCCGCGCCGTCAGCGGTACGGTTCTGCTTCCGGGTGACAAATCCATCTCGCACCGCTACGCGATGTTAGCCGCGATTGCCGAAGGGACAACGAAGATCGCGAATTATTCCACGGGAGCGGATTGCCAATCGACCCTCCGGTGCGTTGAAACGCTGGGCGCACAAGTAGAAAAGCTCGATGGCGTGGTGCACGTGACCGGACATGGTCTGGATGGTCTGATCGAGCCCGCCGCCATGCTGGATGCCGGGAACTCGGGATCTACGATTCGAATGCTTTCGGGCATTCTCGCGGCGCAGCCCTTTGTGACTTGCATCGGGGGCGACGAATCGCTTTCGCGGCGTCCTATGCAGCGCATCATGCAGCCGCTAGCGCAGATGGGCGCGCACATTGAGGCGCGGGACGGCCGGTTCCCGCCGCTTACCATTCACGGCGGCAATCTGCACCCGATCGATTACACGCTGCCGATGGCCAGCGCTCAAGTGAAGAGTTGCGTGTTGCTGGCCGGGCTGTTCGCAGAAGGCAAAACGACGGTGCGTGAGCCCATGCGCACACGCGATCACACCGAACTCGCGCTGCGCGAGTTTGGCGCCGAGGTGGAGGTGGCCCAGCGAGTGATCACTCTCAGCGGCCGGCCGCGGCTTGAAGCGCGCGAATTGCGCGTTCCCGGCGATCTTTCCTCGGCGGCGTTTTTTCTCGTGGCTTCGCTGATCGTTCCCGAGTCGAGCCTCACGATCTGCGGCGTGGGGCTCAATCCCACGCGCTCCGCGCTGCTTGATTTTCTCGCTGAAATGGGCGCGCAGATTAAGATTCTAGACGTCACCTCGGCGGGCGGAGAGTTGATCGGCGATCTTTTGGTGCGCAAATCACCCGGCTCCGGCGGCGTAACGGGCGGGGTCCTCGAAAAGGAGCGTACGGCGGCTCTGATCGACGAGATTCCGGTGCTGGCGGTGTTGGGAGCAGCGAGCGAGGATGGTCTGGTGGTTCGCGATGCCGCCGAATTGCGGGTGAAGGAGACGGACCGCATCGCCACCATCGCGGAGAATTTCAAACGCATGGGTCTGGCGATCACAGTTCACGGCGATGGTTTCGAAGTTCCCGGACGCCAGAAATTTCATGCCGCGGAACTCGATTCATTCGGCGATCACCGCATTGCCATGGCATTTTCTGTCGCCGCGCTGGCCGCCGAAGGACCCTCCACGATTTTGGATTCGGACGCCGCTTCCGTATCCTTCCCCGAATTTTTCGATACACTACATCGAGTCGCGGAGTAAATCCCTATGGCTGTGGCAGACCTGACGCTGGAAGGTTTGGTGCACGATCTGAACAATGTGTTTCAGACCATCGCGGAGAGTGTGGAGCTGTTGGAGGACGATCCCAAATGGGAGAAGCTGGCGCACACGTTGCAGCGCAGCGCCGACCGCGGACACCGCATCGCGCACAGCATTCTCGAGACGAACCGCACCTCCATTGAGCTGTCGCCAATCATCGAAAACGCAACGCTATTCTGCCACGATTACTGGGAATGCGCGAATCGGCCAAAAATGGATTTTTTCGCCGAGATCGATCCGGAATTTCGGCTGAAAGGCGATGCGGCCGGTTGGGAGCGCGTGTTTGTAAATTTATTTTTGAATTCCGCGCAGGCCGGAGCCAAGAAAATCCGCATTCGCGCGCAGAGAAACGAAATTGTCGTGAGCGACGATGGCCCGGGAATTTCTGTCGAATTGCTGCCAAGGATTTTCCAGCCGCGTGTCTCCACGAAATCGATTATTTCCGGACTCGGCCTTTATGTCGTGCAATCGATCGTGGAACAAAATGGCGGCACGGTGACGGCGGCTAACGGTCCGAACGGCGGCGCGGTGTTCACCATGCGGATTTAGGTATTGGCGTCCTCGCGGTACGCTTCGTCCAGGATTTCGACGACGTGCGCGACGCGCTGCCCTTTACCGAACTTCCGAACGCCCGCGCGCAATTGCAGCATGCATCCGGGATTTGAGGCCGCGATCACGTTCGCGCCTGTCGCGTTGACGTTCTCCATTTTTTTCTTGAGCAGCGACATTGCCATGCCGGTATGCACGACGTTGTAGATTCCGGCGCTGCCGCAGCAGAGATCCGGCAATCGCATTTCCTTCAACTCCAGGCCAGGCACAGATTCGAGTAATTTCCGCGGCGCGGAACGGATTTTTTGGCCATGCGCCAGGTGGCAGGAATCCTGGTACGTTACTGTGAGCGGCAAGGAACGCATGGCCGGATTCAGCTCGATGGACGCCAGGAATTCGTTCACGTCCTTGACGAGCGATGAAAATCTGCGCGATTTTTCCGCGTAATCCGGATCGTGCTCCAGCAATTCCCAATATTCTTTCAGCGTGGAGCCGCATCCGCCGGCGTTCGTGATGATCGCATCGAAGCCGTCATCCAGAAGAGCATCGATGTTCCGCCGCGCTAGTTTGCGCGCTTCGTCGCGAATGCCCGCGTGGACGTGCAACGCACCGCAACAGTTCTGATTCGCGGGGATGGAAACTTCGCATCCGTTCTTCTGCAGCACGCGCACCGTCGCTTCGTTCAAACGCGCAAAGCTGAAATTCGCGATGCAGCCCCCGAGCAGCGCCACGCGATACTTGCGAGCTCCTTCCGCCGGCAGCGTCTTGCCGTAGTAAGCGAAGAAGAACGGCGTCTCGATCTCCGGCGCCAGGCTTTCTACTTCGCGCAATCGCGCCGGCAAAAAGCCGAGCATGGCCGTGAGCCGCTTCAGTCCGCTGGCTTGATACAAATAGAGCAGCGCGCCGGCAAGTTCGAGATTGAGACGCGAAGGCAACAAATGGTGAAAGACCAAGCGCCGCAGCACTCGTTCCCGCCAGGGGCGCTGAATTTTGTTTTCGATTTCCGCGCGCGCAGCTTCTACTAATCGCCCGTATTGCACGCCGGATGGACACGCAGTTTCGCACCCGCGGCAGGCGAGACAAAGATCGATGTGCTCGGCATAGGACGCCTGGATCGGAGCGCCGTTGGCAACTTGAACCATCTGATAAATGCGGCCGCGCGGCGAATCCATCTCCACGCGGAGTTCGCGATAAGTGGGGCACGCGTTCAGGCACAAACCGCAGTGCACACACCGGTCGAGATCGGCCTGCTGCGGTTTATCGAAAGCGGTGAGGTCAGATGCGGCCATACAACCTGCCGCGATTGAGAAGACCTTGGGGGTCGAACATTTCCTTGATCTTCTTCATCATCGCAAAATCGCTTCCTGACTCTGTGGGGACGCGCCGCGGCCAAAGTTCGCCCGATTCGCGATACGCTTGCGGCGCAAATTCTACGGCACTCGTGCCAACAGCGGGGAATCTCAGTTCGGCGGCGTCTTCGAAATACCCGTAACAGACGCCCGAGCCCGCGCGGGCCAACGCCCGGTCCGGCAAAGATTGGAGCGCCGGGCCGACTTCGGAGAGCTTGCAAGACACCCGCAACACCCCGCCGTTTTCATGTTCACGGAGAAACTGAGGTGTCGTTTCGCGAATGCCGCGCCACAGCCCCTCTTCTTCTGGGCCCTCCACTACGCGGGCACGAGATAATTCGCGCGTATAACGATCCAAAACCGCGGGGCTGCCCCCGGCTTGAATCACCAGCTGGTATGCGCCCTCCGATTTCAGGAGGTCGATCGCCATGGGTTGCAATTGGCTCTTCAATACTTCATCGCGCGCGGTGATCGCGTCCGCTAGTTGCACGAAATCCTGCACGAACGTTCGGGCCGCCGCGGGCATCGGATATACACGGAAATTCAAGTTTGTGATTACTGCGAGCGTGCCGAAGGAGCCAATCATCAGCTTCCCCATGTCGAGGCCCGCGACATTTTTCACTACCATTCCGCCGGTACGAATCAGTTTGCCTTCGAGCGTGGCGAACGTCATGCCGATCACCATGTCGCGAGCACTGCCGTACAACCTGCGGCGCGGACCGCTGGTATTCGCCGCCACGATGCCGCCCATTGTGGCTCGTTCGGAAAACGGCGGATCGAGCGGGATCATCTGACGATGCTGTGCCAAAATTCCGCTGAGTTCGCAATAAGAAATTCCCGAGCCGACGCTCACGGTCAGGTCGCGCGGATTGTACTGCAGTACCTGCTTGAGCGCCTGCGTGGAGAGCGTAACATCGGACGGCGTAAGCGGGCCGCCCATGCGATCCTTGGTCGAATTTCCGCACACCGTGATACTGCGGTTGTTTTTCCCGGCCTCTGCGAGACAGTTCGCGAACTCTTCGGCGCTTCCGGGGACAATGGCCATGAAGTAGCTATCGTATCAGCGGCGGTTATATCCCCGCCGCCTCTGCCAAAATGGAGCTTCGGTGTTTACGCTTCGAAACCCAGGCCTCGGCCCGGGCGATTTTGTCGAACTTACGTTAGCCGCGCTGCTGCTGCTGATCGCCATCGTGGCGCGGCCGTTCGTCGAGCCGTACGCTCGCAAGTTCGCAACGCACACGCGCTGGTGCATGCTGTTTCTCGCGATCCTGCCGATCGTGTTACGTGCGGCGATGCTCGCGCAGCATCCTGTGCCATCGCCTAGTGTGTACGACGAGTTCGGACATCTGCTGGTAGCCGACACCTTGCGGCATCTCCGCCTCGCGAATCCCGCGCATCCTTTGCACCAATTTTTTGAGACGTTCTTTGTTTTGCAGACGCCTGCCTATGCGTCCATTTATCCGCTAGGGCAAGGTATTGTGCTCGCGATCGGCCGCGCGATCTTCGGCTCGCCTTGGGCCGGTGTGCTGCTCTCGACAGCGGCGATGTGCGCGCTGTGTTATTGGATGCTGCGGGCGTGGACTACGCCCGAGTGGGCGCTGCTCGGTGGATTGCTCGCGGTGATCGAATTTGGACCGCTCGGTTCATGGATGAACAGCTATTGGGGGGGATCGCTGGTTGGCGCCGCCGGATGCCTGGTCTTCGGCGCGCTCCCGCGACTGCGCAGCAGTGCACGATTGCGCGACGGCGCGTTGTTGGGCTTGGGACTCGGGATTCACTGGCTCACGCGTCCATATGAAACAATCTTTCTCGCGATCGCGGTGCTGTTATTTTTGGTGCGGATCCCGCATCCCATCACGCTTGCGAAACCCGCTCTGGCCGCGGCTTTGGTGATTCTGCCCGCATTCGTGCTGTCACTCGCGCAGAATAAGCAGATCACCGGCAGTTGGACCATGCTGCCCTATATGCTCAGCCGCTACCAATACGGCGTGCCCGGTTCGTTTACCTGGCAGGCTGGCGTGGTGCCGCATCTTGAACTGACGCGCGAGCAGCAGCTTCAATACAAGATGCAAACATCGTTTCGCGCGAGCGGACCGGAGACCCTCGGGACATACCTGCAACGGCTGGAATATCGCGTGCGCTTCTATCGCTTCTTCTTCCTGCCACCTTTGTATCTCGCGCTGCCATTCTTCTTTGTGCGAATGCGCGAATGGCGGTTTGCTTGGGTCGCGGTCACTCTTTTGCTTTTCGCCCTCGGGATCAATTTCTATCCGTTCTTCGAGGTGCATTATCTGGGCGCGCTCACGTGCCTCTTCGTTCTGGTGAGCGTTATCGGGCTGGAACGTCTGAGCGCTCTGAACTCGGAAGCGGCACGGCTAATCGTGTATCTGTGCCTCGCGCAGTTTCTGTTCTGGTACACCCGGAGCTTTTTCGAACGCCCCGCGCCCGATGCCCGCGCAACCGTGAATCAACAGCTCGCTCGATCACACGGCGAGCAGCTTGTTTTCGTGCACTACTCGCCGGAGCACATTTTTCAGGACGAATGGGTGTACAACGCAGCCGATATCGATCGCTCGCACGTGGTTTGGGCGCGCGATCTCGGTCCGGATGAGGACCGGAAACTATTGCAATATTACCCGCATCGTCATGTTTGGGTGCTTGATGCGGATGCAACGCCGCCCGCGCTCACTCCGTATCATGAGCAATCGCCGCCGAAGCTCGCGCCCGCTCCGCCTGGGAAGTCTCCAAACAATCCGCCGCCGTTGCGTTTCGAGCAGGTCAAGTAAACGATGTATCTTTTTCACCTGTTCCGGTCGTTTTTGCCGAATCTGAATCCGATCGGCTTCAGCGCGGCCGACTTCATCGAAATTTTCGTCACGTCAGTGTTTGTACTGCTCGCATTTTTATCGCGGTCACGAATCACTGAATACGCGCGGCGCTTCGCACAGAGGACCGGATGGTGCATGCTGTTTCTGGCCGTTTTGCCGATCGCACTCCGGCTCGCGCTGCTTCCCCAATATCCAATTCCCACACCGAATGTTTCGGACGATTTCAGCTATATCCTGATCGCGGATACGCTTCGCCATTTTCGTCTGGCGAATCCACCGCATCCGTTGCATCAGTTCTTCGAGACGTTTTTCGCGCTGCAGGAACCGGCTTACGCTTCGATTTTTCCGCTCGGCCAGGGACTGGTGATTGCTCTTGGCTGGACGATTTTCGGTCATCCATGGGCCGGCGTCGCGCTGAGCATCGGAGCGCTGTGCGCCCTTTGTTATTGGATGCTGCGCGCCTGGGTCACTCCCGGATGGGCGCTCATCGGGGGCTTGCTCGCGGTGATCGAATTCGGCCCGCTCAATCAATGGATGAACAGCTACTGGGGAGGCGCAGTTTCGGGATGTGCGGGATGCCTGGTATTCGGCGCGTTGCCGCGCCTTCGCGATTCCGCACGCCCACGCAATGCGGCGCTGCTGGGTCTTGGGCTCGCGCTTCAGTTGCTCACGCGTCCATTCGAGTCAATCTTCCTGCTCCTCAGTGTCGGGCTGTTTTTCATGCCGAACTTACCTGATCTGCGCCGACTGGCGCGGCCTGTGGCTATCGCGTCACTGGTAGTTGTTCCTGCGATCGGACTCATGTTGGTCCAGAATTACCAAGTGACGCGTAGCTGGACGACGCTGCCCTATCAGCTCAGCCGTTATCAATATGGCGTGCCGACGACGTTTACCATTCAGCCGATCCCAGTGCCGCATCAGCCGCTCACTCGCGAGCAGCAGCTGGATTATGACGCGCAATCGGAAGCGCACGGTACAGGTAGCGATACATTTGCGAGTTATTGGACTCGCTGGGCGAGCCGCATCGGGTTCTATCGTTTCTTCTTGCTCGCGCCGCTATACCTGATACTGCCCGCATTTCTTTTCACCCTGCGCGAGTATCGGTTCGCGTGGGCAGCTGTAACGATCCTGCTCTTCAGCCTGGGGACGAACTTCTATCCGTACTTCTATCCGCACTACATTGCCGCGCTCACTGGTCTGTTCGTACTGATCGCTGTGGTGGGCCTCGAAAAGCTTGGCACATGGACCATTCGCGGCACTGCCGTTGGATCCGATTGCGCGCTGATCCTTCTCTTTCTCTGCGCCACGCATTTTATTTTTTGGTACGGCCTGCGTCTGTCGCGCAATGAAGATCTGGTTACCGCACTTGCGCCCTACGAATCGTCAGATGCAATCAATCATGGAGATCCCCAAGGGCGTATCTCGATCCGAAAGGCCCTTGAAGCTGCGCCCGGCCAGCAGTTGGTATTCGTGCGCTATTGGCCGCCCCACGAGTTTCAGGAATGGGTTCACAACGCGGCCGATATCGACCACGCGCGAATCATTTGGGCGCGCGACCTCGGCGCGGAAGAGAATCAAAAGCTCCTGCGCTATTATCCGCAGCGGACGGCGTGGCTGTTGGAGCCAGACGCGCGGCCACCGCGTTTGACTCGCTACGGACGCTAGCAGGTTTTTTCGCGATCGCGATCAGAGAAATCGGGGGAAATGGAATCAATCGATCGAGCCTTCGCCAGAGAAATACGGACGCATCGAATAAGCGCAACGATAGACGGCTGATGCGCAAACGGCGCAACAATTTGCCCTGAATGTACCAAGCCGGCCAGGAAATCCGGTTGAACGCGATGATTTTTTCCACGACGAACCCCGCGCGCTCCAGCACGCCGTTCAAGCTCTTTCGTGTGTAGCGGCGGCGATGTCCGAGAACAGCGTCCAAAGTGCCGAACGCGGGGGGACCGTGCGGCACGAGCACAACGGCGCGCCCTCCAGACAGCAGCGCGGAGTACATGTTCCGGGCGCAGACAAGATCGTCGTCGACATGTTCCATCACATTGAGGCAAACCACGCTTTCCATCGATTCGTGAAACTGTTCGAAATCTTGGGGACGCTCGGCATCGCCGGAGTGGACCTCGATATTTACACGATGCTTGAGAGTCGCCTTGAGCCTGGCTAGATGACGGCTATCAACATCGGAGGCAACGTAGCGGTCCCGGCCGAGCGAGAGCGGGCGCGTCAAGTTGCCCATTCCCGCACCGATTTCGAGGACGCGCCGTCCCAGAAACGGCCGGATGGTATCAGCCATCCACTGGTTGAAACGGGGCGCAACCGAAAATGCATCCAGAATCTCGGCGGCGGAGTCGGTGTAGAGATCCGATGTCAGCCCGAACCGCATCATCGTAAACAGCGCAGCCACAGCGTCCGCGAGCCCTATTTTCTTGCCTTCCTCGTAAGTTCGGCCCTCATAACTGATCGGGACCTCATAGACCCGCGCATGCCGTTTCGCCAACTTGATCGTGATCTCCGGCTCGAATCCAAAACGATTGCTGCGTAGCGGAATGCTTTTCACAAGCGAAGTGCGAAACGCCTTGTAGCCCGTTTCCATGTCGGTGAGGTTCAAGCCGGACACAAGGTTGGAAAGCCCCGTCAACATATGGTTCGCCAAAGAGTGCGCGTAGTAAAGGACGCGGCGGCGCGCGCCCGCTGCGAATCGCGAGCCATATACGGCATCCGCCACGCCATCCACGAGGGGCTGCAGCAATTGCAAATAATCGTTCGGGTTGTATTCGAGATCGGCGTCCTGAACGATACAAAATTCGCCGCGCGCTTCCTCGATGGCGCGCCGTACGGCCGCACCCTTGCCGCGATTCAGTGGGAAGCGGATCAGACGGATCACATCCGGAAAACGCAGAGCGACATCGAGCACGGCCGCGGCGGAATCGTCCGTGGAAGCATCGTCAACTACGATGATTTCTCGCGTGAACCCCGGCGGAAGAGGCGCCACAAGCGCGCGTTCCAACAACGTAGCAACGAACTCTTGTTCGTTGTACAGCGGCACGAGAATCGAAATCACCATCCCGTCTTCTCCATGCGATCCAGGATCTCAGCACTATATTCGTTCATTTGCGCGGGTCTTCGCTTGAGCGGGGCCGGAATGATGGCCGCCAGACGCGCCGCTTGTTCGCGGGTCAGCTCAGAAGCATGCACGTGGTAATAATGCTCGGCCGCCGCTTCCGCACCGTAGATCCCGGGGCCCCATTCAATCACGTTTAAATACAACTCCAGAATCCGGTCCTTGCTCAACAACGCTTCCGTAATCGGCACCAGCGCGAACTCGGCGCCCTTGCGAACAAAAGAGCGCTCCGTTGTTAGAAACAGATTCTTTACTAATTGTTGCGTGATGGTGGAGCCCCCGCGCCCGATGCGATGCCGCTTCAAATCCTCCTGTACCACCTTCTGCATTTCGATCCAATCGAATCCGTGATGCTTCCGGAATCGGCCATCCTCGGCCGCAACCACGGCGTGTTGCAGGTTCAGCGAAATCCTGGCGAGAGGCACAAACTCGTAGCGCTTCCGGTACGGGCGATGTGCGCGGAGGGCTTGCACGCGGCGCTGGATTTGTACCGTCGTAGTCCAAGGGTTGATCCAACGCAAGAAAAAAATCCCGGCGGCGCACAACGCGTACAATCCGGCCAGCAACAGCAGCACAGCCAAGACGGCTTTGCGCGCGATTTTCGACGCCGGTTTCACTCAGTACCAATCTCGCACGCCAGCCGTGGCGCGGCGGATTGTTATCATCGAGAATTCGCTATGTCCAACATCTCTCATCTGGAATGCAGTGTTTGCGGCAAACAGCACGAAGCGGGAAAGGTGCAAACGCTTTGCGATTGCGGAGGACCGCTTCTGGTGCGATACGATCTCGCGAAAGCCAAAGCAACCTGGCCCCGCGACTCGCTCGCACAAGCGCCGTCGAACATGTGGCGCTATGCGCCGCTGCTTCCGGTGACCGATCCGAAACATATCGTCACGCTGGGCGAAGGCCTGACGCCTCTGATGAAGGTTGACCGGCTGGGCGCACGGCTCGGCGTGCCGGATCTTTGGGTGAAAGATGATGGCCTGAATCCGACCGGCTCATTCAAGGCTCGCGGCATGGCATGTGCGGTATCCATGTGCGTGGAATTTGGCCAGTCGAAGATTGCGGTCGCATCCGCGGGCAATGCCGGGAGCGCGTTGGCGGCTTATGGCGCAGCTTCCGGAATCGAGGCACACATCTTCGTGCCGCGCGATGTGCCACGGGCGAACTACATCGAGTACCGCGCCTACGGAGCGCGGGTTAACCTGATCGACGGCCTGATCAGCGACTGTGGCCGCATCATCGCGGAACGGAAGCAGGCCGAGGGTTGGTTCGACATCAGCGGTCTCAAGGAGCCGTATCGCATCGAGGGCAAGAAAACGATGGGCTACGAAATCGCCGAACAATTCGGCTGGAAATTGCCGGATGCGATTTTGTATCCGACTGGCGGAGGCGTTGGCCTGATCGGAATGTGGAAGGCGTTCGAAGAATTGGAAGCGCTGGGATGGATTTCGAGCGCACGCCCGAAAATGATCGCCGTACAAACCACCGGTTGTCAGCCCGTGGTGCGCGCCTTCGAGCAAGGCGAAGCAAGAACCACATATTGGGAGGATGCGCACACCGTGGCGGCGGGTCTGCGCGTGCCGAAACCGCTGGGCGACGCGCTCACGCTTTCCGCGATCCGCGCGAGTGGCGGCACGGCGATCGCGGTGACGGACGAAGAGCTGCTGGACGCGAGCCTGGAACTCGCCGCCGAAACTGGAATTTTCGCTGCGCCCGAAGGCGGCGCCTGTCTGGCCGGCCTCAAGAAGCTGCTTGCGAACAGCTTTCTCGCTCCGGATGAGCAGATTGTTCTGTACAACACGGCGACCGGATTGAAATACCTGGAAGCATTTTCCACGCGATTTCCGCAAACGAGCGGCTCCGAACAGGATAAACTCGGCGGCTTGATTACTCCGCGTTAAGATATTGGCCCCGATGTGCTTTTGACACTGCCACTTGACTTTTGGCACACTATAAAGGTGTCTTGGGAGTCAGCCCTTCCTCCCGGCTTCGGCCCTGCTGGTGTCTTCGAGTCCGCGGTGAACCTGCCTCTTCACAAAGTCAAGGAGCCTTGTCAATGAAACTATTTGTAGGGAATCTCCCTTATGCGGCTACTGAAGCCGACTTAACGGATTTCTTCTCGCAAGCGGGTGTTGCCGTGGATAGCGTGAATGTGATGCGCGATCGCTTTACCGGTGAAGCTCGTGGTTTTGGGTTCGTTGAAATTAACGATGACACTGCGGCAAATCGTGCCATCGAAGCTTGTAACGGCCGCGACCTGATGGGCCGCGCGTTGGTAGTCAATGAGGCCCGTCCCATGGTTCCTCGCGAGGGCGGCGGCGGACGAGGTCCCGGTGGCGGTGGTGGACGGGAGCGCCGCGGCGGACGGCCCGGACGTTAGATCGAAGTTAGTTCTCCAGTAGTTTCGCGATTGCATCCGCATCGTTCGGCACAACCACTGGACGATTGCCGAAGCGTGCCTCAATCAAACTGCCATCGGGAGCCTGCAGCTGTCCGGTGTGATAGCGGTAAATGTAATCCGGATCCTTCAAAACATTTCCCGTCAATACTGCAACTACATCTTCATCCGGCCGTATCACACCCTCCTGCGTTAGCTTACGAATTCCAGCCAACGTCGCCGCCGACGCAGGCTCGCAGCCAATGCCACATTGTCCGATGATCGCTTTCGCATCCGCGATCTCTTGCTCGCTCGCTTTTTCCACGGTTCCGTTCGTTACGGTGAGCTCGTGCAGGGCTTTGGGCCAGGAAACCGGGTCGCCAATGCGGATCGCAGTGGCGAGAGTGCGCGGTTCGGGGATGCTGCGAAATTCGCCTTGGTTCTTGATGAAGTCATAAAAAGGCGCAGCGCCTTCGGCCTGCACGACGGCGAGACGCGGTAGCTTCCGAATGAAGCCGAACTGGCAAAGTTCGCGCAGGGCCTTGCCGAATGCGGACGTGTTGCCGAGATTGCCGCCGGGCAGCACGATCCAATCCGGTGGATTCCAGTCGCGCTGGTCCAATAATTCGAAAATGATGGCCTTCTGGCCTTCGATGCGGAACGGATTGATCGAATTGAGCAGGTAAATTCCCAGGCGCTCGGCGAGCACACGGACGAGCGCGAGGATCTGATCGAAATTCGCTTCCACTTGCAGCGTGCGCGCCCCGTATTCCAAGGCTTGCGCGAGCTTGCCGTACGAAATGTTTCCGTGGGGAATGAAAACGATCGAATCGAGGCCAGCCGCGCTGGCATACGCCGCCATGGATGCGGAGGTGTTGCCGGTGGACACGCAGGCCACGCGCCGGCGATCTAACCGAACGGCTTGCGTTGCGCCGCAGGTCATGCCGTTGTCTTTAAACGAACCGGTCGGATTGAAGCCCTGGTGCTTGAACGTGAGCCGGTCCAGGCCGCCATATTGCGCCGCACGCGGGGCATCGAGCAAAGGCGTGTTGCCTTCCCGCAGCGAAACCACTTGATGATGATGACCATCGAACGGCAGCAGTTCACGATAGCGCCACACGCCGCTCTGATCGAGCGAGTCGTTTGACATTCGCCGTTCGCGCCAAGCCCGCTTCCACAAAGGCGCGTCGACACGGCCATCATTAAAAACTACTTCGAGCAAACCGGTTCCACAAACCGGGCAGTTGTAGATCGCCTCATCAATCGGAAAGCGCGCCCGGCAATGCTGCTCAAAACAAGCCAACTCAGCTAGCATGATTAAAGTATCCCCAATTATGATTGCGGTTTGTCTTGAGAGTGGCAAGGTGATGGTGCGGAATCGCGCACGGCCGCGCCGGCCCGAAGGATTCGCGCTGATCCGCCTGCTTTACGGCGGAATCTGCAATACCGACCTCGAGCTGCAGCGTGGATATTACGGCTTTCGCGGCACGCCGGGCCATGAATTTGTGGGCGAAGTGGTGGAGGCGGATGATGCGGGCTGGATCGGCCAGCGTGTGGCCGGCGAAATCAACCTGGCGTGCGGAAAATGCGAATGGTGCGCGCGCGGATTGGGCCGGCATTGTCCCACGCGTACCGTGCTTGGAATCGTAAAACAGCCCGGCGCGTTTCGCGAATTCCTGACGTTGCCCGAACGCAACCTTCGGCGAGTGCCGCGCGAAATCACATCTGAGCAAGCTGTGTTCGTCGAACCGCTCGCCGCGGCGTGCGAAATCCTGGATCAGGTGCGTATCCCGAAAGGCGCGCCCGTGGCGGTGCTGGGCGATGGAAAGCTCGGGTTGCTCGCGAGCCAAGTACTGCAAGCGCACGGAGCGCAGGTGCATCAATACGGCCGGCACAAAGAGAAGCTGCGAATCGCCGAGCGCGCGGGCGTGAGCACAGAGATCGCGAAGAAGCTGCCGGTGGCGAAATACGAATTTGTTGTCGAAGCAACCGGATCGAGCGAAGGTCTGCGGCAGGCGGTGCAAATGACGCAGCCGCGGGGAACCGTCGTGATGAAGTCGACCGTGCACGGCTTGGTTTCAATCGACACGGCGCCCGCGATCGTCAACGAGATCACGCTGGTGGGCTCGCGCTGCGGCCGGTTCGAGCCTGCGCTGCGCTTGCTCAAGAGCCACAAAGTCCACGTGGATGCGATGATCTCAGACGTGCTGCCGTTGAAGGATGCGGAGCGCGCTTTTCGAGCGGCGGCTACGCCCGGCGTGCTAAAAATATTGCTTCATGATTAAGTTTCAATTCGTATGCGCGTTGCTCGCGGGCGGTCTCGCGTGTGCTGCACAGACGCCCGAGTACGGCTATCAGATCATTCACGTCTATCCGCACGATCCGGATGCCTTCACCCAAGGCTTGGAATTTCGTGCCGGGTTTCTCTATGAAAGCACGGGGCTGAAAGGCCATTCGTCGGTTCGAAGAGAACGGCTCGAAACGGGCAAGGTCCTGCAGCAGATCGATCTCGATCCGCAATTCTTCGGCGAGGGCATTACTGTCCTGAACCGAAAGATCTTCGAGCTGACGTGGAAGGCGCAGACCGGCTTCGTGTACGATCAAGCAAGTTTTCGCCGGCTACGCAGCTTTAATTATCCGGGCGAAGGTTGGGGACTCGCGAACGACGGCCGGAACATTTACATGAGCGACGGCTCGGACCAGATTCGTGTCTGGGATCCCGTCACGCTGCAGGAAAAGCGCCGCATCACGGTTCAAGATCACGGCCAGTCGATACCCATGCTAAATGAACTCGAATGGGTGCGCGGCGAAATCTATGCCAATGTCTGGCAGACGGACCGCATTGCGCGCATCTCGCCGACCGATGGCCGCGTCGTGGGCTGGATCGATCTCGCCGGCATCTTGAGCGCCGCCGATCGCACCGGCTCCGAAGACGTTTTAAACGGAATCGCCTATGATGTTTTAGGCAATCGTCTCTTCGTGACGGGGAAACTCTGGCCGAAACTCTTCCAGATCAAATTAATTCCGAAATCTCAGCGCAGAAACCGGTGAATCCGGTCCCGGAACCGCGCATACCAGGAGCGTTTTGCAACCGTCGAATTCGCAATCGGCACGCCGGCTGAGGACTTCGCAATTTCCATTTGGGCCGTTTGCTCGTATGGCTCCCTCGATGCCATTCGAATGCGAAATCCATCGAAAAGGTAAGTCTTCCGGTACCATTTCCCGTCAACTCCCTCCACGATCACGGAAAAGCTTGGCGGATCGGTCCTGGTGTTCACGATACTCGGGAAATGTCCCACGATATTTCGCTCGATGTACGCGGTCTCGTAGCGGTGATGCCGCAAGCTCCACACAAAAACGCGAAAGCTATCGAAGTCGTATGGCTGATCACCTTTGATGATCGTGGTCCAGAGCCAGTTGTTCTTAACGGTCCCGTCGTCATTCACTTGCCCCAGAGCAAAATACGAAGTGATGCGATGGCCCTCAGCATATTGCGCCACTTCATCGGGAATCGCCATGCTGAGCGGGCGCGTCAGCACCCAACCCACTTTGCCGTCCGGCGTGCGGACCAGGCTCCAATCGTCCATGGGGACGGGTGCGGGCGGAGCTACGGGCGCGGGCGGCGGCTCCGGTGCTTTGGGAACGGAGAGCGCCAACCAATTCGCGGGCAGTGCGGGTGCCAGCGAACGAGGCGGAGGCCCGATGCGATTTTGCGAAGACTGCGATCGTCTCCTCCTGCGCGGCGCCGGCTTCGCGGGCTCCGCCATGGCAACTTCAGCGGGCTGAAAGCGCGGCATCAGCTTATGCCCGATCACGTCCGCCCTTCCGTTCTCGGGAATTTGCGCGAAGCTCGGCGAGGTGCGGTTCGGCGCGGTGTGCAAATTAAGCGACTCGAACACCGTCGCGGAACCTTGCGAGGGAGAATGCGCCGCGTTTTCCGCCATCGCGTGCAGCTGAGCCATTTGCTCGGGCGTCAGAAGCTGGCGCAGGTCGGTCCAACCTTCCCGGCCCTGCTCCGTTCGAACCTTCACTAACCGGTGGCGGTACTCGATGATGGCTAATTTATCTCCGTGCTTGACAGTCGCAGAGACCGGCGACCGGAGGGCCAATTCCGCGCGAAGATTGAGCGTTGTAGGGCCCGCGTACGCTTCAGCCAGCACAGGAGCCGGGGGCGGCTGATCATTGCAAGAAACGAGAAACGAGAGGGAGAGGCAAAGGAAAGCGCGAGGCAAGATCACGAGCGCCGGGTTCTGTTGTTAGTGTATCAATAATGGCCGAAGAAGCAGAGCGCACCGAGCGGGGCCGTAAAGAAGTCGAATTCTACTGCCCGCAATGCCGGACGGCGGTATCGGACCCGCTCGTGTGCGGCGATTGCTCGGCCATCATTTGCCGCCGCTGCGGAACGCCGCTCGAACGCATCGATGAACTGGGAATCGGTTGACGCGGCGCGGCTCCAGGGAACGCGGCTAGGGAACCCAGGTCCGAAGAAATTTCACTGGGTTCTCGGGCTCGATCGAAAACGGCGGACAGCCGGCGGGAATAAGCCACGCCTCGCCTTCACGAAATTCCTGACCCGCGATTCTGCCGATCCCGCTGACGAAGATCACGATGTGAAAGCGCGCTGATTCGGGCTTGTATAAAAGCTCTGACGACGTCCTCGCAAGCTCCGTATGAAAATACTCGCAATCGATCGGCAGCATCACGGATTTGATGTCACTCGCGCCCGTAAAGGCCACCTGAATCCCTTTATCCAAGTGCAACTCGCGCGGCCGGCCGTAATCATAGAGACGATAGGTGATGTCGGAATGCTGCTGAACCTCGCACAAAGCGAGTCCGCCGCCGATGGCGTGCACGGTTCCGGCAGGAATGAAAAACGCGTCGCCCGCCTGCACTTCCATCCAGTTAAGCAACTGCTCAACTTCTCCGCTGAGCGACGCTTCCCGCAGACGCTCCGCGCTGATGGATTCACGAAAACCGATGGCCAGACGCGCGCCCGGATCGGCTCGCAGCACGTACCACATCTCGGTTTTACCGCGTGAATTCTCGTGCGCCGCGGCGAACGCGTCGTCCGGATGCACTTGCACCGACAACCGGTCCGAGGTGAAAACGAATTTCACCAGCAACGGAACATCGGCCTCAAACCACACTTCGCCGATTTTTTCGCCGGCGACGGGAAACCAGGGCAAAAGGTCCGTCGTGCCCCATACTTTGTCCAAAAAGCGCGTGGGCAGACGGACCGGTGCGTTACCGCTCACGGATAAAGCGCTCGATCCGATCGAGTCCGCGTTCCAATTCCTTCATCGAGGTGGCGTAGGAAATGCGGACGTGCTCGGTGGTTCCGAAAGCTTCGCCCGGCACCAGCGCGACGTGCGCTTCGGCAAGCAGCTTTTCCGCGAACTGCAGGGCCGACGTGATCCCATTGCGGAACGCCACAGAAATATTCGGATAGGCGTAAAACGCGCCGCGTGGTTCGGCGATCTTCACACCGGGAATTGCGCGCAGCCGTTGGACCACGTAATCGCGCCGGCGGCGGTATTCGGCCAGCATGAGTGGGATGGAATCTTGGGGCCCACGCATTGCTTCGATGGCCGCTTTCTGCGCGATCGACGTTGGATTGGACGTGGTGTGGCTTTGCAGCTTCAGCATGGCGCTGATCAGCGGCTTGGGCACCAGCGCAAATCCGACGCGCCAACCGGTCATCGCGTAAGTTTTCGAAAGCGATCCGGCAACCAACACGTGCTCTTTCGCGCCCGGCAGGGACGCGATGGAAAACGGCTCGCTGTCATAAAGAAAGCGGCAGTAGCATTCGTCCGTCATCAATTGAATGCCGCGTTTCACCGCCAGATGGTAGATCTTCTCGAATTCTTCGCGGCTCAACACCGCGCCGCTCGGATTACACGGCGAATTGATAATCAGCAGCTTGGTCTTGTTGGTGATCTTTGGCGCGATGTCGTCGGCCGTGTAGGTGAAGCCGTTGGCCTCATCGCTCTCCGCGAACACGCAGGTGCCGCCGGCATAATTCACCACGTCTTTGTACGTTACCCAATACGGCACCGGGATCACCACTTCGTCGCCAGGCTGGATCAAGGCCTGCATAATATTGAAAATTGCATGCTTGCCGCCAACCGTCACTAAACATTCCGCCGGCGTGTAGGACGTTCCGTAGTCCTCGCGGTGCCGCGCGCAAATCGCTTCTTTTAAGTCGACCGTTCCACCGACAGGCGTGTACTTCGTGAAGTTTCCCTCGATCGCCGCAATACCAGCTTTCTTGATATTGTCAGGGGTCGGAAAATCGGGCTCCCCAGCGCTGAAATCCACTACGTCGATCTTTTCGCGCCGCATCCGGTCGGCTTCGGCGGCAACCTTCATGGTGGACGATTCGCTGATAAGCGAGATTCGATCGGCTAGTTCCAAAGTTGCTTGCATGTAATTTATTGTTCTCCGGTTTCTTCGAGGAGTCTTCTCTTTAGTCTACCCTCGATTGAGGGCGGAACGAGATCGCCGATGTTCCCGCCGAGCCGGATTACCTCTTTCACCAGGCGCGAGCTGATGAACGAGTACGCTTCGCTCGCCATCAGAAAAACAGTCTCGATATCGGGCCGCAGCCGGCGATTCATCAAGGCCATCTGTAGCTCGTATTCATAATCGGAAACCGCCCGAATCCCGCGCAGGATCACGCTGGCGCTGGCCTGTCCCGCATAATCCACAAGCAGGCCGCCGAAAGATCCAACTTCAACATTCGGCAAATGGCCGATTACTTCCTTCACCATCTCCATTCGTTCGCCCACGCTGAACAGCGGATGCTTTTCGTCATTGCGGAGAATGGCGACGATCAAGCGGTCGAATAGCGCCGAGCCCCGCTGGATCAGGTCCAGGTGGCCGTTGGTGATGGGATCGAAAGAGCCTGGATAGAGGGCCACCACGGTGGCGGGTTTTGGTCTCAAGGGGGCAGTGTATCAGATCGGATGCCGGCGAAATGCTAAAAAGGTTCATGCCGCAAATTGATCCGGTCCATCTGTTTTCCCCGCTGCAAATCCGCGGAGTCACTTTGCGAAACCGGATCGGCGTTTCGCCCATGTGCGAGTATTCGAGTGCCGACGGCTTCGCGAACGATTGGCATCTGGTGCATCTGGGCAGCCGTGCGGTGGGCGGCGCGGCGATGGTGATGACCGAAGCGGCAGCGGTGACCGATTCGGGGCGCATCAGCCCGCGGGATTTGGGCATTTGGAAAGACGAGCACATCCCGATGCTCGCGCGCATCTTTCGCTTCATTGAAGAGCATGGCGCGGTACCCGCGATGCAATTGGCGCACGCCGGACGTAAGGCCAGCACCGCGGCGCCCTGGAATGGGGGCGGGGCTTTGGGAGAACCCGAGGAAGGTTGGCGGCCGATTTATGGCCCGAGCCCGATTCCGTTTTCGCCCGCGTCGCAAACACCTGAGCCGCTCGACCTCCCCGGAATACAGCGCATCGTGCGAGCGTTTGCCGACGCGGCCAAGCGCGCACTGGAAGCAGGCGCGAAGATCATTGAGATTCACGCGGCGCATGGATACCTGTTGCACGAATTCTTGTCGCCATTGACCAACACGCGCACGGATAGCTACGGCGGTTCGTGCGAAAACCGGACGCGGCTTCTGCGTGAGGTTGTGGATGCAGTGCGCGCCGCGTGGCCGTCTAGTCTTCCCTTATTCGTGCGCATTTCGGCGACCGATTGGGTGGACGGTGGATGGACGCCCAACGATTCCGTGTGCCTTGCCAAGCAGCTTCAACCTCTGGGCGTTGATCTGATCGACTGTTCTTCGGGCGGAGCAGTGCCCAACGTACCGGTTTTCGCGCGTGCGGGATATCAGGTTCCCTTCGCCGAGAAAATCCGCAAGGAAGCCGGAATCGCAACCGCGGCTGTCGGAATGATCACCGAACCCGAGCAGGCCAATCAGATCATTCGCGCCGGCCAAGCCGACCTGGTGTTCCTCGCGCGAGAGCTTTTGCGCGATCCCTACTGGCCGCTGCGCGCCGCGGATCAGTTGCATCAGGACGGGCCGTGGCCGAAACAATACGCCCGCGCGAAGCGAGCGTAGCGAATTACGATTCAATCCCCATCTGCGTGAGCCGGTACCGCAGCGCGTTGCGCGTCAGCCCCAGCAGCCGCGCCGCCTGGCTCTTGTTGCCGCTGGCGCGATGCAGTGCTTCGCGAATGATCGATTGCTCGTAGGAATCGAGCGTCATGCCATCGGGCAGAAACCCGTCCGCCGGCCCGATGCGGTGTTTCGGCGCCATATCGATCCGGATGTCGGAAGCCTCCAACACATTACCCGAGGCCAGCACTAAACTGCGCTCGATCGTATTTTCGAGCTCGCGCACATTGCCCGGCCAATGATATTCCATCAGCCGCTCGATCGCGCCGTCGGAAATGGATTCCACGCGGCTGCCTGAATCCTTGGCGAGCTTGCGAACAAAATGCCGGGCCAGATACGGAATATCTTCCTTGCGCTCGCGCAGCGGCGGAATGTTCAAGGGCAAAACGTTCAGCCGGTAGTACAGATCCTCTCGAAACTCACCCTGTTCCAGCGCCGCGCGCAGGTCCACGTTGGTCGCGGCGATCACGCGTACATCCACGTGACGCACTTTGTTGCTGCCCAGGCGCTCGAACTCGCGGTCTTGCAAGATGCGCAACAGCTTCACTTGAATCGGCGCGGGCACATCGCCGATCTCGTCCATGAACACCGTCCCGGTATCGGCCTGCTCGAACTTGCCGGGCTTGCTGATGTTGGCCCCGGTGAACGCGCCTTTTTCGTAGCCGAACAGCTCGCTCTCCATGAGATTCTCCGGCAGCGCCGAGCAATTGATTTTGACGAACGGCTTGTTTTCGCGCGGCGAATGATGGTGAATCGCGCGCGCGATCATGTCCTTGCCCACACCGCTCTCCCCGCACAACAGAACCGTCGCTCGCGTGGGCGCCACGCGCTCAATCGTCGCGAAAATCTCGCGCATCGCCGCACTGCGCCCGATGATGTTGTCGAATTCGTAGCGCTGGCTCAACTCGGCGCGCAGTTCGCGATTCTCGTCGCGCAGCGTGCGGACTTCGAGCGCTTTGTTTACCACCGTCATCAAGTGATCGAGCGAGAACGGCTTCGGAAGAAAATCCACGGCGCCCGATTTCATAGCTTCCACCGCGGTTTCAATGCTGCCGAACGCAGTCATCACAATCACCGGCGTGCGCGAATCCTCGCTGCGCAGTTGTTGCAGCAGTTCGAGACCGCTCAACCCGGGCAAGCGCAGATCCGTGATGATCACATCCGCGCGGTCGGCCAGCTTCAGCGCCTCTTCGGCGGTCCCGGCCTGCTCCACTTCATAGCCCGCGGTCTTCAACTGCAGCTCGATCACGCGGCGCAGTTTCTCTTCGTCTTCGACAACCAGGACCGTCGCTTTCATTTGCCATTCTCCCGGAACGGGAGCAGCACCCGGAACACGCTGCCTGCGCCCGGCTCGCTCTCCACGATGATTTGCCCGCGATGCTCATCGACAATCTTTGACACGATCGCCAAACCTAGCCCCACACCGCTCGATTTCGTGGTGAAAAAAGGATTAAAGATGCTCTCCCGATCCTTGGCCGCAATACCCGATCCGCGATCGATCACGTCAATCTCTACCGTATCGCCCTCACCCGCATCTCTGCGCTGGCGCGTCTTCACCGTGATGCTCCCTTGCGGCGGACTGGCCTGCGCTGCGTTCAGAAGCAGATTGTACAGCACTCGTTCGATCAACTGGCGATCCAATAAAAACGGCGGGATGTCGGGCGAGTAATTTTTGTAGATGCTGACGTCGAACGGCGGCGTATGTTTCTCCACTTCGGCAACCGCCTCGTCGATCACCTCGGCGATCTCCGTCTTTTCCAGCCGCAGCGCCAATGGCCGCGCGAAATCGAGGAAACGAGTGACCAGCGCATTGGTGCGGTCCACTTCGCTCGAAATGAATCCCGCCAGCTCGTGGGAGACTGGACCGTCGGCGTTCACATTCTTCAACAGCATCTCGGCCGAAGCTTTGATGGTGCTCAGCGGATTCCGGATTTCGTGCGCCAGGCCCGCCGAAAGCTGCCCCAGCGCGGCCAGGCGTTCATTGCGGCGTACCGTGGCCTCAGCCTTCTGCAAATTGCGATTCGCTTCGGCCAACTGTTCGGCCGCGATCTGGGCCCGGCGCGTCGCCGCGCGGTTCGCCTCGAGCAGCTCATAGGTCAGGAAGCCGGCGATCGGAAACGTCGCTTCCCACAGGAAAAACACCGGCCAGTCGCTCACGTAGAATCCCGGGGGAAGAAAATGCAGTAGCGAAAGATAGGCGCCGCAGGCAAGCACCACCGCCGCCACCAGGCCGATCAGGCCCAACGACGTGGCCGCCGACATAACCGGCAGCAGCATCAGCCAGTAATACGGGCTCGAAATCCCGTCCGTCCAGCCCATCAGGATGTACCATAGCGACAGCTTGATCAGAAACGAAATAATGCTGCCGGCGCGCGAGTTGAAAAACGGGATTTTCGGCTCGATCACCTGCATCAGCCCGAGGCCGACCAGAACTGTCGCCGACTCCGGCTCCAGGTCCGGCCCGTAGACGGCCAGACCCGCGAACAGGGCGATCCAGACGATGTCCTGCGGTCGGACGATGCGCCAAAAACGTCCCCGTGTCTCCACGCTGTCATCTTATCCCGTGTTTGTGACACAATAGTTTTTCAAGCCAATTCTGCGCCCAACGTACATGGATAATCGCTTCTCCCCCGCACTTCCTGAGGCCCCAGCTATGCCTGAGGATGAGGCCGCACAGCCCCAAGACAATTCCTTTGCTGAAATCCTTTCCGAGTTCGAGCATCAGCACGCGCGTTCGGACAAGGAAACGCTGGAAGGCACGGTCCTTTCCATCTCGCCCGAAACGGTGTTCGTGGACATCGGACGAAAGATGGATGGCATCCTGCCGGTGGAGGTGTTTCGCGACGCTTCAGGCGCCCTCACGGTGCAGCCCGGCGACAAACTGCGCGTCAGCGTGACAGGCCGCGATCCGGAGGGCGCTTACACGCTCTCCATGATCAAAGTGGAGCGGCCCAAGGATTGGAGCGCGCTGGAGCGGGCCTTCGCCGAAAAGCACGCCATCGCGGGTACGGTGACCGAAGTGGTAAAGGGCGGCCTGCGCGTGGATGTCGGAATGCGCGCTTTCATGCCCGCTTCACGCAGCGGCGCCAAGGATCAGGCCGAGATCGAAAAACTGGTCGGCCAGGAAATCCAGTGCCGCATCATCAAACTCGATACCGCGAGCGAAGATGTGGTGGTCGATCGCCGGGTGGTTCTCGAAGAGGAAGAGGCGCAGGTGCGCGCCAGGAAATTCGCCGAGCTGCAGGAGGGCGCCATCGTGCGCGGGACCGTGCGCAGCCTCACCGATTTCGGCGCGTTCGTCGATCTCGGCGGCGTTGACGGGCTTCTGCACGTGGCCGATATGGCGTGGCATCGCGTGGCAAAGCCGTCCGACGTTGTTTCGCAAGGCGATTCCATCGAAGTCAAGATTCTCAAGATCAACCCGGAAACTCGGCGCATTTCGCTCGGATTGAAGCAGCTCGCGCCCGATCCGTGGACCGTGGCCGCCGAACACTTCCACACCGGCGATCGCGTGCAGGGCAAGGTTTCGCGCTTGGCCGATTTCGGGGCGTTTATCGAGTTAATGCCGGGCGTGGACGGCCTGATCCACGTTTCGGAAATGTCCTGGGCGAAGAAAGTTCGCAAGCCGAGCGATCTGCTGAAAGCGGGCGAAATGGTGGAAGCCATCGTCCTGGGGGTCAACGCCGCGGAACGACGTATTTCGCTCGGCCTGAAACAGGCGCTGGGCGATCCCTGGGAAGACGCGCTGAAGAAATATCCAGTGGGCTCGGTCGCCGAAGGTCCCGTCACTAGTCTCACGAATTTTGGCTGCTTCATCGACCTGGGCGGCGGCATCGACGGCATGATCCACATCTCCGACATCACCGCCGAGAAACGCTTAAATCATCCCCGCGAGGCCTTGTCGACCGGACAAGTGGTTCGCGCGGTGGTCCTCGAAGTAGATCGCGAGCGGCGCCGCATTAAGCTCGGCATCAAACAGTTGCAGCCCACCACCGCCGACGAGTACATGGCCGAGCATCAGGTGGGAGAATCGGTGACCGGCCGGATTGTCGAAACCGCCAAGGGCCGCGCCAAGGTCGAGCTTGGTGAGGGCGTGTTCGCGGATTGCCAAATGCGCGAAGAAAAAGCGAATGGATCGGGCACGGCTGAGCCCGCGCCCAAAGCCGATCTCGCCTCATTAACAGCAATGTTGTCAGCGAAATGGAAACAAGGTCCAGCGGCGTCCGAGAGCCGCACCGAACCTGCGCGAGCCGGACAGGTCCGCACTTTCCGCATCCTCAAACTGGATCCGCCGAACAAGAAAATCGAAGTCGAACTCGCGGGCTGATTCCGCGGGGCCGCCGGCGCGTGACCTTTTCTCTTTTCTCCCGTCTATCAAGATGTTGCAGCAGGCTACCGTGGTTCAGGCAGCCGTCAGAATGGACGAAGCCGAGCTGATTCGGGCGGCTCAACAAGGCGACCAGCGCGCCTTTGAGGAATTGGTGCGCCTGTACGACCAGAGCGTGCTGCGGTTGGCGACAAATCTGCTTCGCTCGCACGAAGAAGCCAACGACATCTATCAGGAAGCGTTCCTGCGGGTTTACAAGAACCTGCATACGTTCCGGTTCGATTGCAGCTTCCACACCTGGTTGTACCGGATCGTGAGCAATTTGTGTCTGGACGCGCTGCGGAAGAGGAAAGTGCGGCGCGAGGAGAGCTCGGTTGTAGAGACCAGCGAAGGCCCGCTGGATCGCATGGATGCGGTTCCGGAGCGGCGCGCCGACGGCGATCCCGAGCGGAGCTTGGAAAGCAAGGAGCTCAAAGAGCGGATTCGAGAGGTTTTGAACGGCCTGACTCCACGGGAGCGGGCCGTTTTTGAGATGAGGCACTACCAGGGCATGCGGCTGCGGACCATCGGCGAAGTGATGGGCACGTCCGAAGAAGCCGCGAAGAATTGCCTGTTCCGGGCGACGCAGAAGATGCGCGCGGCCCTAGGAGATTTCGTATGACCTGCGAGGAAGCAAGAAAGAATTTGCCGCTGTTCTTGTACGGGGAGCTTTCCTTCGACGAAGAAGAGCTGGTGGAAAGCCATATGGACGGGTGTGCCGGCTGCCGTACCGCCTTGGCCCGCGAGAAGGCGCTGTTTGCCGCGCTGGATCAGGCTGAAACACTGCCGCCTCCGAGGCAACTCGAACGGTCGCGCGCAGAATTGCATCGCCGTCTGGCTGCCGCGAGGATGCGCAGCGAGGTTCCTGCGATGGCAGGACGGGCGCCCGAATCGAATTGGTGGCACAAATTCCGCGAGGGCTTCACGATTCACTTCCACTTTGCTCCCGGCCTGGCTCAAGTGGCCGGCGCCGCGGCGATGTTGGCGTTAGGGTTTGCCACCGCTCGTATGACGCCGAATTCGTTGTTCGGTAATTTTCATTCCGCTGGCATGGTGGATCCGGGCACTTCACGCGTGCGCTACGTGGAGCCGTTGGCTCCCGGCCGGGTTCAGATCGTGGTAGATGAAACGCACCAGCGTGTGCTCTCAGGCAGCCTGGACGATCAAGCCATCCAGCGGCTGTTGCTCACGGCGGCGAAGGACCCCACAGATCCCGGCTTGCGCGTGGAATCGGTCGATTTGTTGAAGAACGATTCGCAATCGGCCGAGGTTCGCAAGGCGCTGGAATATTCGCTTGAGCATGATCCCAACGCCGGCGTGCGGTTGAAGGCGCTCGACGGGCTGAAGCAATTCGCCGAGGAGCCGGATACGCGGCAGGTTCTGACGCAGGTGCTGCTGAAAGACGACAACCCTGGCGTGCGGACGCAAGTGATCGATCTTCTGGTCCAGCGGCACACCGATGCCATGGTCGGGGTGTTGCAGCAGCTGATGGAAAAAGAAGACAACAACTACATCCGCATGCGCTGCGAAAAGCTGCTGCAGGATATGAACGCTTCGGTGGAGACCTACTGAGCGGGAACTGAAGCATGCGGAAGCCGGCGCTCAGTTTCGTGTTAGCAGCAGCCGTGGCAGCGCTTCTCGCCGCCCAAAACGACGCGCCTCCCGTCCGCGAAAACGGTTACTGGACCCGCACGGTGCAAGGCTCGATTAACACCTCCGGCATGGAGCGCTTGCGCGTGGTGACTACCGGCAGCGTGCGCTTGCATGGCACCGGTGATTCTCAGGCCAGCTATGTAATCAAGTTGCGGGTGAGGGCAACGGACGCGCGCGAAGCCCAACGTTTGTTGGATCAGGTTAACGTGAAGACCGGGACCGAGGGCGGGTGGACCTACATCAGAATCACACCGCCCCGGCGGGTTTCTTCCGGCGCCGGATTGGACTTGACCGTCACCGGCCCGCGAACGTTGCGCGACGTGCGAGTGGAAACGCTCGGCGGCGATGTGGAAGCCTCGGGCTGGGATGGAGGATTTGAAGCCCGTTCAGCCGGCGGGCGGGTGGCGATCGACGGCATCGGCGGATCGAGTGAAGTTCGGACCGCCGGTGGTGACATTCAAGTTGGTACCGTCGGCGGCGACTTGCGGTGCTCGTCCGGCGGCGGAGGAATTCGAGTGCAGAAGGCCGGAGGGGCCATGTGGCTTGAAACCGGCGGGGGCGAAATCGTGGTGCATGAAGCCGGCGGCGATGTGCATGCCGAGACCGGCGGCGGCAACATCCGCATCGATCGCGCTGTGGGCACGGTACTCGCACGCACCGCGGGCGGCCTCATCCAGGTACAGCAGGCCGGCGGCATGGTGACCGCGGAAACTTCGGGCGGAGCGATTCAAGTGGATTCAGCCAAGGGAGTGCGGTGCGAATCGGCCGGCGGCGCCATCCGGTTGCGCAACGTTTCTGGCGCTCTGCACGCTTCGGCGAATTCCGGAAGCATTCTAGCCCAGTTGGTTGCCAATCAACCGCTGGGGAATTCTCTCCTTAGTACGAACGCGGGTGACATTACCGTTTTCATTCCGTCCAATCTTGCGTTGACCATTCAGGCAACGAACGAGACCGGCGGGCCGGGGCGCATTGTTTCCGATTTCGCGCAGGTTCGTCCGCAAAACGGCGGGCTGGCAGGAGTCGGTCCAGCGGTCGCGCAGGGGGAGCTGAATGGCGGCGGGCCGTTATTGCGCCTCAATGCGATGGGCGGCACTATCTATTTGCGGCGCCAGAGATAGATTCGGGGGATAGCATGAAATCTGATTTGATACGAAACGTCGGGCTGGGGATTGCGCTCATCGCTGCGGGAGCGGCCGCGCAGGGCCAGGGGTTCAATGGCGCTCCGTTCAACGGTGGCACGTTCAATGGCGGCCCTTTGGTGGGAGGGTCGTATCTCGGGGTGAGTCTCGCCGAGATTGACGAGAATCGCGCGAAAGAGTTGAAGCTCAAGGAAGACTACGGCGTGGAGATTACGCGCGTTGAGGACGGCAGTCCGGCGGAAAAAGCGGGCTTGAAGACCGGTGATGTCATTCTGGAATATGACCGCCAACGCGTGGAAGGCATGGAGCAGTTTGGGCGAATGGTGCATGAGACGCCGGCGGGGCGCGAAGTCAAGCTGAAGATCAGCCGCAACGGGGCTACGCAGACCCTGACAGCGGTACTCAGCTCGCGCAAGGTGCGGGGATTCTCTGGAAATTTTCCGGAGGGCTTTGTGATGCCCGAGATTCGGATTCCCGACATACCCCAGATCTTTACCACTTTGCGGACGGCCCGGCTGGGTGTGGAGGCCGAGTCGCTAGGTCCGCAACTGGCAGACTTTTTCGGCGTCAAACAAGGCGTGCTGGTTCGTTCGGTGCTCGATAACACACCCGCCCAAAAAGCCGGGATCAAGGCGGGCGATGTGATTACCAAGGTGGACGGCGCGCCGGTGACGTCGCCGAGCGACCTTTCGAGCGCGGTGCGGACGGCCAGCGCTAAAAAGACCTATTCGCTGGAGCTGGTGCGCGATCGAAAGCCGCAGACCGTCACCGTCACCGTGGATGAAGGCCGCTCGGAGCGTTACCTGCCCCGCGGGCGCGTGGTCGACAATTTCACGAACTGACTCCGGATGCCGCGGCCACCGCTCGAATCTTGAGCAGCAGCTCGACTTCGCGCCGTGGCAGGCGAAGCAGGGCGGCGATTTTCTCGGGGCTCTCTCCCCGCCGCGCCAGCCGCAGAACCTCCGCGCGTTTATTGACGTTCAGGCCGGATTGGGGCGGAAGCGGCGGCGCTAGCATCCCCGTGCGGTCTTCAACTTCCTGCAGCCTTTCGCTCAGTTCCGCGATTTTTGTTTGGATCTCGCGCAATGCCCCGGCCTCCATCGCGTTCAGGCCGCGCGATCGGTGCTTCCACTGCCGGATCTCGCTACCCGTCGTGACCGTGTGAAACAGGCAGAGCAGGATGGCGAGTGCGGCGAAAACGAAGGGTGCGAGCGGGATCAGATAACGTTCCAGCATAGAACACCTCAGTACAACGTCCTGAGCCGCTCCTGCCGGCTGATCACTTGCTTGATCCGGATACCGTAGTTGCCTTCCACCACCACCACCTCTCCCCGCGCGATCACGCAATTGTTGACGATGACTTCCACCGGCTCGGCGAGCGAGCGATTCAATTCCACGATGGAACCGGTGGTCAGTTTGATCACGTCTTTGAGCATGAGCTGAGCGCGCCCGAAGGACACACTCACCGGCAACTCGACATCGAGCAGCAGGTCGATCGAGCCGGCCGGAACTGTCGCGGCGGCTTGCGCGCGGTCCCCGGCAGCGGGTTTGGCAGACGGCTGGGGCGGGCTATCGGAGAGGTTGGCGAGCGCCAGCGTGAAAACCGCCAGCAAAGCAAAGGTCTGCTCGCCCAGCTTGACTTCGAAGGAATAAGCCGCGCCTCCGTGCGAGGGCGGAGGGGGAGCGGCCTTTCCTTCTCCGCAGGAGATCTCTTTCCGCGCCCGCGTGGACACGGTGCTAGCCACGCCGGAGAGGCTCTGGTTGACGATCTCAAGATAGGTGCTGCGCACATCGTCGGGCGCCGCATCGTCCACTCCCGCGCTGCGCAGGACGCGATTGCCGATCTCCTGCCAGCTTGCAGCAGGAGCACCGATCCAGATGCGGGCCTCCGGACTGAGGCTGAGCGGCTGGTCCCACCACAACTGGTCTTGCCGGGCGGGATCGATTTCTTCGGCGGACAACTCACGCGAACCGAACGTGATCGCGACCGATTCGCCGGTCATCGATTCCATGGTGCGGCTAAACTGGCGGGTCCATTCCTCGGCCAGCCAGAGTGCGTCGTTGTCCTGGGACATTTCAGCTAGGCGCCTCGCTCCAGCGGCCAACGCATTTCGAGATAAGAACGAAGGCGCAAGATGGCCTGCGATTTGAGCTGCGACACGCGAGACTCATGCAGATTGACCACTTTGGCGATCTCCCGAAGGGTCAACTCCTCGTGATAATACAGGCTGATCACGATCCGCTCGGTGCGGGGCATCTTTTCGATCGCCTCGGCCAGCAATCTCTGCAGTTCCGAGCGCTCGAGCAAACGCGATGGCCAATTTTCTTCGTCGTCGGAGATGTACTTCAGCAGATTGCGCCCGTCGTCATCCGGCGCCGAGGCTTCCAGGCTGCCGAGATTCACGCCGCGAATGTCTACCAGCCACTCGTGGTATTCCTCCAGGGAAAGCTCCAGCTGGTGGGCGATTTCCTCCTCGGTGGGCGCGCGATGCAGCCGTTGCTCCACCGCGGCGATGGCTGCCTCGATTTGTTTGGATCGCCGGCGCTGCTGGCGCGGAGCCCAATCGAGCCCCCGCAAGCTGTCGAGAATCGCGCCACGAATCTTGTATTCGGCGTAGGTCTTGAGCTTCACGTTGTGCCGCGGGTCGAAACGATCGATGGCTGCGATCAGCCCAATCGTGCCAGTAGAGATCAGGTCGTCCAGGTTCACGCTTTCCGGAAGCCTTTCGTGGATCCGGCGGGCAATCAGCCGGACTTGCGGCAGGTGCTCCAGAATCAGGCGTTCCCGCTCGTCGCTGACGCGGCTTTGCGTTTCGTATCGCTTTAACGCCCCTACCGGGGAAGCCGAGGAGGCCGGCGGCTTTCGTGCTCCCGGCACTTGCGCCGCTACCGGCTCCTTAGACTCGCCCTGCGCTCTCATGCCGCCACCACGTGATACTCGGGAGGCTCCGCCGGGCATGTTCCACTGGCCGAGCCCCGTCCTAAAATCCAATCGAGAAATGTGTCAGCCGCGGCGGGCGTAAGATCCTCGGGAATTCGCTGACCGGAGGAGAAAAACGAAATCGGCTTTTGCATCCGGACGCTCAAGCTCAGCAGGGGACCGAACGTCTCGGTCTCATCCAAGCGAGTGAACAAAAGTTTGTGAGGTTGGAATATGCCGTACAAGCCGGCGACCCGCTTCAAATCGGCGGTGCGCATCGAGGCAGGCAAAACCAGGTGCGTATCGATCCCCGGATGTGCGGCAAGAGCTTCGGCCCAGTCTTCGGCGATTTCCATCTCATTCCGCGCGAGCCCCGGCGTGTCAATCAGAACAAGATCCTTGTGGCAACATTCTTGAACCGCGGGCCCCAGCGCGGCGGGCGTTTCGAGCACTTGGAAGGCGATACCGAGGATGGCGGCATAAGAGCGCAACTCTTCGGCGGCCCCAATACGGTAAGTGTCTGTGGTGAGGACCTGCACCGGTCTACGCTCCGTTACTCCGTATTGCACAGCCAGCTTCACCAACGCCGAGGTCTTGCCGGACCCCGGCGGCCCGGCGAGCGCCACCACTCGCGAAGGCTCGCCCGAACAACCGAGCTCCGTGTCGATATGAACGAGCTTGGTAAGCTCGGCGCGCAAGCGCTCCGGCGTGATGGGCGAATCGATCCGGGAGACAATATCAAAAGCGAGCTCCGTATCGAATTCGGCGTCGGTGAGCATGGTGAAGGCCCGGGACATTTGCGCGTCAAAGGTGTTAGCCGCTGTTCCATTGCCCGACCGCGCCAGAACAAGCGCGAGCTTTTCCATCTGCTGCTTCAGCTCGGAGACATCTCGCGATAGTTGATGGACCGGGAGCGTTGCAGATGCCGAACGGGCCGCGCCGCCCCTTTCTGCGTCTTCTGGCGCATAATCCGGCGCATCGCGACACACTACAACCTCATATGCCCCGAGGTGCTGTGCCTCCACGCCCGTCCGTTTGGAGTTGACCAGCATCGCCTCGGGCCCCAGCTCATGCCGCGCTTGCCGAATAGCTTCTTCGATGGTGTTTGCAAAAAACGATTTGAGTCTCATGGCTCTCAGCTCTTCTTCCAGCCTCGTTACCCGAGCGTCCGCCTTACGCTATAACGCCCAGAGAAGCAATCCGGTTCCCGGGCGGTATTTCGTTATGGGAAAGAACGGTCAAATTGGGGACCACGCTTTCGGCAATTTGGCGCACAAAAAAGCGGACCGCTGCGTTGGTGACGAGTAACGCCGGTGAATCCGGCGGGTGACAACATTTCTTCAGGCGATCCTGGATGTCGCGAATTCTCTGCGGCGAAAGATTCACGTGGCTGGAGTTTTCGGTGTGCTCCACGGCCCCTTCAATGCTCTGCTCGAGCGCGGGGTCCAGGAGATAGGCCGAAAGATCGCCGGAGCTTTCAAGCCAAGGCTTTACTACCTGGCGGCGAATAGCCTGCCGGGCATATTCCGTCAGGAGCACCGTGTTCTTAGTGATTGGAGCAGCCTCGCCTAGCGCTTCGAGAATGCTCACGGCATCGCGAATCGAAACTCGCTCACGCAATAAATTCTGAAGAACCTTCTGCACTGCCGCCAGAGAAAGCAATTTAGGCACCAAATCCTCGACGACTTTGGGGTTGTCGTCATTAACACGATCGAGCACCTTCTTGGCATCCTGCCGCGAGAACAATTCCCATGCATGACGGCGCACCACTTCACCGAGATGAGTGCCCATGATGCTGATGCTGTCGACCACCGTGTATCCGGCCCGCCGCGCCATCTCTACTTTGTCGGGCGTGATCCACACGGCTGCGATTCCAAACGCCGGTTCGCGCGCGGCGATGCCCTCGATTTTTTCGGCTTTCTCATCGGAGTGCAGCGCCAACTCGCAGCCTTGCGCCAGTTCGTAACGTGCGATCTCCACGCCTTTGAGCGAAATGACGTATTCCCGGGCTTTCAGCGTCAAATTGTCGGTCACGCGCACGGGAGGCAAGATAAAGCCCAGCTCTGTCACAAGTTGCTTTCGGATGCTGGCAATCCGTTTGAGCAAGGGCGAACTCTGCCCCCCTTCCACCAATTGCACCAACCCCAAGCCCACCTCCATGGCGAGCGGTTCGATGCGCAGAAGCGTTTCGAGGTTCTCGCGTGGAGGAGCAGCCGATGCCGGTTTCGCTTTTTCGGCGGCGACGCTTTTTTGCCGGATGCGCCATCCGATGGCGCCCACAGAGGCGCCCAGAACCAGGAACGGAATTTTCGGCAGGCCGGGAAAAGCCGCCATGGCGATCAACACGCCGCCGGCTAACAGCAGCGGCTGCGGGTTGCTGAAGACTTGCCGCTGCATGTCCGATCCCAATTTGGTATCCGAGCTGGCACGCGTCACGATCAGGCCGCCCGAAATGGAAATCATTAGAGCCGGAATCACGGTTACCAGACCGTCGCCGATGGTGAGCACGGTATAGGTTTGGAGCGCGTGCTGCAGGTCCATGCCGTGCTGCAACACACCAATCAGGAATCCGGCGAGAATATTAATGCCGGTAATGATGACGGAGGCCACAGCGTCGCGCTGGGTGAAACGCGATGCGCCGTCCATGGCCCCGTAAAATTCGGCCTCGCTCGCCAGCGTCCGCCGGCGGGACCGGGCTTCCTGTTCGTCAATCAGACCGGCGTTGAGATCGGAATCGATCGCCATTTGCTTGCCGGGCATCGCATCCAAGGTAAAGCGCGCCGTGACTTCCGAAATGCGCACCGCGCCGTGATTGATCACCACGTACTGAATCGCGATCAGCACCAGAAAGATGACCACGCCGATCACGTAATTGCCGCCGACTACAAAGGCGCCGAAAGCCTGGATCACTTCTCCCGCGGCGGACGTTCCTGTGTTGCCGTTAAGCAGGATCAGGCGGGCCGAGGAGATATTGAGCGCCAGGCGGAACAGCGTCATCAGCAACAGCGTTGTGGGGAAGACGCTGAATTCGACCGGTTTAATGATATAGAGCGATACCAGGAGAATAATCACCGAGAGCGTGATGTTGCAGCTGATCAGGATGTCCAGCAGGAACGGAGGCAGCGGCGTAATCATCGCGAGGACGATGCCAAGCACTGCGATGGGTACGGCAAATTCCCGCCAGTTCACCGGGACGGCGGCCGGCCGGGCCGATGGCTTCGGTTGGGTTGCGGCGGGCGCGCGGGGTTGCGCCACGGCGGGACGGGTGCGCGGGGTCATCTCTGATTCGCCTCTATTTCTTCCTTGGGTGCATCAGTTTGAAGATGTAGGCGAGCACTTCGGCGACCGCCTGATAGAGATGCGGCGGAATTTCCTGGCCGACCTCCGCCGACTTGTATAGGGCCTGCGCGAGCGGCGGATTCTCAACGATCGGAACTTGATGATCGAGCGCGATCTGGCGGATGCGCAGCGCCAAATAGTTCTTCCCCTTGGCGAGTACCCGCGGTGCAGCCATGGTCTCCATCTCGTAGCGGATGGCTACAGCGAAATGCGTCGGATTCACCACCACGGTGGTGGCGTTTGGAATCTCCTTCATCATGTTGCGGCGCGCCAGGTCCCGTTGCAGCCGCCGCACCCGGCTTTTGGTCTGCGGGTTGCCCTCGGTTTCCTTAGCCTCGTCGCGGACCTCGAGCTTTGTCATACGGAGCGATTGATAGTGGTGGCGGTAAACGCGCAGAAAATCGAGCAGGCCAACGGCGCAGAACAGCAGCGCCGCCTTCCACAGAAAATCGCGGAAGGAGGCGCATACCTCGCCCAGTGCCGGCCGCACACCCTCCCGTGCCAGGCTGGCGAAAGCGGATAGATTCCCGCTTTCGATCTTGTAAACCGCCAGGGCCAGCAAGGGTAGAAACACGGCCGCTTCGGCAAAGGAAGCCGCGTTCTGCCGGGGAATATTCTGGAGTTTTTGGAGCGGGTCCAGGCGTTTCAAATCCGGCGCCAGATTCTGGAAGGAAAAGCCGAGCCGCGTGCTGGCCAGCTGAGCGGCCAGCGACACCGCCGCGAGACAACCGCCGGCCCACAGCAGCGGCCCGAAAATGCGAGTGAGCACATCGTGATACAGGCGCAAGACCACGCGCGACGTCAGGTCGAGCCGGAACGCGGCGACGAGAAAATAGCGCATCGCTTGGCGCCCGCGCTCCAGGAAGCCCGCCCCCCCCGCACTCAGCAGTACGACAAAAGCAAGGAACTGCATGGCGGCCAGCAATTCCCGGCTCGCGGGAAATTGACCCTCGCGCCGGCTCTTCTCCAGCTTGCGTTTGGTCGGCTTTTCGGTACGCTGCCCCTGGTCCGCCATTTAATGCTCGAGCAGCTCCATCAGCACACCAAAGGTTCGCTCAGCGGAGCGCTCGAAAACGCCCGGATATACAACCAGAATGCTCGCCAGGAATGCGAGACCGACCAGCATTTTGATGGTGAAGGAGAGCGAGAGCAATTGCAGCTGCGCATGCAACCGGCCGAGCACTGCGAACGCTACATCCAGCAGGACCAGAAGGGCGAGCACCGGCATGGCCAGTTGGAGGCCAGTAGAAAAGACGAGTGCGCCCAATCGCATGATTGCCTCGGTAGCGGAGCCCCGTGGGGCGAACACTCCGTTCTGCGGCCATGCCAGGCTTTTCGCCAGGACTCGGAGGACTTGCCGGTCCAAGCCGAAGGCGAAAAACAGCAAGCCTGCCAAGAGCTGCGCCATGAGCTGTAGGGTCGTCGTGTCAGCGTCGGTGTTTGGATCGACGATGGAGGCGTAGGAATATCCGGCCTGAAAGCCCAGAATTTGCGCGGCCATCTGCACCGTCTCGAGGAGAAATGCAATGGCTACGCCCATTGTGAGTCCCAACGCAGCCTCGATCGCCATCCACCCCAACAGCTGGCCAAGAAGCAGCAGGCTGGCTGGTCCATTCAACGAGCCTTCCCAAGGGTTGGAAAGGACTCGGGCGGGCCAAACGGGAAACAGAGCAACGGTCAGCGCGAGCGCCAGCAGCATCCGGCTGGTATCGGGCCCTGCAGAGAAGCCTGGAATCGGCACCAGCACGATGATTCCCGAAACGCGAGCTAACACCAGCAGGAATCCAAAGATTGTCGCCAGCTGAAATGTCAACTCAACGTGCATAACGGCCGAAGTTTTCAAATAGCGCGACAGTGTAGGAGACCAGCCGGCTGGTCATCCAGGGCAACAGAACCAGTAGGCCCAGTAGAAACGCGGTAAGCCGAGGGACAGCACCGAAAGCGGTATCTTGGATGGAAGTGAGGACCTGCACGAGGCTGACGCCGATTCCAACGGCGAATCCAATCACAAGGAGAGGAAGGCTCAGCCAGAAGGTCTCCAGCAGCGTGTGACGGATGATGCTCACGGCCATTTCAGGTGTCATGGCGAGTAGAAACTCCTGACGAGTGAGCCGACGACCAGATTCCAGCCGTCAACCAGCACAAATAATAGAATCTTGAAGGGTGCGGAGAGCATGACGGGCGGCAGCTGCACCATTCCGATGGATAGCGTAACGGAAGCTACCACGAGATCGATTACTAGGAAAGGCAGAAACAGGATGGCGCCGATCTGGAACCCCGTCTTGAGCTCCGAAAGGACGTACGCCGGCATCAAAATCGTTAATCCCAGCTCGGAGGGGTTGCGCGGTGGGGGCGTATGGGTGATCTCGACCAGAAGCCGCACGTCTTTTTCGCGGACGTAGCGAGCAAGGAAGGCCTTTAGGGGCTGCGAACCGTCCTGCCAAGCCTGTTGCCAATTTTCCTGGCCAGCTTCGAGGGGCTCCCATCCTTTGTGATACATGTCGGTCGCGACCGGCTGCATGATGACCAGCGTCAGGAACAGCGCGAGGCCGATCAGCACCTGATTGGACGGCGTTCCTTGAGTCCCCAGCGCCTGCCGCAGGAAATGCAAGACAACCGTGATGCGCAGAAACGGCGTCAGAGACATGATCACAGCGGGAAGAACGGTGAGAAAAGTCAGCAGAAGGATAATCTGCATCGGCGCGGTGAGCGAGACCGATCCTTTGCCCGGTGTCATCGAGACTCCCAAGAGTGAATCCGAACCTCGAACCGGCAATGACGCGCACGCCAGAATAAGCCACCGAGCGCTGCGGGCGGCACGTTTCATGGGATAGCCGGCCCTTGTGCTTCTCGCGGGGGCGTCGCAGCGGCCTCGCAGAGGAATGTAATTCCAGCCGGATGCACCGCCAACACCATGCTCCGTCCGCCGACGCGTACCAGATGAATGGAATGCTGGGCCGTTAAAGAGAGTTTGCCGCACGATTCGAGCGAACCGCGGCTCGGCGGATTTCCGCGAATTCTAATCGTCCCTCGGCGTTTCAGAAGCCACAGAACCGTGAATAAGAACGCGAAAACCAGCGTGATGGAAAGCGATTGCCGGACGAGGTCCATAGTCGTGACCGAATTATTCCTCCTGGCTGAAATCGGTTATGCGCACTCCTACCGTGTCCTCAATGATCACGATCTCTCCGTAGCCGATCAAGGTTTTGCCCACCAGAATGTCGATGTTGTCGCCGGCGGATCGCGCGATGCGGATGACGCTCTGGGGAGCGAGCTCGAGGATTTGAGCGATGGTCATCACCCGGCGTCCCAATTCCACCTCGACATCGACGGGGACGTCGGAAAGTTCGGCGATTTGTTCGAGCGGACTCATTACGGCGGCGAACTCACTTAATCAGATCAATCGTGTCTTGGCTGAGTTCGTCGACCGCGTTTACGACTTTCGAGTTCGCCTCGTAGCCGCGCTGGTAGGTGATGAGATTCGTGAATTCCGTTGCGATGTCGACCGTTGACGATTCAAGAGATCCTCCCGCGACGGTGCCTCGTCCGCCCGTGCCTGGAAGTCCCACGGCTGGCAGTGCCGAGGCGGAACTGAGCTCGTAGTTGTTGTCACCCACCGCGATCAGGGAGTCTGGGTTTCGAATGGTGGCCATGGCCAACTGCCCGACGACCGTTTGCTGTCCGTTAGAAAATTGCGCCAGAACTTCGCCCCCGCTGGCAATCGCGACCGTTGTCAATTGCGCCGCCGCCGATCCATCCTGCGTGACCGCCGAAACCGAGGAAGGCTGCGCAAATTGCGTGATATCGGGTGTCGTGCCATTGTAGAGGTTCCAATTGATGGTCATGTCGGCTGCCCCATCCGCCAATCCCGTGATCGCTAGCTGCGGCGAAGTACTGCCAGCCGCTGGGTTGGTCAAAACTCCGTTCGCATTGAAGTTGATGCTGCCGGTGAGCGGAGTGCCGGGGGGGTTGGCAAGGTCGGCGTTCGGAATGCTGAGGGAGTAATCCCATTGACCGGGCGTGGTAGGATCTTCGGTGAATGTGGCGGTCACAACGTGCGAATTGCCGAGCGAGTCATACACCGTGACCGAAGTCGCAAACGTGGCGTTGGACGTTCCTGGCGTGGCAGCGGCGTCGAGATTGAGACTGAACGAAACATTTTGAGTTACCACCGGCGGTTGCACGGTTCCGGTGGGGATCGTAATCGCACTCGGCGGAGCATTGGTGTCCAGAACGCCATTCGTCAGCGTCCAGCCCAGGACCCCTTGTCCCGTGGCTGTTTGAAGATTCCCGCTGGAGTCGGTCTGAAAATTGCCGGCGCGCGTGTACTCGGTCGAGCCACCAGGCCCTTCAACAAGGAAAAAACCGTCTCCTTGAATGGCGGCATCTAATGAGCCTCCGGTGTTTTGGATTGCGCCCTGAGTGAACAATGCCGCCGTGGTCGGGGTGCCCACACCAAAGCCGACTTGTGTGCTTCCCAAACCGGCACCCAAGGATTGAGTCACCAAATCGTGAAACGAGACCTCGCTCGCCTTGAACCCGACTGTGTTGAGATTCGCCAAATTATTGCCTGTGACGTCGATCGCGGTAGAAAATGCCGATAAAGCCGAAAGCGCCGTTGAGAATGATGTAAACATACTGCTCCTCTTTTTGAATCCTTATAAATTCGAACTGGATTGCGTGGATTGATTTGAAGTGCCCGATGCCGACGTTCCCGATGTCGAAGGGGGAGTCAAATCGTTGTTGATGCTATCCAGGTAAGTGTTCGACTGGATTTGTTGCTCGAGCGAACTAAATTGCGCCAATTGGGAAACGAACTGGGTGCCATCCTGAGGGTCCATTGGATCCTGGTTCTGAAGCTGCGCCACCAACAGTTGAAGAAACGTTTGCTCGCTGGCCATGGAATTGAGCGCGGCGTCATTCGAGCTGGAACTCGGCGAGGGGCTCGACGGCGCCGACGCACTGCTTGCCATGTTCGTTACGGGAATCGTTACGTGGGGAATCATCGGTCCTCCGCTCTAACGGCTTCTGTGCTTGAGTCTTCCTCATCCAACATTTGTTCTAGTTGTGCCCTCCACTGCCCCTGTTGACGGCGGCCGGAGTCTTGTTCATCCTGCCGTTGCTGCTGCCCCTCGGCTCCTGACCCGGAATGCCAACCCTGGTTCTGATTATTTCCGGAGCCGGCAGCCGACTCGGTAAGTGCTCCCGCCGCATGCAGCGGCGCGACCGGAACCCAGGTCTCGGCCTTGTAGCCTTTTTCTTCCAAGCGACCCACCAGATCTCCCAAATTGGTCTGCAAGGATTTCGTCAGATCCTGATCAGGTGTTCTGACCGTGACCTGCACGTGACCGGCACGTTCGGCCAACTGGATGTCAACTTGAGCGGAACTGTCCGCGAGCTTCAAGGAGATTTCACGAATAGGTTGTGGACGGACGGACGGATTTGTTTCAGTCTCGATTGGACTCGGCGCCGGCGGCGCGGCGTTGGACATACCCGATAGCGCCCGTGAAGCGAGCTGGGTCGCGCCTATGGCCGGTCCGGGTGAAACGCCAGCCAGCCCCGCCGAATCGTGGTGGAGCCCGTCTTTTGGGTTAGCCGGTAACTTCTGTAGGTCTGGATTCGATGCATTGTCATCGCGAGAGGCGCCGGACTCTCCGTGACTCCCTTGCTCGTTGTTGAGGCCTACAGAAGACGCCGGAGAGCCTTTCGTCTGCGATTCCACCGCGTGATGTTGGGGTGGCGATGTCTGGGTAGTTTCCGATCCGGCTGCAGGTGTTGCGGGAGCCTGCGATTTCTCCGGTGCGTCCTTTTGACTGTAGGTCTGGCTGCGGCTAGCTACGTCCTCGGAGGGAGCTTCGCCTGCTGCCGTTTGGCGCCGGCCGGCAGGAGTATCCTGCGGCGCGTCGAAACGGTCAAGTATCTGATTCGTATTGGGTGGCGTGCCGCTCGTTGTTACCGTCGAGATGGGATACAGCTCGCGGTTGCTCGAAGCGCCAGACCCATCCTGCGCTGTATCTTGCCGAACCTCAGCGTTTTCTTCTCTCACGAATTCTACATGTGTACTCGAAGGCCCGGCAGCATAAGAGGTAGGCTTTAGATCGACACTCTCCCAAGGCACCGGCGATGAATTCGCATTTCGAGTGGGTGACGGCGCGAGAACTGGTGATGCCAGCGGTCCGCCGCCAGACGAAAGCGCTCGCACAGTCGGCAGACCAGGTGCAACATCTTTCTCTCCTTGGACTGGCTGCACAGAATCGGATTGCGTATCGCCTCTGATCGTGCTTGACGGCGATTGCGCAGTCTGCCCTACCGTGTTCCGACTCGCAGGGGCTGAAGTACCACTCGGTGCTGGTCTGAGCGGCGCCGCCGGACTGGCAGTTGGTGTGTTTTGAGGAGTCACACGTAACGCAAACGCCAATTCCGCTGCCGATTCCTTTCCCCATGAGCTCGGTTGCCGCGGAGTGACCACTTGAGCGTCCGAAAGTTTCCCATTGGAAGCTAACGGCTCGCCGGCGCCTTGCAGCAGGGAAGCAGCTACGGCGATGGAAGAAAACGCGGCTGGGTACGTGGCAACAGTCTCGGCCCGCGGAGCATTGATGGCGGCGACGGCCGGCAATTGTGAGTTAACCGGTCCGGGGATAGCCGGCTGGCCCTGCGAGAGTTCCATTGAAAGGGTGTCATTTGGGGCTCGTTTTTGAGACCTGATTGCCGTATCGCCGTCGCTCACCGAGTGCCTGGCACCTTGGCCACTGGGTTTCAGGGTCTCCAGCGCCTCTGACGGCGTGCCCATCGGTTGGTCGTTGTCAAGCAGCCCATTCAGCAACGATAAAAATCCGACAAGGCTCCGGCTGGGGAGAGCAAGAATTGAGCCTTCAGCGGCCGCACTACTCTGTACCGCGTTGGGGGCAGGAGGAAGTGCAGATGCGGCCAAGCTCGCTATGTTCACGCCATGAACTAAAGCAGCTGGGGAGCCAATCGGCGCCTTTGCAAGCTCAAAGAGTTAGAGCATTGAACTCAGCTACAAAATTGGCACTGGTCCCGTTTCGGCACAATTTTGCCTCTGATTATCGGTCCCACAACGGGAATATCGTCAAGACATTTGTGATTATGAAAGGTTTTTCGAAAGCGGCGCCTGAATTGCATTCGTCGCGGCTGTGAAGGCACTGAAATGGACGCATTGACAGCGGCAGCCGCGAGTGGCATCCAGGCGCGCATGCAGGCGCTCGACATCTTAGCGAATAATCTCGCGAATTCATCCACGCCGGGATTCAAGGCCGACGCCGAATCGTACGGGTTGTACTACTCTTCAGACTCCCCGGACGCCCCGGCGGACGGCAATACGACCACGCTTCCAATGCTGAAGAATCAGTGGACAGATTTCTCGCAGGGCATGCTGCTTTCCACCAGTACCCCGACGGATCTGGGCCTGAGCGGCAAAGGATTCTTCATTGTGACCGGCCCGTCCGGACCGCTCTACACGCGCGACGGAAGCTTTCGGCTCTCCGAGCAAGGGCAGCTGCAGACACAGGATGGATATGCTGTCCAAGCGAATGACGGCCAACCAATTATCCTCAATACGGCGGAGAGCTTTCAAGTCACGCCGGAAGGGGCCGTCTTGCAAGGTGGGCAGCAGATCTCGCAAATCGCAGTGGTCGATTTCGAGGACTCCAAGGTGCTGACCAAACGCGGCGGCAACTATTTTCGAAGCAGTATACTCGCGCCGCTCAGCTTCACCGCGAAAGCTCAGATCGAGCAGGGCAAGCTCGAGTCGGGCAACGCACAGTCTTCTCAATCGGCGGCGCGCGTGACGAACATTTTGCGGCAATTCGAAAGCCTGCAAAAGGCCATGGCGATTGGCGCGGACATGAATCGCCGGGTGGTAGAGGAAGTCGCCAAAGTCAGCTGACACTCTCACGAAAAGGAACAGAAAATGATTCGAGCTCTCTACACTGCAGCCAGTGGAATGAATGCGCAGCAGATGAACATTGATAATATTGCGAATAACCTGGCGAACTCCAACACGAACGGCTTCAAAATGCGCCGGGCGCAGTTCCAGGATTTGCTCTATCAGACCCACATCCAGCCTGGGGCATCGGCTGGAGTGCAAACGATTGTGCCGAGCGGGCTTCAGATCGGCTTAGGCACCAGGCCGGCCTCCAATGAGATCATCTTTTCTCA
>Ga0335074_10000868_pt1 | contig 41417 bp, 31 predicted proteins | sample Lox_Sample_23_FD_206715 | JGI IMG/M metagenome (GOLD analysis project Ga0335074, IMG submission 206715) | Soil microbial communities from Loxahatchee National Wildlife Refuge, Florida, United States - Lox_Sample_2.3 | ecosystem: Environmental > Terrestrial > Soil > Wetlands | place: USA...
TAGCTGGGGCGGCAGCGGCCGGGCGGCCAGCACCTCGCGCAGCTCGGCCGCCATCTCGTCGGGGTCGCCCGGCTGGTCCGCCCAGGTGAGGTAGACGTCGGCGACGACGTCATCGGCGGGAGCCAGCTCGCCGATGGCCCGCACGGCCTCCGGCAGGGCCGGGAAGTCCACCGCGGTGGTCAGCACCGCGTACCGGCCGGTCTCGTCGTCGTGCTCGGCGACGACGAGCGTGCAGCCGTTGACCTCGCTGGCCCGCAGGTCACGCAGCGACCTGCTGCCGTAATAGCGGCGGGTCAGCACCTCCAGCATCGGCACCAGCCCGGCGTCCTTGCGGCCGATGCGCTGCCCCAGCAGCCGCACCAGCGGCTCCGCGCTGGCCACCATGGCCGCGATTCGCTCCGCCCGGTCCGGCGCGTCCGGGTGCTCGTCCAGGTAGCGCAGGTCCTTGCGCACGCTCGCGTAGACCTCGGCCCGGCTGCGGCGCAGCATCGGCTGGGCGAACCAGCGGAAGACGACCGAGCGAGCCAGGTCGGAGACCACCGGGAAGCGCAGCTGGGTGGCGGCGACCAGGTGCTCCAGGGTCAGGCCGGCCCGCTCGCGCAGCGGCTCGCCCGGCGGCGGCTCGGTCAGCCACTGCCGCAGCAGCGCCGTCACCACCGCGACGTCGCCGGCCGCGCGGCGCTGCGCCAGGAAGATCCGGAAGACCGCTTCTTCCAGCTCCGGGGTGCGTTCCAGGTCGCTCACCCCGTAGTGGCGCAGCACCTGGGAGAGGCGGTGCTGGAACGCCTCGGGCAGCCCGGCCCGCTCGGCGTCGAGGCTCTGCAGGTAGGCGTGGAAGTACTCGCGCGGGCTGTGCACCCGGGTGTCGGCCTTGGTTTCGGCGCCCGCCGAGCGGTTGCGGCTCAGCTCCGACAGGTCGGCGAACACCTCGAGCAGCTCGATCTCGCCCGCCAGCGTGCCGCCGTCGCCGGGCCCGGCCTCGGACCGGGCGGCGATGTAGCGATCCAGCACCTGGCGCCCGCCCTGCGGGTCGGCGTCGAAGCCGAGCAACAGCCCGCGCAGGTCGCGCAGCCCGGCCGCGGCCCGGTCGGCCGCGGACGCGGCTCCGGGCTCGGCGGGCAGGTCGATCTCGACGTCGGTGCCGTCCGGCTCGGCGCCCGCGGAGTCGCCGTCGCCGAGCGGCTCCAGCCGCAGCAGCGGCGCCCCGGTCTCGACCAGGCTGCCCACCGCCACCGGGCACTCGCGCAGCCGGGCGCGGAACGGCGCGCGCAGCACGGTTTCCATCTTCATCGACTCCAGCACCAGCACCGGCGCGCCGGCCTCCACCTGCGCCCCGACCTCCAGCGGCGTCGCGACGACCAGCGCGGGCGCGGGCGCGCGCAGCACCCCGCCCTCGTCGTGGCTGATCCGGTGGGCGACGCCGTCCACCTCGACCAGGTGGGTCGGGCCGTGCGCGTTGGTCACCAGCCGGAACCGCCGGCCGTTGACCACGATCTGCCCGGTCTGCCGGTCGAAGCGCTCGAGTTCGACGTCCGCCGCGTGCGGCGCGGCCTGGCCCGCGGCGATCGCGACGCGGAACCGGTGCGGCGCGACCCGGGCGACCCGGACCCGGTACCCGGCGCCGCGCAGCTTGAGCTCGACCGGGCGGTCGGTATCCAGCTGGACCTGCGGGCGGCCGCCGTGCGCGCTGGACAGCAGCCGCTGCCGGGCCAAGCCCTCGGCATCCTCGTAGGCCTCGATCGCGGCGGCGGCCAGCGCGATCGCCGAACCGCGCTGCTCGGTGAACCGGCCCTCGCCACGGACCCGGTCGATCCAGCCGGTGTCCGCGGTTCCGTCGATCACCTCGGGCTGGTCCAGCAGGTCGAGCACGAAGCTCTTGTTCGTCGCGCCGCCGGCGATGATGACCGTGGTCTCCGCCATGGCGCGGCGCAGCCGGCCCAGTGCCTCGCCGCGGTCCCGGCCGAAGGCGATGATCTTCGCGATCATCGAGTCGAAGTCGGCCGGGATGGTGTCGCCCTCGCTGACGCCGGTGTCCACCCGGATGCCCGGGCCGGTCGGCAGGTCCAGCCGGACGATGCGCCCCGGCGACGGGGCGAAGTCGCGGTCGGGGTCCTCGGCGTTGAGCCGTGCCTCGATCGCGTGCCCGATCTCGGCCGGCGGCCTGCCCTCCAGCCTCCCGCCCGCGGCGACGTGCAACTGCGCCTTGACCAGGTCCATCCCGGTGGTCAGCTCGGTGACCGGGTGCTCCACCTGCAGCCGGGTGTTCACCTCGAGGAAGGCGAATCGTTTTTCGGCCGGCTGGTACAGGAACTCGACGGTGCCGGCGCCCTGGTAGCCGACCGCCAGGGCCAGCCGCTCGGCGGCGGCCTTGAGCTCGTCGGCCTGCGCGGCGGACAGCACCGGGGACGCCGACTCCTCGATCACCTTCTGGTTACGCCGCTGCACCGAGCAGTCGCGCACCCCCAGGGCCCAGGCGGTGCCCTGGCCGTCGGCGATCACCTGTACCTCGACGTGGCGGGCGCCGGTGAGCTGGCGCTCCAGGAACACCACGCCGCTGCCGAAGGCGCGCTCCGCCTCCATCCGGGTGCGCTCGTACGCCTCGGTGAGCTGCTCCGCGGACGTGACCATCCGGATGCCCCGGCCCCCGCCGCCCGCGGTCGCCTTGAGCATCAGCGGGTAGCCGATCTCGCCCGCCACGCGGATCGCGGTGTCCAGGTCGTCCACCGGCCCGCGGCTCCACGGCGCGACCGGGACGTCGACCTCCTCGGCGATCAGCTTGGAGCCGATCTTGTCGCCGAGCTTGCGCATCGCGTCCGGGCCCGGGCCCACGAAGGTCACCCCGAGCCGCCCGCACAGCTCGGCGAAGGCCGGATCCTCGGCCACGAATCCCCAGCCGACCCAGGCCGCGTCCGCGCCGCTCTCGCGCAGCGCCCGCTCCAGCACGGCCAGGTCGAGATACGGCCGCGCCGATGCCGGCCCGAGGTCATGGCTCAGGTCGGCCTCGCGGACGAACGTGGCCGTGCGGTCGGCGTCGGTGTAGAACGCGACGGTCTCGATCCGTGTGCTGGTCTCCGCCGAGAGCTCACGGACGGCGTGGATCAGCCGCATCGCGGCCTCTCCGCGGTTGACGATGGCGACACGATGGAACACCGAGCGAGCCTCCTAGGGCAGACACGCGTTGACTGGCACACCCAAATTCACACAGAACACTCTCGTGTACCGCCCAGTAGCGAAATGCCGCAACGGACGGCGCCGTGCGCCGGCTCTTGTAGAGACCGTACAAAAGGCGCAACCGTGGCGTGGCAGCCGGGCCGGTGCGCACGGCCGGTGCGCACGGCCGGTCAGCGGCCGGAAACCGCGCCGCCGAGGTAGAGCGCGCCGATCTCCGGGTGCTCGAGAACCTCCCGGCCGGTGCCGGCCAGGCGCACCCGCCCGTTCTCCATGACCACCCCGTGGGTGGACAGCCGCAGGCCGGCCCGCGCGTTCTGCTCCACCAGCAGGATGGTCTTGCCCCGGGCGTTCATCATCCGGATCGCGTCGAAGACCGACCGCAGCACCCTGGGCGACAGCCCCATCGATGGCTCGTCCAGGATCACCAGGCCGGGGTCGAGCATCAGGCACCGGGCGAACTCCACCAGCCGCTGCTCGCCGCCGGACAGGCTGCCCGCTTTCTTGCCCGACCACGCCGTGACCTGCGGGAACGCCTCCTCGATGTCGGCCAGCCTGCGGGCCAGCAGGGCCCGGTCCCTGACGATGTAGCCGCCGAGCTCGATGTTCTCCCTGACCGTCATCTCCCGGAACAGGCTGTGGTTCTGCGGCACGTGCACCAGGCCCAGGTCCAGGATCTGGCGCGGGGTCTTGCCGGCCAGCGGGCGGCCGCGGAACGTGATGCTGCCCCGCCGCGGCCGCAGCAGCCCGCTGATGCTGGCCAGCAGCGTGGACTTGCCCGCGCCGTTCGGTCCCACCACGCAGGTGATCCCGCCCTCGGCCACCGTCATCGACACGTCGTGCAGCACGTCGCCGCCGCCGTAGCCGGACACCAGGCCCTCGATGACCAGCGCCGGCTCACCTTCGCCGGACATCGTCGTCCTCCGCCGGATCTTCCTCCGTGACGCCGAGATAGGCATCGAGCACCCGGGGGTCGTTGCGGATGATCTGCGGCGGGCCGGAGGCGACCACGGTCCCGTAGTCGAGCACCGTGACCTGCGCGCAGAGGCCCATGACGAAATCCATGTTGTGCTCGACGATGAGGAACGTCGTCCCCGACGCGTTGAGCTCGCGGATCCGGCCGGACAGGTGCTGGATCAGCGACGGGTTCACCCCGCCGGCCGGCTCGTCGAGCAGCACGATCGACGGGTCGGCGACCAGCACGTACGACAGCTCGAGCAGCTTGCGCTGCCCGTAGGACAGGGTGTCGGCCAGCGCGTCGGCGTGCCGGGCGATGCCGGCGAACTCGAGCAGCTCGGTGGCCCGCCGCCGGTCGGCGCGCCCGCCCGCCCTGGCCAGCGGGTTGCGCGTCCGCCGGTTCCCGGTGTGCTGCGCCGCCACCAGCATGTTCTCCATGACGGTCAGGCGCGGGAAGATCCGGGTGAGCTGGAAGGTCCGGCCCATGCCCAGGGCGAACACCCGCTGCGGCGACAGGTTCGTTATCTTCCTGCCGCCGAGCCACACGTCGCCGGCGTCGACCCGCTCGTAGCCGGTCATGATGTTGAACAGGGTGGTCTTGCCCGAGCCGTTCGGCCCGATCAGCCCGGCGATGCTGCCCCGGCCGACCTCGAGCGTGCAGTCCCGCAGCGCCTGAACGCCGCCGAACGCCTTGCCGACGCCGTCGGCCCGCAGCATCGCGGTCATGACCCCGCCTCACGTACCGCCGGGCCGGCCTCGCGAACCGCCGGGCCCGTCTCGCGGACCGCGGGGTCGGCGGGGGCCGGCGTGGGCGGGGTCGGCCCGTCCGGGGCGCCGCCCGGCCGCCGCCGGGCCCGGATCTTCGCGATCTGCTCGGCCGCGGTGGGTATCACCCCGCGCGGCAGCCCCAGGATCACCACCAGGAACAGGGCACCGAGCAGGATCTCGCTCAGATACTCGGAGCTGTACTGCAGCGTGAGCCACTGCTGGGCGGGCTCGATGACCAGCGCCCCCAGGATCGGCCCGGATATCGTGCCGAGCCCGCCGAAGAACGCCATCACCACGACCGACAGGTCGAACAGCGGGTCGAACGCGAACTGCGGTACGGCCTGGCCGATGAAGTAGAACCAGAGCCCTCCGGCCATCCCGGTGATGATGGCCGAGATCACGAACGCGGTCAGCTTCACCGGCATGGCGCGGACGCCGAGGCCGGCCGCCCGCTCCTCGTCGTCCCTGATGGCCCGCAACTGGAGGCCGAAGCGCGATCCCCGGATCAGCCAGGACCCGGCCGCGGTGACGCCCAGCAGGGCCAGCGCGACGTAGTAGAACGGGTCGTTGAACGTGGTCGGGTCCCAGTTCGGTGACGGCGCCAGGATCCCGCTCGACCCGCCGGTCACGCTCAGGTTGGTCGCGGTCAGCTGGGCGATGAAGAAGAACGCGATCGTGATCACCACGAACGTGTGCCTTCGGACCCGCAGGGCGATCAGCCCCAGCGGCACGGCCAGCCCGGCCGCCACGGCGGCGGCCAGCAGCAGCAGCGCGAAGACGCCGTCGCCCGCCGTGTGCCAGGCCCGGGCGGCGATCCCGACCGTGTACGCCCCGGCCCCGAAGAACACCGCGTGCCCGAGCGAGATGTAGCCGGAGAACCCGGAGAAGATGTTCCAGGCCGCGGCGGACGCGGCGAAGATCAGCGTGTCCACCGCGATCGTGGTCACGGTGGCGTTCGTGATCACCTGCGGGAACACCGCCAGGACGGCCAGGAAGGCCAGCGCACCGCCCGGGCGCCAGGCCCGGGCCAGCGCCGGCACCGGCGCCCCCGTCGCCCGGCCGGTCACTGGGCCCTCGCCGGGCCCCGGCCGAACAGGCCGGACGGGCGCAGGGTCAGCACCAGCACCAGGGCCACGTAGAACACCACGACCGCCCAGTCCGGCGACCAGATGTCGACCAGCGCCTCGGCCGTGGTCATGAACACGGCCGCGGCCAGGGCCCCGCCGATGCTGCCCAGCCCGCCCAGGATGATGATGGCCAGCAGCCGGGAGATCAGGTCGTACCCGCTGTTGGGGTTGAACCCGCCGCTGGTGGCGCCGAACATCATGCCGCCCACCGCGGTGACCGCGACGCCGATCCCGAACGTCACCGCGGCCACCCGGTTCACGTCGATCCCGACCAGCCGGGCGGCGGTCTGGTTCTGCATCGTGGCCCGCACGCTGCGGCCGAACCTGGTCCGGTACAGCAGCAGGTACAAGGCCGCCACGCACGCCACGGCCAGGGCGAACCCGTACAGGTAGATGTAGGAGAGGTAGAACCCGAACAGGTGCACGCTCGAGGTGACGTACGAGGCCTTGAGCACCACGTAGGTCGGCCCGAACACCCGGTACAGGATGCCCTCGATGATCAGCGCCATCGCGTACGCCGCGAGCAGCGACATCGAGGTGCGCTCCCGCCCGCGCAGCGGCCGGATGAACAACCACTGGATCGCGACGCCGATGACGAACATCGCCGGCACCGTGATCAGCAGCCCGACGAACAGGTCGATGTGCAGGTGGACGGAGAGCGCGTAGCTGAGATAGGCGCCGAGCACGACCAGGATGCCCTGGGCGATGTTGATGATGTCGAGCACGCCGAAGATCAGCGTCAGCCCGACGGCCATCAGCGCGTAGATGCCGCCGCCGAGGATCCCGTCGACGATGGCCTCATAGACCTGGCGTCCCATCTCAGCTCCGTGCCGCTCCGCCCGCCTCCTGGGTTTAGCTGGACCAGGCCGGCTTGGGGGTGAGGATCTTGACCGAGCCGGTCGCGTCGGCCGGGAGAACCTGGACGAATTTCCCGTTCTGCCACTGGAAGATGAACGCGATCGCCTTCACGTTCTCGCCCAGCGAGTTGAACCTCACCGCGCCCTGCACGCTCTGCAGCGTGACGCCGCTGTGCAGGTAGGAAATGATCTTCGAGCCGACCGTGCCGCCCGTCGCCTTCACGGCCGCCGCCGTCACCTCGCCCACCGAGTAGGCCTCGGCGATATCGGCGTTCACGCCCGACGCGGTTCCGCCGTACTTGGCGACGTACTCGTTGACCATGGCGTGGCTGGATGCGTTCGGGTAGCCCGGGTACCAGGCGTCGGGGACCATCATGCCGTTGGCGTTCGCCATGCCGACCGCGCTGGTGAACGCGCTGCCCTGGTCCGGCCCGGCCGCGGCGACGAAGATCTTCGGGTTGTAGTGCTGCTGCTCGAACGCCTGCATGAACGATGCCACGGTCGGCACGTCGGTGGAGCCGAGCACCACCATCCGCGCGCCGCTCGCCGCCACCAGGTCCGCGTTCGGCTTATAGTCGGGGACCTCCTCGGGGAAGATCTTGGAGTACGCGGTCTTGACGCCGAGCGGCTGCAGTTCGCTCTCGGCCAGCTGGACCTGCGGGGTGGCGAACGGGTCGTCGGCCATCGGGTACGCCGCGCTGGCCGGGCGCTGGCTGGCCGGCAGCGACTTGATCCAGGCGACGAGCGGGTCGAGCTCATTCGCGACCGGCAGGCTCACGTCGAACACGTTGGGCAGCTTCTCGCCGAACACCAGCGGCCCGCCGCCCGCGCCCTCGACGAACGCGAAGCCGTAGCGGTGCGCCACCTCGGCGGCGGGCGCGGTGAGCAGCGTGGAGAACGGGCCGAAGGTCAGCGCCACGTGGTGCACGGTGATCAGGTCGGTGTAGTTGGTGTCGACCTGGGTCGGGCTGCTGTTGTCGTTGAGGATGACCAGCTTGACCTGGCGGCCCAGCAGGCCGCCGTGGGCGTTCACGTCATGCGCCCACAGCTCGTATCCCTTCTCGTATGCCTGGCCGTCGTCGGAGAAGTCGCCGGTCAGCGAGAGGGAGGCACCGATGAGAATGGGCGACTTGGAGCCGCCTGAACCGCTGGAACCGCTGCTGCAGCCGGCCGCCAGGCCGGCCGCGAGGATGACCGCGGTGCCAAGAGCAAGGAACCGGGCGTGCTGAAGTCTCATCCCCGGTCCTCCTTCCGGGATGCGTCGAGCCCGAGTAACGTCCCGGACCGACGATGCGCGGCGGGGCCGGGCGGCGCGGGGCGGGACGGCAGAAGCGGCCGCCCGGCGGCGGGCCGCGGGTGGTGAGACCGGTGGCTCACCGTTCTTTCTCTCCCCCGTTGTGCTGTCCCCCGGCGTGTTCGTCCGGGTGCTCTCCCCCCGCATCGCCCGGCGGCTCCAGGCCGTCGGACACATCCGCTTCCTCGCTGACCAGCTCCAGGCCGGATGACTGCGCCTCGAGCTGGACCAGCGCCGCGAAATCCTGCTCCCCGTACCCGCGGCCGACGAGGCCCTGCACGATCTGGTGCACGAGCGAGGCGACCGGCATCGGCACCTCGCGCTCGCGCGCGGCCGCCAGCCCCAGGTCGAAGTCCTTGCGCAGCAGCGTGCCGGTGAAGGTCGGGGTGAAGTCGAGATTGACGTAGGCCGGGGTCTTGTACCGGGTGAACAGCGAGCCCATCACGCTGGAGTTGATGCAGGCCAGGAACGCTTCCCGGGACACCCCGCTCTTCTGGGCCAGGACCGTGATCTCCGCCATGGACTGGGCCACCGTGCCGAGGAGCAGGTTGTGGCAGAGCTTCACGATCCGGGCCAGCTCGCCGTCGCCCACGTAGGTCGCGCCGGAGCCGAGCAGGTTCAGGTACGGCTCGGCGGCGTCGAAGGCCGCGCGCGGCCCGGAGACCGCCAGGGTCAGCCGCCCGGCCCGGGCCACCCGCGGGTTGCCCATCACCGGCGCGGCCAGCAGCGCCGTGCCCCGGGCGCCCACCTGACGGCGGATCTGCGCCGATGCGTCGGCCGAGACCGTGGAGCAGTCGACCAGGACCGAGGGAACCGACGCCTCCGACATCAGCCCGCCGGCGCCGACCACGGCGTCGATGAGGTCCTGGGACGTGCCCACGGTGGCGAACACGATGTCGCAGTGGCCCAGGTCGCCCGCGGAGTCGACCACCTTGGCCCCCAGCTCGGCGAGCGGCTGCGCCTTGGCCGGGGTCCGGTTGTAAACCGAGACATCGCATCCGGCGGCGAGCAGCCGGGTGACGAGTTCCGCACCCATGCGCCCGGTTCCCAGCCAGCCGAGCCGTCGCTCATCATGCTGATCAGCCACGTCCGTCTTCACCCCGCCTGACCCCGGTTACAATCGTTTGCAGTCCGAGCCTAGCCCCGGGAATCGGGCACTTGTCAACGCCTGATGACCAAGCTGTTACCTGAATGTCGGCTGAAGAGATGCTTGCGGCCTTTCGGGCCTGCCGGAGGCGCGGCGCGGGCTCGCCGGCCGGCCCGGCAGATGCGACAATCGGGGCATGCCCGACCGGCGCGTGGCCATGGCCGTCGACCACTGGGCCGCCCGATTCACCGCGAACGGCGTCGATCCGGCCGACTCCACCCGGGTGACCGCCGGGATCGCCAGTACCGGCACCGGCCCTACAGCGCGGACTGGATGGCGCGCCAGCTGCCCGGGTGAGGCCGGGCCGCCACCGCGCGCCCGCCGGGCGCCGTCCGGTCAGTCGCGGGCGCGCGCCGTGGAGCCCCGGATGATCAGCTCGGGCGCGAGGTACAGGATCTTCACCGGGCCGGCGTGCTCGGCGATCCGCTCGAGCAGCAGCTGCGCCGCCTCGGTCCCGACCTGGTAATGCGGGAACCGGATCGTGGTCAGCGGCGGCCGGAGCCGGTCGATGAACGGCATGTCGTTGAACCCGACCACCGAGATGTCCTCCGGGCAGCTCAGCCCGGCATCGTCCAGCCCCGCATAGCAGCCCACGGCGAGCATGTCGTTGCCCGCGGCGATGGCCGTGCACCCGGCGCCGCGCTCGAGCAGCAGGCGGCTGCACCGCAGCCCTTCCTCGACCGTGAACGCCTTGGCGAACACGACCAGGTCGCTGTCGACCGGCAGGCCGCTGGATTCCATCGCGGTGACGAACCCCCGGTACCGGCTCAGCCCGGTGGACATCTCCTGCGGGCCCGCGATGTGCGCGATCCGGCGGTGCCCGAGCGCGGCCAGATGACCGACGGCCATCCGCACTCCGCGCTCGTTGTCCACCGACACCGAGGGAAAGCTGTAGTCCTGGGCCAGCCGGTTGATCAGCACGACCGGCAGGTCGGCGCGGGCCGCCTCGGCCAGCAGCGGATGGTGCAGCCGCGCCGTGGCCAGCACCAGGCCGTCCACGTGCCGGGCCCGCATCTGGTCGAAGACCATCCGCTCGCGCATGTCGTCGGAGTCCGTGTTGCCGATCAGCGCGACGTACCCGGCGGCGGCGAGCCGGTCCTCCAGGCCGCGCACGATCGGCGGGAACAGCGGGTTGTTCAGGTCCGGGATCAGCACCCCGATCGTGTGCGAGCGCCGCGTCCGCAGGCTGCGGGCCACCGGGTTCGGGCTGTAGCCCAGCTCCGCGGCGGCGTCGAGGACCCGGCGCGCGGTCTCCTCGCTGACGAGGATCCTGGTCTCCGGGTTCAGCGCCCGGGACGCCGTCGCGGGATGCACGCCCGCGCGGAGCGCCACGTCCCGCAGCGTCACCGGGGCATCAGGCATCGGCAGTCACGCTCCGCTCTGCGCGGGTCAGGTCCCTACAATGTTCCCGCTGACTCCCTCGGCATGCTATCCGCCTGTTGCACCGCGCTCGCGTCGGTCTGCCCGCCGGCGCGCCGATCGGCCTCCCCGCGGGCCAGGTAGGCGGCCGCGAACCCGATCACCACGGCCATCGCGACCAGCAGGATGCGGTAGTTCACCGCCGCGATCAGCGCGGCGCCGGCCGCGATCGACACCGCCTGCGGCACCACGATCGCGAACTCGAGCGTGGCGTCGACCCGGCCGAGCAGCGGGCCCGGCGTGCGCCGCTGGATCAGCGTGATCGCCCCGACGTTGATCCAGACCACGCACAGGCCGATCCCGGCCATCGCGACCAGCACCAGCGGCAGCGACCCGGTGATCAGCAGCAGGGTGGCGACGGCGCACGCGGCCAGGCCGCCGGCCATCAGCGCCCGCTCGCTGGTGCGCCGCATCACCGCCGCGGCCAGGGCGCCGCCGATCAGCGCCCCGGCGCCCTGCAGGCTGTTCAGCACGCCGAGGAACGTCGGGCTGCGGTGCAGCCCCTGGCCGACCACCGCGAACGGCACGGTCTCGAAGAGGCCGAACGCGCTCACCGCGATCAGGCACGCGATCAGCGGCCGCCGCAGCGCGGGCGTGTCGGCGATGTGCCGGATCCCGGCCGCGAACTCGGCCCGCCAGCGGGCGGGCTCCCGGGCCGGCCGCGGCTCGCGCAGCCTGAGCGCGAACACGGCGGCCGCGGCGATCACGAACGTGCCGGCGTCGAGCAGGATCACCGGCCGCGCCCCGGCCCAGGCCAGCAGGCCCGCGCCGATCAGGGGGGTGATCAGCCGCAGGCCCTGCGACACCATCTGCAGCGCCGCGTTGGCCTCGCCCAGCAGGTCGCCGGGGACCAGGTCGGTGAGCAGCGCGGTCTGCCCGGCGGTGAGCAGACCGTTGGCCGCGCCGTAGCCGAACATCACGGCGTAGACCAGCCAGACCTGGCCCCGGCCGCCCACCAGCAGCAGCGCGCAGACCAGCACCGCGCCGCCCAGGTTGGCCGCGATCAGCAGCGGCCGGCGCCGCAGCCGGTCGACGACCATTCCGGACAGCGGCGCGGTCATGCAGCCGCAGACGAACGCGAGGAAGGTCAGCCCGGCCGCGCTGTTGCTGCCGGTGAGGATCTTGACCCAGATCGCCATGGCCAGCCACAGGGCGCTGTCGCCGACAACGGAGAAGCTCTGCCCGGCGATGTAGATGCGGGCGTCGCGGTGGGAGATGAGCCGGCGCACGTCAGCGCTCCTTTGCGGGGGTTCCTGCGGGGGCGGGTTGGGCCGGGCCGGCTCAGACGTCGTCCGGCATGCCGGCCAGGCGCAGGCCGATCTCGACCAGGGTCCAGCCGGCCCGGTGCCGCACCGAATTGCGGGGGCGCGGCGGGGTCACGTGCGGCCGGATCCTTCCGGCGTCCGCCTGCAGCTCGTTGGCGTGCTGGATGGCCAGCCGACTCATCGTGTACGGGTGCATGGGGTGCGCTCCTCAGTGCTCGTCCTGGTCGCGGGCGCGCGCTTCGTCAGCGCTGCGCTGCGGGGGATCGCTCAGCGGGTAGCCGAAGCGCAGGATCTCGTAGCGCAGGCTGCCGGCCGGGCGAAGTGCGGCGTCGTCCTGGCGGTCGCGGTAGGGCTCGACCAGCCGGTGCATCGCCTCGTTGAGGTCCTGGGCCTCCTGCGCGGTCAGGTAGACAGCGTTCTGCGAGGCCACCGACGCCTCCTGCCACTCGGCCGGGTAACCGAGCGTCCGCATCACCCGCTGCCGGGCCCGGGCCAGCCACCGGTCGATCCAGATCGAGGCGGTGGCCTCGGCGGCCAGCTGGGTCTCCGGGTCCTGAGCCGACGACGCCAGCTCGAAGCGGCGGTGGCGCATCCGCCACGGGCGCTCCCGGCCGCGGCCGCCCCCGGCCTCCTCGAGGAACCCGTACTTGGCCAGGGTGCGCAGGTGGAAGGCGCAGTTGGCGGGCGACTCGCCGAGCAGTTCGCTGGCCTCGGTCGCGGTCAGCGTCCCGGTCTCCGAATCGCCGATGGCCTCGATGAGCGCGACGCGCATCGGATGGGCGAGGGCCCGCATCAGCTTCGGGTCCCGGATCTCGAACCGCGGCGGGTGCTCTTCGGAAGGCATGTTTCGAAACATTACGCTCGAAACAACTGTTTTGACAAGTGCGCCCCGGTCGACGGCTCGGCGCTGCCGCCGGTTCGTGCGACGATGAGGCATGCGGATCACCGATGTGACCTCGACGGACCTGTTCGGCGGGACGGTGGCCAGGCCGCTGGCGATCGTCCGGGTGGTGCTCGAGGGCGGCGCGCCCGGCGCCGGTCCCGCCGGCCGGGCCGGCCCGCCCGGCCGGGTCACGGTGCGGGTCGAGGGGCCGGCGGTCAGCACCCCCGAGCCCGCCGTGGTCACCGCCCCGGAGCCGGGCCAGCGGCGGGAGGCGGAGGTCGGCGTGGAGGTCGCCGCCCCGCACGCGCCCGGCGTGCCGGTCCAGGTCACGGCGATCGCCGAGGGCCCGGGCGGGCAGCGCGCCGAGCGGAACGCCAGCATCACCACGGCCGAGCCGGGCTGGACCATGTGGATGGTGAGCCACTTCCATTACGACCCGGTCTGGTGGAGCACCCAGGGTCAGTTCACCGAGTCGCGCATCTTCCTGCCCGACGCCGATGGCCGGGTGCCGGATGCCAGGGTCGCGTTCGAGCTGGTCCGGCTGCACCTCGAGGAGGCCAGGCGCGACCCGGACTACAAGTTCGTGCTGGCCGAGATCGACTACCTCAAGCCGCACTTCGACGCGCACCCCGAGGACCGCGCGGACCTGCTCCGGTTCATCCGCGAGGGCCGGATCGAGATCGTGGGCGGCAGCTACAACGAGCCGAACACCAACCTGACCGGCGCCGAGTCCACCATCCGCAACGCGGTCTACGGCCTGGCCTTCCAGCGCGAGGTGCTCGGCGCCGACCCGACCACGGCCTGGATGCTCGACGCATTCGGCTTCGACCCGGCCTACCCGGGGCTGATGGCCGCGGCCGGGCTGGCCGAGTCCTCGTGGGCCAGGGGCCCGTTCCACCAGTGGGGCCCGAACCGGACCGTCGGCGACAACCGGCGGATGCAGTTCGCCTCGGAGTTCGAGTGGCTGTCGCCGGACGGGGGCGGCCTGCTGACCAGCTACATGGCCAACCACTACGGCGCGGGCTGGGTGACCCACCAGGCCGCGAGCGTGGACGCGGCCGAGCAGGCCGCGCTGGAGCAGTTCCGCCAGCTCGCGCCGGTGGCCGCGACCCGCAACGTGCTGCTGCCGGTCGGCGCGGACCACGTGATCCCGTCTCGCTGGGTCACCGGCATCCACCGGGACTGGAACGCCCGCTACGTGTGGCCGCGGTTCGTGACCGCGCTGCCGTCGGAGTTCTTCGCCGCCGTGCGCAAGGACGCGGCCGAGCGCGACGTCTGGATCACGCCGCAGACCAGGGACATGAACCCGGTGTACACCGGCAAGGACGTGTCCTACATCGACACCAAGCAGGCCCAGCGGGCCGCGGAGACCGCCGTGACCGACGGCGAGAAGCTCGCCACGCTGGCCTGGCTGGCCGGGGCGCCGTACCCCGGGGCCGGGCTGGACAAGGCCTGGCGCCAGCTGGTGTTCGGCGCCCACCACGACGCGATCACCGGCACCGAGGGCGACCAGGTCTACCTGGACCTGCTGGCCGGCTGGCGGGAGGCGTACGAACGCGGCGACGCGGCCCGCCGCGATGCCGCACGCCACCTGGCCGGCCTGGCGGCGACCGCGGCCGTGGCGGGCCCGGATCCCGGCCCGCACGCCCGCGCGGTCGTGGTCTTCAACACGCTCTCCCAGCCCCGGTCCGGCCTGGCCCGGATCACGCTGGAGTTCACCGCGCCCGGGCCGCCCGCGGCCGCGCTCCGCAACGAGGCCGGCGACACGGTGCCCGCCCTGACCGAGGGCGTCACCCGCCATCCCGACGGCACGCTGGCCGGCGTCACCCTGATCTTCCGCGCCCAGGCGGTGCCCGCCCTTGGCTACCGGACCTACGCGGTCATTCCTTTTGAAGGGTCTTCTGAACGCCCCGGCTCGTGGGAATCCATCGCAGGCAGTGAGATCGAGAACGCCGCCTACCTGGCCGTGGCCGATCCGGCTCACGGCGGCACCCTGGCCCGCGTCCTCGACAAGCGGTCCGGAACCGAGCTGCTGGCCGGCCCGGGCAACGAGCTCGTGCTTCAGGAGGAGTACGACCATCATCCGCGCTGGAACGAGGGCCCGTGGATCCTCTGCCCCAAGGGGCCGGGCCGCGGCACGGCGGGCCTGGCGGCCCGGGTGCGGGCCGAGCGCTGCGCGATCGGCTCGCGCCTGGTGGCCGAGTTCGAGGTCGACGACCTGCGGGTGACCCAGGAGACGGTGCTGTGGGACGGCGCCGACCGGATCGAGTTCCGCACCCACGTGGACGGCTCGATCGGGCAGGACCGGCTGCTGCGGGTGCGGTTCCCGGCCCGGGTGCCCGGCGGGCTGCCGGTGTACCAGACGGCCCTGGCCGTCGTCGGCCGCCCGCCCGGCTCGACCGACACCGACGTGGCCGAGCACGAGTTCACGCTCGACAACCCGGCGCACGAGTGGTTCGGCGTCGGCTCCACCGCGCGGGTCGCGGTGGCCGGGCCGGGCGGCGCGCGCCGCCTGCGCGCGATCGGGGTCGCCGAGGTGATCACGCCCGCCGCCGCCGACGGGTGCCGGGAATCGGTCCGCGACCTGATGCTGGCGCTGGCGCGCGCCGGGGTCACCGCGACCTGCTCGCGCGCGGACGGCCCGCGCTACGGCGCGATCGATGTGGACTCCAACCTGCCCGACGTGCGCATCTCGCTCGGCGGGCCGGGCGAGAACCCGTTCACCGCGCAGGTGCTCGCCGCGGCCGGCCTGCCCGCGGCCCCGCCGGGGGCCGCCTGGGTGCCGTCCGCGCGGACCCGCGAGGAGGCGTTCGCGGACGGCGCGGACCTGCGCGGCGCGCGCGACCTCCCGGTGCTGATCGTGACCGGCGCCGATCTGCCCGCCGCGATCGCGGCGGTGGCCGCGGACCTGGACGACGCGGTGATCGAGGCGGGCGGCGCGGCGGGCGCGGGCGAGGACGACCTGGCCGGGCACACGGTCGCGCTGCTGAACCGCGGCACGCCGGGCAGCCTGGTCGGCGCGGACGGGACGCTGAACATCTCCCTGATGCGCTCGTGCAGCACCTGGCCGTGCGGGGTGTGGATCGACGGCGACCGGCGCGTCCTGCCGGACGGCAGCGCCTTCGCCTGGCAGCACTGGAGCCACACGTTCGAGTACGCGCTCGCCGCCGGGCCCGGCGACTGGCGCGAGGCCGGGTTCGCGCTGGCGGGCCTGGACTACAACCATGACCTGCTGGCCTGCGAGACCGGACTGCACGACGGCCCGCTGCCGGCCACGGCCAGCCTGGCCGCCGCCGAGCCGGCCACCGCGCTGGTGTCCGCCCTGAAGCCGCGCGGCAACCCGCTGGCCCCGGCGGCCCAGCCCCGCGCGCAGGACGGGGTGACCGTCCGGCTGCGGGATACCTCCGGCGCCAGCGCGCCCACCGCGGCCCGGGTGCGCCTGTTCACGGGCCTGACCGCGGCCCGCCGCAGCGGCCCGCTCGAGGAGGGCGACGGCCCGAGGCTGCCGCTGGACTCCGGCGCGGCCCGGACCGACCTTCCCGCGTCCGGCACCGCCACCATGGTGCTGACCCCGGACCGGGTCCGCCCGGCCGCGGCCGCCGCCGCCGGGGCGGCCGGGACGCCACCGGAGCCCGCGCAGCCCGTGTTCACCAGGTACTGGCTGCACGGCAAGGGCCCGGCCCCGGCCGGCAACCTGCCGGTGGCCGTCCACCTCTCCCCCGTCAGGACCGCGCTGGCCGAGGCCGGCGCGCCGGCCTCGGCCGGCGGGCTGGGCGCCGACGCGCCGCTGCGCCTGACCGTGGCGTGCGGTCCGGCCCCGGCGTCCGGCACGGTGCATATCGACGCGGGACCGGGCGGCGAGATCGAGGTGCAGCCCGCGGGCCCGCTGCCCTACGAGCTCGGCCCGCTGGGCCACGCCAGCTGGGAGCTGACCGTACGGGCCCGCCCCGGCGCCGGGCCGGGACGCCACTTCGTGGCCGCGCGGATCGCCGGCGACGACGGCCAGGTCTTCGAGGACGCCGTGCTGGTCAGCGTCGGTGAGCCCGCCGCGCCCGCGCTCGACCTGCCGCTGGAGGAGCTGTTCCCGCTCTACGTCGCGGACCAGCAGAAGCTCGCGGCCGAGCTGGACCTCGACCTGGCCGACGCGGGGCTGCGGCTGCCGCCGGGCGGCAGCGGCCGGATCGCGGTCACGCTGCGCAACGCCACCCGGTCGCCGGTGCGCGGCGAGGCCCAGCTGGTCTCCCCGTTCGGCAGCTGGGCCGAGACGGCGCCGTGGACCCGCGGGTTCACGGCCGGGCCGGAGCAGGCCGTCACCCTGGACTTCACGGTGACGGTCCCGGCCGCGGCCCGCCCGGGCGAGCACTGGTGGGCGCTGGTCAAGGTCATGTACTTCGGCCGGGTCCGGTACAGCGAGCCCGCCACGGTCGTGATCACCGATTGACCGGCCGGGAACGCGCCGTAACGACGAGGGGGCAAAATGTCCCGTCTCGTGCCTTGCCCCACCACGGACCGCGCACAGATGCGAAAATAAGACGCTAACGACGACCACTGCCGAAAGCCGGTGACGACCCCGACAGGGGACCATGGCCATCCAGACCGCGATCAGCGACGGCAACCTGCCGGCGGAGCCGAACAGCTTCGTCGGCCGGGAGCGTGACCTGGCCGAACTGGCCAGGCTGCTCGGTGACGTCCGCGCGCTTTCGCTGTGCGGCCCGGGCGGGATCGGCAAGACGCGGCTCGCGCTCCGCCTCGCCTGCGAGACCGTGCCGGGCTACCCGGACGGGGCCTGGCTGGTCGAGCTGGCCGACACCGAGGACCCGGCCCTGGTCGCCCGGAGGGTGGCCGCCGCGCTCGGGGTCCGCGAGGAGCCCGACCGGCCGCTGGCCGAGACGCTGACCGTGGCGCTGCGGCCGAGGCTGATGCTGCTGATCCTCGACACCTGCGAGCACGTCGTGGACGCGTCCGCGGCCCTGGTTCAGCAGCTGCTGGCCGGCTGCCCGGGACTGCGCGTGATCGCGACCAGCCGCGAGCCGCTTCGGGTCCGCGGCGAGACCGTGTGGCGGGTTCCGCCGCTGGAGCTGCCGTCCCCGGCCGACGGGGACCTGTCCGCCGGGGAGCTGGCCGGGCACGAGGCGATCCGGCTCTTCGCCGACCGGGCGGCGGCCGTCCGCCCCGGGTTCGTGCTCGACGCGGGCAACGCCGCGGCGGTGGTCCGGCTCTGCCGGACCCTGGACGGCATGCCCCTGGCCATCGAGCTGGCCGCGGCGCGCGTCGGCGCCCTGTCCGTGGAGCAGATCGCCGCCCGCCTCGGGGACCGGTTCCAGCTGCTCGCGTCCGGCATCCGCACCGCGCCGGTCCGCCAGCAGACCCTGCGCGCGGCCGTGGACTGGAGTTACGAGCTGCTGACCGAGCCCGAGCAGGTGCTGCTGCGGCGGCTGGCCGTGTTCTCCGGGTGGAACCTGGAGATGGCCGAGCAGGTCTGCGGCGACGAGGCGATCCCGGCCGATCAGGTGCTCGACCTGCTGGCCGCGCTGATCGACAAGTCGCTGGTCACGCTCGACGCCGAGCTGGAGAACGACGCCCGGTACCGGCTGCTGGACACGATCAGGGAGTACGCCACCAGCCGCCTGAACGCCTCCGGCGAGGGCCCGGAAATCCGGCGGCGGCACCGGGATTACATGCTGGCGCTGACCGAGGGCATCACCGCCGTCGCGTTCGTGCGCGGCGCGCCGCCCTGGCCGGCCCGGGTCGCCATGTACCGGCGGGTGCTGGCCGAGCGGGGCAACTCCCGGCTCGCCCTGGCCGCCTGCGAGGAGAGCGGCGACGCCGAGGCGGGGCTCCGGCTGTGCTCGGCGCTGCGCAGTCCGTGGCTGGCCTACGGCGAGGTGACCGAGGGCATCACCTGGTTCGACCGGTTCCTGCTGGCCAGCGAGGATGTGGCCCGGCCGGTCATGGCCCGCGCCCTGATGCTGCGCTCCGAGCTGGCCTTCGACCACCAGGACTACCAGGACGCCGCCGGGTTCGCCCAGGCCGCCCTGGAGCTCGGCCGGACGTCCGGAGGCCCGGGTGGCGCCACCGCGCTGCGCATTCTCGCGGTGGTGGGCATGCGGGCCGGCCGCTACCAGGACGCGGCGGCCGATGCCGATCGCGCGATCGACGCGGCGCGGTCGGACGGGGACCCCTGGGAGGAGGGACTCGGGCTCGCGGCCAGGGCCACGATCATGGCCCGTATGGGCCGGCTGGACGACGCTCAGCAGGCCTACCAGGAAGCCCTGGACGTGCTCCGGGACAACAACGGCTGGGGCGTGGCCCAGACGCTGTACGGGTCCGGCGCCCTGGCCCGGGCGCGCGGCGACCACGAGGCGGCCCTGGATCACTACCGGGCCGCGCTGGCGCTGTACCGCGAGATCGACGCCCGGCCGGAGATCGCCCGGTGCCTGGCCGGCGTCGCGTCCGTGGCGCTGGCCCAGGGCGATCTCCCGCTGGCGCGCACCAGCCTGGCCGAGAGCCTGCAGCTCAGCCTGGCCACCGGGCAGCGCCTGTTCCTGGCCCGCGGGCTGGAGGCCTACGCCATGCTCGCGGTGGCCAGCTCCGACCTGGCCCGGGCGGTGACCCTCGAGGGGGCCGCTCGCGCGCTGCGCCGGGAGGTCGGACAGGGACCGGCCGGTGCCGCCGCCGGCCGGCGCGACGGCCTGCTCGACGCCGCCCGGGAGCAGCTGGGCGCGCCGGCCGTGGCCGCGCTGCTCGGCGAGGGCTCGGCGATGAGCGCGCACGAGGCGGTCAGGTTCGCGGCCGGCCCGGGCAGCGGCGAGTCCGCCGCCTACTCCGGCCCGCCGCCGGCCGCGCCCGGGCCCGGATCGGGCTCCGGACCGGACGCGACGTCCTCGGTCCTGACCGCGCGGGAGCGGGAGATCGCCGCCCTGATCGCGCGCGGCCTGTCCAATCGCGCCATCGCCGACGAGCTGGTGATCAGCCCGGCCACCGCGGCCCGGCACGTGGCCAACATCTTCACCAAGCTCGGCTTCAGCTCCCGCGCCCAGCTCGCGGCGTGGGCCGCGGAGCGCGAGTCGCGGACCCGGCGCGAGGCCAGCGGGTAGCGCGCGGCATGCACGCCGGCGTCGCCTGACTACACATCCCCGGCGCCGCTTCTACACACCCGGCCGGCCCGCGGAATGCACATCGAGATGGCCAATTCGGGGCATGCGAGGCGGGACCCGGCTCGCCTAGCGTCGACCTCAGAGCGCCACGCAAGGCTCAGCCGGTGTTCCGGCCACCAGGAGGGGGGTGGCCGGCCGCGGTCAGGCCCCGTGCCCGCGGGTCCCGGGCTCAGGCCCGGGCCCCGCCGCGCTCGCCGGAACCCCGGATGCATGGCGCACTACTTACATACCGGACTACATAGTCCTGACGATGCGGTCAGCGACCGCCCGGCCGTAGCGTCGGGAGCCAGATCCAGCCAGGGCAGAATCAGAGGTGGCCGACGAATGACGATGGGCACAGAGGCGCCGCTCGACGCGGTCACGGTGACCCAGCGCCTGCTGGCCGTGGCGCCGTCCCGCGGCGAGCGCCGGGCTCTCGTCGAAGGCCCCGCCGGCCAGTCGTGCACCTATGCCGAGCTGGCCGGGACGGTACGGTCCGCCGCGGCCGGGCTGGCCTGGCGGGGACTGCAGCCCCGGGACGTCGTCGGCGTGTACGTCCCGGACGCGGCCTGCTACGTGCTGGCCGTCCACGCGATACGGGCGGCGGGCGGCGTGCCCACGCCCCTGGCCGCCGCGCTGACCGTGCCGGAGATGGCCGGGCAGCTCGCCGACTGCGGGGCGCGGATGCTGCTGACCGCGCCGCCGCTGGCCGCCGCCGCGCTGGCGGCCGCGGACCGCTCCTGGGTGCGACAGGTGATCTCGTTCGGCGAGGCGCCCGGGACGACGCTGTTCAGCAGCTTGCTCGGCATGGGTACCGTGCGGCCGGCTACGGGGCGGCCGCACGACCCGGCCCTGCTCCCATACACCCGGCAACCCGAGGGCGGGCTCGGCCCTGAGCCGCTCAGCCATCACGACCTCTCCGGCCTGCTGCGCAAGCTGGAAAACGAGGCCGGGATCGGCGAGAAGGACGTGGTCCTGGCCGCGCCGCCGGCCGGCGACGGCCGGTCCTACACCGCCCTGGTCGACCACGCGCTGCTGTGCGGCGCGACCGTGGTTTCCGCCCCGGCCGACGAGCTGGCCGCCGCCGCCGATCTGCACCAGGGCACCGCGATCATCGTCGCGGGCAGCGTCGCCGTCGGCGCCCACGAGCGCCTGCGGGTGTTCGCGGTCGCCTCATAGCGGTTCCGGGCCGGGCTCCGGATCCGCGGCCTCGTCCGGCGCCAGGTTCGGCGGGCGGTTCTCGTACGGCGTGCTCAGCACGATCGTGGTGCGCGTGGACACGCTCGCCGCCGAGCGGATCTCCTGGAGCAGGTTCTCCAGCTCGGCCGGCGAGGCCACCCGGACCTTGAGTATGTAGTTCTCCTCGCCCGCCACGCTGTGGCAGGCCTCGATCGCGGACAGGTGCGCGAGTCGCTCCGGAGCGTCGTCGGGCGCGGCCGGGTCGAACGGCTTGATGGAGACGAACGCGGTCAGCGGCAGCCCGGCGTCGTCGGGGTTTATAACGGCTGCGTAACCCTTGATCACGCCCCGGCGCTCCAGGCGGCGCACCCGCTGCTGCGCCGCCGAGACCGACAGCCCGGTGCGCTTGGCCAGCTCAGTGAAGCTCATCCGGCCGTCGCGGGCGAGCAGCGCGATGATCGTTCGGTTGGTGTCCTCCACCCGGATAAGGTAGCCGAGCCGGGACGATAACAGCCTGATATCGGCCTTTACGCCTTCGTAACGCACCGGTCGCTGACCTTAACACCGGGGTCGACGGCAAGATACGCTCCGGCCAGGCGGGGGGTACTTGCGAGGCTGGAGGGTCGGATGGCACAGATCGTCCTGGATCAGGTGGACAAGGTCTTCCCGGGCGGCGTGAAGGCGGTGGACGGGCTCAGCCTGGAGATCGCCGACGGCGAGTTCATGGTGCTCGTCGGGCCGTCGGGTTGCGGCAAGTCGACCGCGCTGCGCTCGATCGCCGGGCTGGACGAGATCACCGCCGGGACCATCTCGATCGGCGGCCGGGTCGTCAACGACCTGCCGCCCAAGGACCGGGACATCGCGATGGTGTTCCAGAACTACGCCCTCTACCCGCACATGACCGTCGAGCAGAACCTGGCCTTCGGGCTGCAGCAGCGCAAGACGCCGAAGGACGAGATCAAGCGCCGGGTGACCGAGGTGGCCACGATGCTCGGCCTGGAGGACTACCTGAAGCGCAAGCCGGCCGCGCTGTCCGGCGGCCAGCGCCAGCGCGTCGCCATGGGCCGGGCCATCGTCCGCGAGCCGCAGGCGTTCCTGATGGACGAGCCGCTGTCCAACCTGGACGCGAAGCTGCGGGTGTCCATGCGCGCCTCGCTGTCCCAGCTGCACGACCGGCTCGGGGTGACCACCGTGTACGTGACCCACGACCAGGTCGAGGCGATGACGCTCGGGCAGCGGGTCTGCGTGCTGCGCGAGGGCCAGCTGCAGCAGGCCGACACGCCGCAGACGCTGTTCAACGCCCCGGTGAACCTCTTCGTGGCCGGCTTCATCGGGTCGCCCGCGATGAACTTCGTCACCGCGCGGCTGGTCCGCGACGACGGGCCGGCCGTCACCTTCGCCGACCACCGGCTGCCGGTGCCGCAGTCCTTGCTCAGCGCGCGTCCCGGCCTGGACGGCTATTTCGGGCGGGAGCTGATCCTGGGCGTCAGGCCGTCGGACTTCGAGGACGCCAGCCTGGCCGACGCCGGGTGGCCGCGGATGCCGGTGACGGCGGGCGTGACCGAGGACCTCGGCAGCGAGATCCACGTGCTGTTCAGCATCGATGCCCCCCAGGTCCAGCACCACAGCATCACTCAGGCGGCGGCCGAGGACGACGACACGGCCATCCCGCTGGCCGGCGGCAAGTCGCTGTGGACGGCCCGGGTGGCCGCCCGCAGCCCGGTCCGGTCCGGCCAGCCGGTCGAGCTCGCCGTCGACACGTCGAACCTGCAGTTCTTCGACGCCGACAGCGGGCTGGCGATCGGCCGGGCCACCGCGGACGCCTGACGGCATCCGCCGCGCTCAGCCCGCCGGCCTGGTCAGCGATCGGCCGATCACCATCCGCTGGATCTGGTTGGTGCCCTCGACGATCTGCAGCACCTTGGCCTCGCGCATCAGCCGCGCGGCCGGGAAGTCCTCGACGTAGCCGTAGCCGCCGAGCACCTGCACCGCGTCGGTGGTGACCCGCATCGCGGCGTCGCTGGCGAACAGCTTGGCCATCGCGGCCTGCGGCCCGTACGGGAGCCCCGCGTCCTTGCGGCGGGCGGCCGAGAGGTAGAGGGCCCGGGCCGCGGCCACGGCCGTGGCCATGTCCGCGAGCAGGAACGACAGGCCCTGGAAGTCGCCGACCGGCCGGCCGAACTGGCGCCGCTGGGCCGCCCAGTCGACCGCGACGTCGAGCGCCGCCTGGGCCACGCCGGTGGCGCACGCCGCGATGCCGAGCCGGCCCGCGTCCAGCGCGGCCAGCGCGAGGCCGAACCCCTTGCCCTCCTCGCCGACCAGGTACCCCGCGGGCACCCGGGCGTCGTCAAAGATCATCTGGGCGGTGACCGAAGAGCGCATGCCCATCTTGTGCTCCGGCGCCGCCGCCGACACCCCGGGAGTCTGCGCCGGAACGTGCAGGCAGCTGATCCCGCGCGCCCGCTCGGGGCCCTCGGGATCGCCGGACGTGCGCGCGAACAGGGTGTAGAAGTCGGCCTGGCCGGCGTGCGAGATCCACGCCTTGACCCCGTTCACGGCGTAATCGGCCCCGGCGGCCTGCGCGGTGGTCCGCACCGCCGCGGCGTCCGACCCGCTGGCCGGCTCGGACAGGCAGTAGGCACCGAGCTGCTCGCCGCCGAGCAGCTCCGGCAGCCAGCGCTGCTGCTGCTCCGGCGTGCCCGCCGTGGCCAGCGGGAAGCAGGTCAGCGTGTGCACGCTGATGCCGAGCCCGACGGTCAGCCAGGCCGCGGCCAGCTCCTCGATCACCTGAAGGTAGGTCTGGTACGGCTGGCCGCCGCCGCCGAAGCGCTCCGGGTAGGGCAGCGACAGCAGCCCCGACCGGCCGAGAATCCGGAACACCTCGCGCGGGAACTGCCCGTCCCGCTCGGCCGCCTCGACCCTGGGCCGCAGCTCGGCGTCGGCCAGCTCCCGGGTCAGCCCGAACAGCGCCCTCGCGTCATCGTCCAGGCACTCACGCTCGACGCCCTGGCTGAGCCCCGCGACCGTCACGAGCAAGCCTCCCTTGCCGTCATCGTTCTCACCGTATGTCGACGCAGACCAGTTCCCTGCCCGCGTTGTTCAGCCGCTCGTACCCGTCGTCGGTGCAGACCACGATGTCCTCGATCCGGGCGCCGTGCGGGCCCGGGTAGATGCCGGGCTCGATCGAGAACGCCATGCCGGGCCGGAGCGGCTCGGCGTTCCCGGACACGATGTACGGGTCCTCATGACATTCCAGGCCGATCCCGTGACCGGTCCGGTGCACGAAGTACTCGCCGAAGCCGGCCGCGGTGATCGGCTCGCGGGCCGCGGCGTCGACGGCCTCCGCGCTCACCCCGGGCCGCACCGCCGCGCACGCCGCCTGCTGGGCGTCCCGCAGCACCCGGTAGTAGGCGGCGAACTCCGGCGGCGGCGTGCCGATCACGTACGTCCTGGTGCAGTCGGAGCAGTACCCGCTGGGCATCGTCCCGCCGATGTCCACCACGACCGCGTCGCCCCGGCGCAGCTCCCGGTCCGAGACCTCGTGGTGCGGACTGGCCGCGTTGGGCCCGGACCCGACGATCGTGAAGTCGACGGTGGCGTGGCCCTCTTCGATGATCGCATCGGCGATGTCGGCCGCGACCTGCCGCTCGGTCCGGCCGGCCCGCAGCCAGCCCGGCACCCGAGCGTGCACCCGGTCGATCGCCTCCCCCGCCGCGCGCAGCGCCGCCACCTCGGCCGCGCTCTTGCGGATGCGAAGCTGGCGTAGCGCGGCGCTGGCCAGGTCCTGGCTCGCCCCCGGCAGGGCGTCCCGCAGCCGGAGCACCATCAGCGCCCACATCCGGTCGGACAGGCCGACCCGGCCGCCGGTCAGCCCGAGCCGGGCGGCAACCAGCGCGTACGGATCGTCGGTCTCGTCCCACGCAATGAGCTCCAGGCCCAGCCCCCCCGCGGGCGACGCCTGCGCGGCGGGCAGCTCCAGCCGTGGCACGACCATGAACGGCCCGGGCCCGGCGGCCGGGGCGGGTGCCGCCGGAACCACCAGGCAGGTCAGCCGCTCGAGCTGGTGCGCGTCGTAGCCGGTGAGGTAGCGCAGGTCCGGGCCCGGGGTGAGCAGCAGCGCGGCCAGGCCGGCGTCCCGGGCCGCCGCGGCGGCCAGGTCGAGCCGGCCCGGCGGGTACAGGCCTGGATCAAGACGCTCGCTGCCCATCGTGCCTCCGGTCCTCGATGACGCGCTTCGCGCATTTCCCTTGCCTGAGCATCATCTCACCCGTGAGAATTGTGCCCGCATCTAGACAGCGGGGCACCAGATGCCTCACGCTAGGTGCACGAAAGCTGACCAGATGCGACCTGCGATGACTTCTGAGGCTATTAAATTCCAGCTCGCGCCGGGCAATGGCGCCGAATCGGGGCTCGCGGCAGAGGCTAGGCTCGCCGCCGAGCTGGCCGAGGAACGGCACGTGGCCCTGGAATTGCAGCGCGCCATTTTGCCGCTGCACGATGAGCCATTCGACCTTCCCGGCCTGCGCACGATGGTGCGGTACCTGCCGGCGTCCCGGGCCGGACGGGTCGGCGGGGACTGGTATATCACCGCGGAAATGCCGGGCGGCCACGTGCTGATCGCGATCGGGGACGTCGCGGGCCACGGCCTGGCCGCCGCCGCGGGCATGGCCCGGCTGCGCGGGGCCCTGGCCGGCCTGGCGATCACCGGCTCGCCGCCGGAGCGGCTGGTTGGCTGGCTCAACGACCTGGTGCATCACGTCGCGCCCGAGCACACCGCCTCGGTGATCGCGGGCTACTTCGATCCGGCCAGCCGCACGCTGACCTGGGCTCAGGCAGGCCATCCGCCGCCGGTGCTGGTCCGGGGCAGCTGGGCCAGGCCGCTGAGCTCGCCGCCCGGCATCCTGCTGGGCGCGGGCCGCGAGGATTACGCGGCCGCCACCCTTGCCCTCGCCGCCGGGGACCTGCTGCTGCTCTACAGCGACGGGCTGATCGAGCGCCGAGACCGGTCCGTCGAGGTCGGCGTGGCGGAACTGTCCGCCGCCGTGCGCGGCATCGCCGACCCGGAGCGCGCGATCGCGGCCGCGCTGGATGCTCTGGGCGACACCGACCCCGAAGACGACACCTGCTTGGTGGCAGTGAAGGTTCTGTAAGGCCCCGGCACCACCCCTTCACCCTGGGCATCGCCGTGCCGCCCCCCGAGCACGCCGGGCCAGCGCGCGCGTGTCCGCCGAACTCCCGCCTGGCACTTCTACCTCATGGTCCCCACCGAGCGGACCGGCGATCCGGCCGATCACGGCCGACGGTCGATGATGTGTAGGCGGCTTTCGATTGCGGGCACCCAGAATGTCTCATTACCGCGTCCGGAACGCCGATGCCAGGCCGAAATCGGTGTATCAGTCTTCGCCGATTCCGGCATAGCGCATATATGGGTCGTTGAGGCTCGGCCGCCGAAAGTGCCCAATAGCGTCAATGGCACCATCCCTGCTGCTGTTTCAGCAGCGATGGTGCCATCCATGCTATTGGGGCCGGGCTGGTCGACGGTTTAGCCGGCGGGGGGCTCGGTCAGGGCGGCGACCATTCGGCTGAGCGACGAGCCCAGGCCCCATCGCTGGCCGAGCTGTTCCAGACGGCCCGGATCGGCCGGGGGGCGGCCGAGGCGGTCGTCCAGGTCGGGCACCGGGGCGTCTTCGGCGACGCGGACCACGGGGATGGCGGCCCGGAGATAGTCGCGGGCCTGGACCAGCTTGGGCCGGGTCCCCATCGGGAACCCGCCGTGGCCGGCGTCCAGGGCCTCGAGCATGGCCTCGATCGATCCGAACACCCGCACCAGCGCGGCCGCGGTCTTGTCGCCCACCCCGGAGACACCGGGCAGACCGTCGCTCGGGTCGCCGCGCAGCGTGGCGAACGCGGCGTAGGCCCGGCCCGGGATCTGGTACCGGGCGGTCACCGCGGCCTCGTCGATGACCTCGAACTTCGCCACGCCGCGCGCGATGTAGACGATCCGCACCGGCCTGGAGTCGTCGACCAGCTGGAACAGGTCCCGGTCCCCGGTCACGACCTCGACGGGTCCATCGGCCCGCGCGGCGAGCGTGGCGATCATGTCGTCGGCCTCGTAGCCCTTCGCCCCGGCCATGGCCACCCCGGCGGCGCCCAGCACCTCCTCGATCACCGGAATCTGGGCGCTCAGGGCGTCGGGCACCTGCTCGCTGCCGTCCGGGTTGGCCCGGTGCGCCTTGTAGGACGGGATCGCCGCCACCCGGAACGCCGGGCGCCAGTCCGGCTCCATGCAGGCGATCAGCCGGTCCGGGTTACGCGCCCGCACCAGGCGGGTGATCATGTCGAGCAGCCCCCGGACGGCGTTCACCGGGGCGCCGTCCGGCGCGGTGACGGTGTCCGGGACGCCGTAGAAGGCGCGGAAGTACATCGACGCGGAATCAAGCAACATCAGCGTGCCCATCCGGCCATCCTGCCAGCCCGGGCCGACCGCCGAGGGCGGCCCCGCTCATAGCGCCGAGCCGCCAGGTAGCACGGTATTCATCTACCTCCTCTATGGGTATGTGAAGGCTTTGGCATTGGAGCCGGGCGGGCGGGTGTCCCTAGGCTTGGCGCATCCGGACCACGCTCCTCCGGGGGGAGGCACAATGACGCACACCGGCGCCGTGGCGACCCGGTGCCCGGCCGATCTCGCGGCCGCGATCCGCGGTGCCACCGAACGCCACGCCGACTGGCAGCAGACGGCCGCCCTGGTGGCTGAGCAGTTGCGGCTGCACCTGCCGGGCCCGTGGATCCTGACCGAGCAGGAGCGCGAGGGCAGTCCGGACGGCTACGTCTGCCACACCCTGCACACCGAGGCCGACGGCTCGTTCTCGGTCTGCGCCCTGGTCTGGCGGCCCGGCCAGGAGACCCCGATCCACGACCACGTCACCTGGTGCGTCGTGGGCGTGGTGCAGGGGGCCGAGTACGAGGAGCTGTTCGCGCTACGCGACGGCGAGCGGGCCCTGGAGAGCGTCGGCCACGCCGTCAACGCGCCGGGCCAGGTGAGCAGCTTCGCCCCGCCCGGCGACATCCACCGGGTCCGCAACCACGGCCGCGAGGTGGCGATCTCGCTGCACGTCTACGGCGCCGACATCTCCCGGCTGGGCAGCAGCGTGCGCCGCACCTACGACCTTCCGGTGCTGGCCCCGTCGCGGTAGCGCTCCTCGGGCGCTGCGGTCACACGCCGAGATAACGGCGCAGCACAAGCTTGGTCTCCTCGAGCACGGTGGCGTCGCCGTCCGGGTTGTCACGGAATGCGACCCCGAGCAGGTGGTCGGCGACCTGGACGGCGATGAGGCAACGGGTGGCCAGAGCCGGGTCGGAAAGGCCGTAGCCGGCCGCGAGAAGGTCATGGAGCCGGGACGCGATGTCGCGGTCGTTTTGTCTCTGGGCCTGCTCAAGCTCCGGACTCCGCCGAGCATGGTAGAAGGCATTCCAGAACCCCGGTTCTCGCCGGAAGAAGTCGGCATAGGAGTCGACGAGGTGGTCGAGGACGGCACCGGGCCGCTCGGGATTCTCGCCACCCGGCGCCCAGCCGAAAAGGTCGGCCGCGTCGTCGAGCCAGCCGAGAAGCAGGGCCCGGGCAATGCTGTCCTTGTCCGGAAAGTACCGGTACAGGCTGCCGACAGAGACCCCGGCCCGCTCGGCGATCAGCTTGGTCCCGAGCTCGTCGTAGCGGAGCTCCTGGAGCAGCCCGGCGGTGGCCGCGAGGATCCGGCTGAGCTTGTCGCGGCTCCTCGCCTGCCGTGGCTCGCCTCTCGGTGCCTGGCTGGGTGCATCGGTCGCGCTGCGCACGCCACCTCCTTGACCGCCGCTAAAGGCTGAACTAGATTCCGGTTCATGTTTATCACAGAACCGGCCGCGAAGAGCAGCACAATGGCGCCGTGGCCCGCGGCTCTGAGCGGCCGGCTGGAGAAGGTCACCGTGACCAGCGCGCTGCTGCGCGGGAACCCGCTCGACGACCCGCACGAGCGGCCGCTATGGGTCTACCTGCCGCCGGACTACCCAGACCAGGCCCGGCGGTTCCCGGCGGTGTATCTGCTTCCCGGCTACGGCGGCAGCGTCGCCAGCTGGGCGAGGCGCCCCGTCTTCGGCCCGACGGTTCTCGAGATGATCGATGACGCGTTCGCTACGGGGCGAGCGCCGCAGGCGGTGGTGGTCAGCGTCGACGGCTGGACGCGGTACGGCGGCAGCCAGTACGTCGACTCGAACGGGACCGGCAGGTATCAGTCCTATCTGTGCGACGAGATCGTCGGCTACGTCGACGATCGTTACCGCACGATGGCGGACCGAGATCACCGGGCGGTCCTCGGCGTGTCCTCGGGCGGATTCGGGGCGCTCGTCGCCTGCATGCTCCGGCCGGATGTCTTCGGCGGCTGCGCCAGCCACGCCGGCGACGCGTTCTACGAGGTCCTCTACCAGCCCCGCCTGCCCGAAATTGTGCGGGGCTTGCGTTCCTGGGACGGCGACATCATGGCCTGGTGGAGGGACTTCCAGGCTCGCTGGCCCGACGTGCAGCCCGCCGAGCGCATGCTCCAGTACGTCCTGGGCGTCTCGGCATGCTTCTCACCCGCCCCCGACGGTGCCCCCGTGCTCCCCGTCGACACCCGGACCGGTGAGATCCGGTCGGATGCCTGGCGTCAGTGGCTCGACTGGGATCCCGTGCGCATGATCCCACGCCACGCGGGCGAGCTCCGGTCCCTGCGCGGCGTGTGGATAGACGCCGGTTCCGAGGACGAGTTCTTCCTCGACCTCGGTGCTCAGGCCCTCCACCGTGCCCTGCGCGCGAGCGGGATGGCGAGCGATGCCCTGCACTTCGACATCGTCCCGGGCGCAGACCACGATGTCATCGGCCGCCGCCAGGTTCAGTCCCTCTGCTGGCTGACCGGAAGGCTTTCCGAGATACGGTCCTAGCCCACCGACGAGTAGGCGACGACGCCACGGCGCAGGGCGGCGATCGCGCGCCCGGCGACGGTCGCGACCGGCGTCGGCCCGGACGCGGCGGCGATCTGGTCCAGCAGGTCGATGAGCTGTTTGGCCGCACGGACGAAGTCGCCCGGCGTCAGGTCGTCGGTCAGCACCTGCTCCAGCGGGCGGCCCCGGGCCCAGGCGTGCGCGGTCCAGGCAAAGCCCGGGTCCAGCTCGCGCAGAAACGACAGCTGGTGCTCCTGCTCCACCCTGCGCAGGTCCTCCCGGACCCGGCCCATCTCGGCCAGCACCCCGCGGACCTGCCCCTGCGGCAGCCGGGGCGGGCTCACGTCGTCGGGCCGGCGCGACTCGAACGTCAGCGCGGACACGCAGGCGGCCAGGTCCGGCGGCCCCAGCCCGTCCCACAGCCCGCGCCGCAGGCACTCGGCGACCAGCAGGTCGAGTTCGGTGTACAGGCCCGCCAGCCGCCGGCCCTCCCCGGTGACCGTGTCGCCGTCGGTGTAGCCGAGCTCGTCGAGCACGGCGCAGACCCGGTCGAAGGTACGGGCGATCACGTGCGTGCGGCCCGCGATCCTGCGCTCCAGGGTCTCCGCCTCCCGCTCCAGCCGGTGCCGCCGCTCGGCGTCCCGGGCGTGCTCCTCCCGGTCGGGGCAGCCGTGGCACGGGTGCTGGCGCAGCCGGCGGCGCAGGCTCTCGATCTCCCGGTCGGTGCCGCCGGGACGGCCGTCGCCGTGGGATGAGGATGGCGCGCGGGCCGCCCGCCGCGACGCGCCCAGGTCGTGGCCGGCCAGCTTGTTGCGCACGGTCGAGGCCAGGTCACGGCGGTGCTTCGCGGACCGCGCGCTGAACCAGTTGGGTATGCGCACCCGGTCGATGGGCGTGACCGGCACCGGGAAGTCGGCCAGCGAAAGCCGCTTGACCTGGCGGCCCGCGGTGAGCACGAGCAGGCCGGGCGGGTCGGCCGCGGCTCCAGGGGACTCGAGCACCAGGGCGATCCCGGCCCGGCGGCCGCCCGGCACCTGGACGATGTCGCCGCGGCGCAGCTGCTCCAGCGAGGCCACCGCCTCGGCCTGCCGCGCCGCCGACCGCCGCCGGGACTGGTCGCCCTCGCGCTGCGACAGCTCGCGCCGCAGGGACTCGTATTCGGCGAAGTCGCCCCGGTCACAAGAGCTGTCGAGCTGCTCCATGGTCTGCCGGATCCGGCGCACCTGGCGGGACAGGCCGAGCACCGCCCGGTCCGCCTGGAACTGGGCGAACGACGACTCGAGCAGCGCCTCGGCCCGGCGCCGGCCGACCTGTCCGACCAGGTTGACCGCCATGTTGTAGGACGGCCGGAAGCTCGAGGTGAGCGGGTAGGTCCGGGTGCCCGCCAGGCCGCCCACCGCGACCGGGTCGACCCCCGGGTGCCAGAGCACGACCGCGTGCCCCTCGACGTCGATGCCGCGCCGCCCGGCGCGCCCGGTCAGCTGGGTGTACTCGCCCGGCGTCAGGTCGGCGTGGTTCTCGCCGTTCCATTTGTCCAGCCGTTCGATCACGACCGTCCTGGCCGGCATGTTGATGCCCAGCGCGAGGGTCTCGGTGGCGAACACGGCCCGGATCAGCCCGGCGGCGAACAGCTCCTCGACCACCTCCTTGAACGTCGGCAGCATCCCGGCGTGGTGGGCCGCGATCCCGCGCTGCAGGCCGGCCAGCCAGTCCGCGTAGCCGAGCACCGGCAGGTCCTCGTCGGGAATGTCCGAGGTCCGCTGCCGCACCAGCGCGGTGATCTCGGTGGCCTCCTGCTGCGTGGTCAGCCGCAGCCCCGCGTTCAGGCACTGCAGCACCGCCGCGTCGCACCCGGCCCGGCTGAAGATGAACGTGATGGCCGGCAGCAGGCCGGCCGCGTCGAGCCGCTCGATCACCTCCGGCCGGCCCGGCCCGCGGAACCGGGCCGGGCGGCGCACGCCGCGCGCGGGCCGGCCGGGTCCCCGGCGGTCGGCGAACTGGTCGCGCTGGGCCAGCCGCCGCAGCTCCGGGTTGACCTTGGGCGGTCCGCCCGAGCCCGACGGGCCCGCGCCCCGCGTCGCGTCGGGTCCGGTGAACAGGTCATACAGCCGCGAGCCGACGAGCATGTGCTGGAACAGCGGTACCGGCCGGTGCTCGTCCACGATGACCGTGGTGCCGCCACGGACCTGGGAGAGCCAGTCGCCGAACTCCTCGGCGTTGCTGACCGTGGCCGAGAGCGCGACCAGCCGCACCGACTCGGGCAGGTGGATGATCACCTCTTCCCAGACCGCGCCGCGGAACACGTCGGCCAGGTAATGCACCTCGTCGAGGACCACGTAGCCGAGCCCGGCCAGCGTCGGCGACCCGGCGTACAGCATGTTGCGCAGCACCTCGGTGGTCATCACGACCACCGGGGCCTCGCCGTTGATGCTGTTGTCCCCGGTGAGCAGGCCGACCGTGGCGGGCGAGTACCGGCGGACCAGGTCGGCGTACTTCTGGTTGGACAGCGCCTTGATCGGGGTCGTATAGAAGCACTTGCGCCCGGCGGCCAGGGCCAGGTGCACGGCGAACTCGCCAACCACGGTCTTGCCTGATCCGGTCGGCGCGGCCAGCAGCACCCCGTGCCCGGCGGCCAGGGCCCGGCACGCGTCTAGCTGGAAGTCATCGAAGCCGAAGTCATAGAGCGCCTGGAAGGCGGCGAGTTCCGGCTCGTCCTCGGTCAAGCGTCCGTGCCGGGTGACCGCCCGCTGTCGGCACCGTCACCGGAGGTCAGGTCGAGGTCGAGCGGTGACAGGTCATCGTCGCCGATCCCCTCGTAGATTGACGGCCGGTTGGCCCGGCGCCGGTCGTTCGCCCAGATGACGATCTCGGCTGCCTCGATGAGCACGATGCACGGCACCGCCAGGAGCAGCATGGTCAGCGGGTCGGGGCTCGGCGAGGCGATGCCGGCGAACACGAACACGAGGAAGATCATGATCCGCCGCCACTTGCGGATTCGCTCGTGCGTCATGATGCCGACCACGTTCAGCAGGACCAGGGCCAGCGGCAGCTCGAACGCCAGCCCGAAGCCGAGGATCATGGCCTCGAAGTAGCTCAGGTAGTTGGTGACGGTCGCCATCACCGTCACCCCGTGCGGGACCAGGGCCAGCAGGTAGTGCAGGCCGCGGCTCATCACCACGTAGGCCAGTGCGGCTCCGGCCGCGAACAGCGGGGCCGCCACGCCCACGAACGCGTACGCCCACTTCTTCTCGCGGCTGTAGAGCCCGGGGGCGATAAAGGCCCAGACCTGGTACAGCCAGAACGGGCTGGTGATGATCAGCCCGAAGAAGAACGCGACCTGCACCCGGAGCATGAACCCGTCGAACACGCCGATGACGACGAGGTGGTCATGTCCCGCGGCCAGCTTGAACGGGTGATAGACGAACGCCCAGATGCGGTTGTAGACCTGCGGGATGAATCCGATGCCCATGCCGACAGCGATCGCCAGCACGGCCTTGAGCAGCCGGTTGCGCAGCTCACGGAGGTGGTCCATGAGCGGCATACGGCCGTCGGGGTTTGACCGGTGCTGCGTCGCCACGATGCGCGAGCCGAGCAGGCGCGCGCCCGTGATGGTGTCAGCCAGCTTGGGCATCGTGGGCTACGGAGGGTAGCGGCCGGGCTCAGCCGGGCTGCTGCGTGCGCGGCGCGTCCGAGGCCGCCGCGCCGTTGACCGTGACCGCCTGGCCCGACTGCTGCTGCAGGTCGCGGATCTGCTGCTGCAGCTGGTCGATCTGGTCCTGCTGGATCTGCGGCGCGGCGATGGCCGGGGCCGGCGGGGCGGGCTGGGCCGGCTGGTCTTCGGTGTGGTCATGGTCGTGGTCGTTGTGCAGGTCCTGCACCTCGGCCTTGAGAATCCGCATCGACCGGCCGAGCGAGCGCGCGGCGTCGGGCATCTTCTTGCCGCCGAACAGGATGATCAGGACGACCGCGATGATCAGGATCTTCCACGGACTGTCGAACAGGTCACCAAGCATCTCAGTCCCCACTCAGCGGGTAGCGCGTCCCCGCGCCTAGGGTCGCTTTCAGCCGAAAGTCTACACGTCACGCCCCCTGGCGATAGCCCTCCCTCAGGCGTACTGAGCCAGAGCGGCGGCGGCGTCGTCGCGGACCTCGGCGACCAGGCCGGGCGGCGCGATCACCCGGCCGTCCTCGCCGAGCCGCAGGGCGAGCCGCCGGACCATCCGGGTGTCCGGGGTGCGCAGCCGCACCCGCAGCCGGCCGTCGCCGAGGTCGTCGACCTGCTCGCAGGGGTAGTACTCGGCCACCCACCGGCCGCCCACCGACAGCTCCAGCACCACCCGGACGTCGTCGGGCGAGGGCCGGAACAGGCCCTGGTCCACATCCCGCTGCTGGGCCTGGGACGGGACCGACGCGGGCTCATCGAGCACGGCCAGGTCGAGCACCCGGTCCATGCGGAACAGCCGGACCGCCTCGGCTCTCAGGCACCAGCCCTCCAGGTAGGTCCGGCCCTCCACGACCAGCAGCCGCATGGGATCGACGTCGCGCTCGGTGGCCTCGTCGCGTCCCGGGACATAATATGACAAATGCAGCCGTCTGCCTCGTTCGAGGGCATCGTGCACCAGGGCCGCGTTCCTGGCCCCGCGATCGTCGAGCTGCACCGTGACCTGGGCGCTCACCGCGCCGGCCGCACCGGCGGCCACCTCCAGCTTGGCGATCGTCCGGCTCAGGGCCGAGCGGTCCTCCAGGCCCGGCACCTCGGCCAGCATGCGCAGCGCGATGAGCAGGGCGCTGGCCTCGTCCACGCCGAGCCGCAGCGGACGGTCGATGGACTCCGCCTCGCTGACCACGATCTCCCCGCCCTCGTAGGACAGGTCGATCGGGCAGTACGGGTCCGGCGCGCGCAGCTCGACGCACCAGAGCATGTTGAGGTCGTCGACGAGCTCGCGCTCGCTCACGCCGAACGCGGCCGCGGTGTCGGCCAGCCCGACCACCTTCCGGCTGACGACGTACGGGACCAGCGCCAGCAGCCGCTGCAGCCGGTCCGTGGCCGGCGTCACCCGCGGCGGCGGTCCAGAATTCATGCAGTGTTCTCCATCTCGCTCACGCCAGGACCCCCTTGAGCCGGCCGATGACCGCCTCGCGCAGGTCGGCCGGCTCGGTGACGACCACGTCGGCGCCGAACGAGGCCAGGTGCTCGCTCTGCCAGCCCACGTCGTGGAACGGCAGCTCGACCAGGTCCCAGCCGGGCCGGTCCGGGTCCGGCCGGACCGTGCTGGCGGCCCGCCGCAGGCCGTATCCCGCGCCGCTGCGGACCTGCACGACGGCGGTGCGCTGGGTCTGCGGCTCGGTGCCCCAGGTGCGGACCAGCCCGCGGACGTCGGTGCCCTCGGGGACCGTGATCGTGCCCGCCGGCCCGCCGAACGTGACCGGCCCGTCGATGCGGTTCAGGCGGAACACCCGGGTCTCCCCGCGGTCGCGGTCCAGGCCGGCCACATACCAGTGGCCGTGCCGGTTCACCACGCCCCAGGGCTCGAGCCGGCGTTGCTGCGTTGAGCTGCGGCCGGCCCCGCGGTAGCCGAACGAGACCGGACGGCGGTCCCGCACCGCCTCCCAGAGCGGCCCGAACGCGGCCTCCCCCGTCTGCAGCCTCGGCTCGATGCCCGGCTGGGTGGTCTCCTCCGCCTCGATCCCGGCCGCCCGCAGCTTGAGCAGGGCCCCGGCCGCCGCGCCGGCCAGCTCGGCCTGGCGCCAGGTGCGGGCGGCGAGGCCGAGGACGGCCGCCTCGTCCGGTTCCAGCCTGACCTCGGGCAAGACGTAGGCCTGGCGCGGGATCCGGTACCCGGGCTCCTCGTCGGCGGTGGCGCTCACCCCGGTCTCCAGCGGGATCCCGAGCTCACGCAGCTCGTCCTTGTCCCGCTCGAACATCCGCTTGAACGCGTCGAACGACTCCGGGTAGCCCGGCACGGCCGCCCTGATCTGGGCCGCGGTGAGGTATTTACCGGCCGAGAGCAGGCAGACCACCAGGCTGAGCAGCCGCTCGGTCTTCCGCCGTGACATTTCCGCCCCGCCCTCCCTTCCCCGCCCGCCCAACCTCTCCGGCCGGCCCGCTCGACACGCTGCTCCGCCAGGCCTTTTCTCCCGGATCCGACGCTACCTTGCCGCGGCGTTCGATGGCGGTTCTGAGGCTGTTTCAAGCGTCCCGAACGTTACGCTTCCGGGGTGACCGGGATGATCAGATGGCGCTCTGGCCTCGTGGCCCGCCTGCGGCGGGAATGGCCCGGCGCGGTCGAGGTCGAGGTGACCGTCGCCGGCGAACCGGTCAGGGCGCTGGCCTACCCGGAGCTGACCGGCCGGCCGGAGCCCGGCGACCGGGTCCTGCTCAATACCGGAGCGCTCGACCTCCGCCTCGGCACCGGCGGGTACGCGCTGGTGGTCGCGCTGCCCGACCGGCTGCCGCCGGACCCGGCCGGGCCCGGCCACCTGATCAAGGCCCGCTACACGCCGCTGCAGGCGAGCGTGCTCGGCGCGGACGAGCAGGGCTCGCCGCACCACGACGTGCTGCGCGACGCGGATGACCTGGGCGGCATGCCGACGGTGATCGCCGACCTGCACTCGGCGCTGCCCGCCGTGCTGGCCGGCGCGCGGGCCGGCCGCGGACCGCTGCGGGCGGCCTACGTGATGCTTGACGGGGGCGCGCTGCCCGCCTGGTTCTCCCGCACCGCCGCCGGGCTGCGTGAGGCGGGCTGGCTGGCCGGCACCGTGACCGTCGGTCAGGCGTTCGGCGGGGACCTGGAGGCCGTGACCGTGCACACCGGGCTGCTGGCCGCGCGGCACGTGCTCGGGGCCGAGCTGGCCGTGGTGGCGCAGGGCCCGGGCAACCTGGGCACCGGCACCCAGTGGGGCTTTTCCGGGGTGGCCGCGGGCGAGGCGGTCAACGCGGTGGCCGTGCTCGGCGGCCGGCCGGTCGCCTCGCTGCGGATCAGCGACGCCGACCCGCGGGAGCGGCACCTCGGAATCTCCCACCACAGCCTGACCAGCTACGGACGGGTGGCGCTGGCCCCGGCCGATGTGGTGTTGCCGGACCTGCCGGGCGAGTTCGGCGACCGGATCGCCGCGCAGGCGCGGCCGCTCGCGGATCGGCACACCCTGGTCCGGGTGAGCGTGGCCGGGCTGGCCGACGCGCTGCGGTCCTGCCCGGTGCCGCTGTCCACGATGGGCCGCGGGCTGGACGAGGACCTCGCCTATTTCCTGGCCGCGGCGGCGGCCGGGAGGCACGCGGCGGCCCTGGCCGGGACCGCGAGACAATGACCTGAGGGGATTCATACTTCTTGGCTCGCTCGGCGGCTGCGCCGACGGAGCAGAAGGCGGGGGCAGATGAGCTTCTCAACGAAGGCGAGGCGGCTGCCGGGGCGGCTGGCCGCCGGCGCGTTCACCCTCAACTCGGGGCTGAGCAAGTGGAACGCCGACGAGCAGACCGCCGCGGCGCTGCACGCCATGGCCTCAGGACCGTACCCGTTCCTGACCAGGATGAAGGCCAAGGACTTCGCTCGGCTGCTGTCGGTCACCGAGATCGGCCTCGGCGCGGCGATGCTGCTGCCGGTGGTGCCGACCGCCCTGGCCGGCGCGGGCCTGGCCGCCTTCTCCTCCGCCTTGCTCGGTCTGTACCTGCGGACCGAGGGCACGCGGCTGGAGGACGGCTTCCGCCCGACGCCGGAGGGCACCGCCCTCGCCAAGGACGTCTGGCTGCTCGGGATCGGCCTCGGACTCGTGATCGACGGGCTCAGCGAGCGCCCGGCGTCAGCTGGATGACGAGCCGTTGACCGCGTCGATGACGTCCACCACGAACACCAGGGTGTCGGTGCCCTTGATCCCGGCCTGGGACTCGCCGGCCGACCCGTAGCCGTCCTTCGGCGGGACCACGAGCATCACCCGGCTGCCGACCGGCACGCCGACCAGGCCCGTGTCCCAGCCCGGGATGATCTGGGCCGGGCTGGCGTCGATCTCGAAGCCCAGCGGGGCCCCGCGGGACCAGGACGAGTCGAACACCGCCTTGGTGCGCCAGTTCACCGCCACGTACTGGGTTACCACGTACTGGTGCTTGGACACCGGCGGCCCCGAGCCCTTGATCAGGGTCTTGACCACGAGGCTGGTCGGTGGCGTGGAGGCCGGGACCTTGATCGTCGGGGCCTTGCCCGGCGTCGCGGTGACCGTGGGCAGCGTGCCGCCGCCGTTGGACACCTGGGTGCCCGAGGCCGATGCGGTGGCCGAGTAGGTCTTGATCATGTCCACCACGAACACCAGCGTGTCGGTCCCGGTGACCCCGACCTGCGTGTTGCCGGTCGAGCCGTAGCCGTACTTGGGCGGCAGCACCGCCAGCACCCGGCTGCCCATCTTCTTGCCGGTCAGGGCCGTCTGCAGGCCGGGCAGCAGCGTGCCGGACAGCACCTGCGGCGTATGGGTGTACGTGCTGAGCACAAGCTTGTGGGTCTTGCCGCTCCAGATGTAGACCGTGTAATTGGACAGGAACGCCTCGTTCTTCGCCAGCTTCTGCCCGTTGCCCTGAACCTCGGTCTTGACGAACAGGTTGGTCCCGGCCTTGGTGGCCGGGATCTTGACGGTCGGCGCCTTGCCAAACCCGCCGGTCGCCATCACCGATGCGTTCGGGCTGGACGGAGCCGCCGACGATGAGCCGCAGCCGGCCAGGACAACCGCCGCGGCCAATGGAACCAAGAGTGCAGCGCCGATGCGTCGCATGCCAATCCTCATTGTCGGGATCATGAATGAAGCGCAGCCACTCTACCCGGCGTAGCTGGAGCGCATCGCCAGGGCGGAAATCCGGGCCGTCAGGCCAGCACCCCGCGGCCGAGCAGGTTCCAGATGTCCGCGACGGGCTTGCGTGTCACCAGGTCCCGGTACTGGGCGTGCGGCGCGCCGATGACCAGCAGATCGGCCCGGGCCATGACCTCGTCCAGCGGCAGCAGCGCCGGATCGGCGCTGGCCAGCGGGTCGGTGCAGACCACCGCGGCGGCCCGGTCGGCCAGCATCTGCCGGAGCCGGTAGGCCAGGCTGCACCGGACGTCGTCGGTCCCGGCCTTGAACGTCATGCCCAGGATCCCGACGGTCAGCGAGCGCAGGTCGTACCGCTGCTCGAGGTGGCCGACCAGGTACCCGGGCAGCCCCTCGTTCACGCCGACCGCGGCCTGGCCGAGCGTGAAGGTCTTGCACGCGGTCGCCAGCCGCATCATGTCCTTGAGCAGCCAGGGCCCGGCCGCGAGCCCGGCCGGCGGCAGCGCCGCGGCGCGCGGGTAGTCGAGCACCAGGCCGCGGCGGATGCGCTCGAAGTCGAGGCCGCGGTCGCTGGCCATCATGTACAGCTGGTTGGCCGCGGCGAAGCTGATGTAGCGCCACGCGTTCGCGAACAGCTTGGCCAGCTCGGCCTCTTCCGGCGCCATCGGCACCAGCGACGGGTTCAGCCGCGCCAGCAGCCGCCCGGCCCGCTCCAGGCCGCGCGAGCTCCGGCTGGACACGATCTGCGGGACCCCGCCCAGGTCGGTCAGGGCCCGGCCCTCGGCCGCCCGCTCCGGGCAGTAGGCGACGTCCACGTCCAGGCCGCGCTCGGCCACCATCTTCTCGAGCTGCGCGGTGCTGCCCGGGCTGACGCTGCTGCGGACGATCAGGATCTGTCCGTCGCGCAGGTATCCGGCGCAGTCGTCCAGCGCCCGGCACATGGCGTTCGGCCCGTAGGACTCCCACGTGTAGTCGTCCGCCGGGACCGCGACCACCACGTGCTCGGCCGCGCTCACGATCCGCGGGTCGGCCGAGGCGACGAGCCGCCCGGTCGCGATCACCCGTTCCAGCAGCTTGTCCGCTCCGGGCTCGGCGAACGGCATCCGCGCCGAACTGACCGCGGCCACGGCCGGCTCGCTGACATCATAGACAGCGACCCTTGGCCCCCGGCTGGCCAGCGCGGCCGCCAGCGGCAGCCCGACCCGGCCGCAGCCGCCAATGACAACGACATCCCAGGTGAAGCCGCTTGCGCGGCGTGATTCCGGCACCGAATGACCCCCGCCTGTCGGATGAGAAGACCCCGTCCCGGGATGCTAACAACAGAAAGTAGTCAGCCGCACACGTTTCGTGAGCACAGGGTGATTGTCCGGTTCGGGTGCCGCCGCCGCGTCAGCCCGTCCCCGCGGCCGCCCGCCCGGCCGGGGGGCCAGATCCGGCCGCGACGGAGCGTGATAAAAACGACCTCACATGCCGGCGATGAGCTTCTCCACGCGATCATCGACGGAGCGGAACGGGTCCTTGCACAGCACGGTGCGCTGGGCCTGGTCGTTGAGCTTGAGGTGCACCCAGTCGACGGTGAAGTCGCGCCGCCGCTCCTGGGCGCGCCGGATGAACTCGCCGCGCAGCCGGGCCCGGGTGGTCTGCGGCGGCACCGACTTGGCCTGGAAGATGTCCAGGTCGCGGCAGGCCCGCTCGACCGCGCCCCGGCGCTGCAGCAGGTAGTAAAGGCCGCGGCCGCGGTGCACGTCATGGTAGGCGAGGTCGAGCTGCGCCACCCGCGGCGAGGAGAGCGGCAGATCGTGCTTGGCCCGGTACCGCTCGATCAGCTGGTACTTGGTCACCCAGTCGATTTCCCTGGCCACCAGGCCGAGGTCGCCGGTCTGCACCGCGCGCAGGGTCAGCTCCCACAGGTTGAGCACCCGCTCGGTGACCGGGTCCGGGCCCTTGCGGTCGGCGAAGTCCCTGGCCTTGGCCAGGTACTCCTGCTGGATGTCGAGCGCGCTCACCTCGCGCCCGTTGGCCAGCCGCACCTTGCGCCGGCCGGTCATGTCGTGGCTCACGTCCCGGATGGCCCGGATCGGGTTCTCCAGCGTCAGGTCGCGCATCACCGTGCCGGCCTCGACCATCCGCAGCACCAGGTCGGTCGCGCCGACCTTGAGCAGCATCGTGGTCTCGCTCATGTTCGAGTCGCCGACGATCACGTGCAGCCGCCGGAACCGCTCCGCGTCCGCGTGCGGCTCGTCCCTGGTGTTGATGATCGGCCGGGACCGCGTGGTCGCCGACGACACGCCCTCCCAGATGTGCTCCGCGCGCTGGCTGACGCAATACACCGCGCCGCGCGGGGTCTGCAGCACCTTGCCGGCCCCGCAGATGATCTGCCGCGTGACCAGGAACGGGATCAGGATGTCGGCCAGCCTGCCGAACTCGCCGTGCCGGCCGACCAGGTAGTTCTCGTGACAGCCGTAGGAGTTCCCGGCCGAG